>JAAUYE010071193.1_pt1 | contig 13277 bp, 6 predicted proteins | sample 7278081 | NCBI WGS metagenome assembly JAAUYE01 (sample SAMN14350131, study PRJNA611818) | marine sediment metagenome | isolation source: surface marine sediment (0.6m) | place: French Polynesia: Moorea | collected 2018-08
AGTACAAGCTCGACGGCGCGCGCGTGCAAATCCACCGGGTCGGGCGGGACGTGCGCATTTACTCGCGGCGTCTGCACGACGTCACCGACAGCCTGCCGGAGGTCGTCGATACGGCGCTGGCGCAGCCGTCCTCGCGCTTCATCGTCGACGGCGAAGTCATCGCGCTGCGCGAGGACGGACGGCCGCACCCGTTCCAGGCGACGATGCGCCGCTTCGGCCGCAAGAGCGATATCGCGACCCTCAGCCGGGAGTTGCCGCTCAGCGTCTTCCTGTTCGACTGCCTGCACCACGAGGGCGACGACCTCATCGGTTTAACCTACCGCGAACGCTCGGCGGGGCTCGAGCAGGCGACGCAGAACTCGGTACGCGTACCGCGTATCGTGACCGCCAGCGCCGACGAGGCCGCGGCTTTTCTCGCCGGCGCCTTCGCGCAGGGTCACGAGGGAGTCATGGCGAAGTCGCTGCAAAGCGCCTACGCCGCCGGTAACCGCGGCGCCGACTGGCTCAAGATCAAGCAGGCGCACAGCCTCGACCTGGTCATACTCGCCGCCGAATGGGGCAGCGGCCGCCGCCAGGGCTGGCTGTCCAACCTGCATCTCGGCGCGCGCGACCCGGCAAACAATACCTTTGTCATGCTCGGCAAGACCTTCAAGGGCCTGACCGACCAGATGCTCGCGGCGCAGACGAAGGCGCTGCTCGCGCGCGAGATCGGCCGCGAAGGCCATATCGTGCACGTGCGCCCCGAGCTGGTGGTCGAAATCGCGGTCAACGAAATCCAGGCGAGCCCGCAGTATCCCGCCGGCATGGCGCTGCGCTTCGCGCGGGTCAAGCGCTTCCGCGGCGACAAAACCGCGGCCGACGCGGATACGATCGATACCGTGCGCGCGCTGTTCGCGGCGCAGTCCGGCGCCGAGGCCTGAGGCGCCGCGTGTTCAACCCGGCCACCCAGCGCTGGTTCGACGATAATTTTGCCGCGCCGACGACGGTGCAGACGCGCGGCTGGTCGCGGATCCAGGACGGCAGGCACGCGCTGCTGGTGGCGCCGACCGGCAGCGGCAAGACGCTGGCGGCGTTTCTTGCCGGCATCGACCGCCTCGGCGCGCTGCCGGCGGACCGGCCGCCCGGCGTGCGCCTGCTCTATATTTCGCCGCTGAAGGCGCTGGTGTACGACATCGAGCGCAACCTGCGCGCGCCGCTGATCGGGATCGGCCGCGTCGCCGAGGGGCTGGAGCTGCCGTTCCGGCAGCCCGGCGTCGCCATCCGCACCGGCGACACGCCGCAGCGCGAGCGCCAAAGCCAGGCCAGAAATCCGGCGGAGATCCTGGTCACGACGCCCGAATCCCTGTACCTGATGCTCGGCTCGCAAGCCGCCGCCACGCTGGCTTCGGTGGAAACGGTTATCGTCGACGAAATCCACGCGCTGGCCGCGACCAAGCGCGGCGCGCACCTGGCGCTGTCGCTCGAACGCCTCGGCGAACTGACGCAGCAGGAGCCGCAACGCATCGGCCTGTCGGCGACGGTGCGCCCGCTCGACGCGGTGGCCCGCTTCCTCGGCGGCGATCGCGAGGTCGAAATCGTCGACTGCTCGAGCAAACCATCGCTGGATCTGACCGTCAGCGTACCCGTGCCCGACATGCAGAACCCGCCCGCGGCCGAAACACCGCCGCCGCGCGGCGGCTCTATCCTCGGCGAGCTGTACGCGCGCGAAGTCGGCACGCCGCAAAGCGAGCGCGGCATCTGGCCGCTGATTTACCCCGAGCTGCTCACGGCGATTCGCGGCAACCGCTCGACGATCATATTCGTCAACAGCCGCGGCCTGTGCGAGCGCCTCGCGCACAAGCTCAACGAACTGGCCGACGAAACCCTGGTGCGCGCGCATCACGGCAGCATTTCTCACGAAAAACGCGCCGAGATCGAGGAAGGCCTCAAATCCGGCCAGATCCGAGGTATCGTTGCGACCAGTTCGCTCGAACTCGGGATCGACATGGGCGCGGTCGATCAGGTGCTGCTGGTGGAGTCGCCCGGCTCGGTCGCGCGCGGCCTGCAGCGTGTCGGCCGCGCCGGCCACGGCGTTGGCGAGGTCAGCGTCGGGCGCATTTACCCGAAGTTCCGCGGCGACCTGCTCGAGAGCGCGGTCGTCGCCGAACGCATGCTCGAGGCCGAGCTCGACGCAATCGAGGTGCCGCGCAACGTGCTCGACGTGCTGTCGCAGCAAATCGTCGCGATGTGCTGCCACGAGCCGATGAAGGTCGACGACATCGAACGCATCGTCAGGCGCGCCTGGTCTTACCGCGAGCTCACGCGCAACGCGCTCGAGGCCGTGCTCGACATGCTCTCCGGGCGCTACCCGTCGTCGGATTTCGCCGATTTGCAGCCGCTGCTGTCCTGGGACCGCGGCCGGGACCTGCTGTCGCCGCGGCGCGGCACGGTGCTGGTCACGCGCATGAACGCCGGCACGATCCCCGACCGCGGCGCCTTCGGCGTTCACCTCGGCGAGGACGGCCCGCGGGTCGGCGAGCTCGACGAAGAAATGGTGTTCGAAACCCGCGCCGGCGAAAACATCACCCTGGGTGCGAGCACCTGGAAGGTCGAATCGATCACGCGCGACCGTGTCATCGTCTCGCCGGCGCCCGGCGAACCCGGACGCCTGCCGTTCTGGCGCGGCGACGGCCCCGGCCGGCCGATCGAACTGGGGCGCGCGCTCGGCGCCTTCCTGCGCAAGCTCGGCCGCCTCGGCGAAGACAAGGCGCGAACCTGGCTCGAGCAGCATACGCCGCTGGACGCCTTCGCCGCGCAAAACCTCGCCGCCTATATCGCCGAGCAAAAAAGCGACACCGGCAGCCTGCCGACCGACCGGGCGATCACCATCGAGCGCTTTCGCGACGAGCTCGGCGACTGGCGCCTGTGTATCCTGACTCCGTTCGGCGCGCGCATTCACGCGCCCTGGGCGATGGCGCTGCAGCGCATGCTCGGCGATACCGGCGGCTACGAAATCCAGGTCATGTACACCGATGACGGTATCGTCCTGCGCTTCGCCGACGTCGACGAACTGCCGTCGGTCGATGCGTTGATCCCCGATCCGGACGAGGTCGAGGACCTGGTCACCGACCAGCTGGCTTCGACCTCGCTGTTCGCCGGGCTGTTCCGTGAAAACGCGGTGCGCTCGCTGCTGCTGCGCCGGCGCCGGCCGGGCCAGCGCTCACCGCTGTGGGCGCAGCGGCTCAAGGCGCAGAACCTGCTGGCCACGGTGCAGCGCTACCCCAACTTTCCGATCGTGATCGAAACCTACCGCCAGGCCCTGGCCGACGTGTTCGATTTATCCGGTCTGAAGGATTTACTGCGCGACATCCGCAGCCGCGCGATCTCGGTCGACGAGGTCGAGACGCGCTCGGCATCGCCGTTTTCGCGCTCGCTCGTGTTTGCCTACGTGGCGGCTTATCTTTACGAGCAGGATGCGCCGCTGGCCGAGCGCAAGGCGCAGGCGCTGACGCTGGACCGCGGCCTGCTCGGCGAACTGCTCGGCCAGGCCGAGCTGCGCGAGCTGATCGACGCCGACGTGCTCGCGGAACTCGAGGCCGAGCTGCAGTTCCTGCCCGAGGATTACCGCGCCCGCGATGCCGACGAGGTGCACGACCTGCTGCGCCGCCTTGGCGACCTCGAGTTGGAGGAACTGCGCCAGCGCAGCATGGAAGAACCCGACGGCTGGCTCGCCGAGCTGGCGGCGCAACGGCGGGCGGTGACGGTCCGCATCGCCGGGCAGCAGCGCTGGATCGCCGCCGAGGATGCGGCACTGTACCGCGACGCGCTCGGCGTCGCGCCGCCGGCGGGGTTGCCCGACAGTTTCCTGCTGCCGCTCGAGCGGCCGCTGGAATCGCTGTGCAGGCGTTACGCGCGTCACCGCGGGCCGTTTCTGACCGATGCTATCTGCCGCCGCTTTGATCTGCGCGCGGCGCAGGTTACCCCCGTGCTGGAGGCGCTGGAAGCCGGCGGCGTGCTCGTCCGCGGTGAAATTCGGCCCGGCGGCGCCGAGCTGGAATGGTGCGACGCCGAAGTACTGCGCCGGCTCAAGCGGCGCAACCTCGCGCGCCTGCGCAACGAGGTAGCGGCGGTCGATACGGCGACGCTGGCGCTGTTTCTGCCGCAGTGGCACGGTTTGCTAGAAAGCCGCGGCGGCCAGGAAAGGCTGCTGGAAGTTATCGGCCAGCTGCAGGATCTGCCGCTGCCCTGGTCACTGCTCGCCACCACGCTGCTGCCGCGCCGCGTTGCCGGTTTCAAACCGGATCAGCTCGACATGCTCGCCGCCACCGGCGCGGTGGTCTGGGTCGGGCGCGGCGCCAGCGGCGCACGCGACGGCCGCGTCTCGCTGTATCTGCGCGAACAGGTGCGCGATCTGCTCGGCGTCGATCGCGACTACGAGCCGCCGTCGGAACTGCATGCGGCCATTCTCGAGCGCCTGGCGCAACACGGCGCCTCGTTCTTCATCGAGATCGAGGACTTCGCCGCGGACCGGGCCCCGCAGTTCACCGTGAAGGAATTGACCGCGGCGATCTGGGACCTGGTCTGGGCCGGCCAGATCACCAACGATACCTTCGCACCGTTGAGAAATCTCGCCCATGCCCGGCCGCGCAGCGGCCGCCGCGCGCGCGCCGGCGCCGCGCACACCGCCGGGGGCCGCTGGTCGCTGGTCGCCGGGCTGGTCCCGGCGGAGCCGAATCCGACCCGCCAGACCGTCGCCCGCGCCAGGCTGCTGCTGGACCGCTACGGCGTGGTCAGCAGGTCATGCACCAGGGCCGAGGAAATTCCCGGCGGCTTCGCCGCCTTGTACAAGGTCTACCGCGAAATGGAAGAACAGGGCCGCGTGCGCCGCGGTTACTTCGTCGACGGGCTCGACGGCGCGCAGTTCGCCTACGCCGGCGCGGTCGATCGCCTGCGCGGCGCGCGCGCGGGCGCCGAAGAGCGGGACACGCAGGTCACGATCGAAGACATCACCGTGCTCGCGGCGATGGATCCGGCCAATCCCTACGGCGCCACGCTGCGCTGGCCCGCGGTGAGCAACGCCGAGCAGGCCAGGCCGCGGCGGATAAGCGGCGCCTGGGTGCTGCTGGCGCGAGGCAGGCCGGTGTTATACGTCGGCCCCAGGGGCAGCGCCCTGATCACTTTCCCCGAAACGATACGCGACGAGGCAGGCGCGCTCGACGCCGCGATCGGGACGCTGCGTCACCTGCCCAGGGGAACGTCTCGCGGCATGCTGGTGATTCGCAAGATCGACGGCGAAGAGGTAACCCGTTCGGCCTTGCTCGAACGATTTTTAGACGCCGGGTACGTCACCGATTACCAGGGACTGATCGACGCCGCGCCGCCCGGCGGAACCGCGGCAACGCCTTCCGCGGGCTGAAGACATGCCCGAAGGCGATACCATTCACAAGATCAAAAACTTCCTCGCACCGCGTCTCGCCGGGCAGACCATCGTCGAGGTCAAACCCGAAGGCGTGGCGACCCGTCGCTGCATCGGCCACCGGGTAAAGGACGTGGCCGCCTGCGGCAAACACCTGTTCATCGAGTTCGACCACGGCATCGCGATTCGCTCGCACCTCGGCATGCACGGTTCGTGGCATCGCTACCCGCCCGGCGACGACTGGCAGCGGCCACGGAAGCAGTTATCGCTATCGCTGAGTACGGCCGACTGGGAGTACGTCTGTTTCAACGCGAAGGAAATCGAGGTCGTGTCTTTACCGAGCGTGCGCAACCGTATTCTGCACGCGCGCCTCGGACCGGACCTGGTTCTCGATACGGTCGAGCCCGCCTATCTCGCGCGGCGCGCGCGAGAAATGCTCGATGAGGATGCGCTGCTGATCGATGCGTTGCTCGACCAGCGCGTAGCCAGCGGCATCGGCAACGTTTACAAGTCGGAAATACTGTTCATCGAGGCTGTTTCGCCCGGGCGCCGTCTCGTCGACATCGACGACCGGGGGCTCGGCCAGTGCTTCGACACCGCGGCGAGGCTGCTGCGGCGCAACCTCGGCGGCGGCCGGCGGGTCACCCGGTTCGAGCGGGATGCCGCCGGCAGCCTGTGGGTTTACGGCCGCGGCGGCCGGCCCTGCCTGCGTTGCGACACTCCGATTCTGAGCCGCCGCATGGGACGCCACCAGCGCGGCACCTACTGGTGCCCGTCGTGCCAGCCGGGCGAGCGCATCGACTGAGGCCCGTGCATTTCCCGCCGATTACAATTTTTCACCAGGTTTTCACAGGGCTCGACTATAAATAAGCGGCGAAACAAGTTTCCAATTCAATCGGGACGAAACATGAAAAAGTACAGGATTTTTGCCGCGGCCACCCTGATCGTATTGCCATCGATGCTTTATTCGAGCATCGGCTACTCGACCTCCGAGCTGCCTGCGATCGACCCCGGCGCCAGCCGCCTGGGGCAGCAAAACTGTCCGGTCGAAAACGGTTCGGGCTGCACCGGCCCGTGCGGCTTCATCGGCGCCAACCCGGTGATCGCGGCAGTCTTCGGCCGGGTCGATCAATTCCGCCGCGAGCGCATAGACAGCTGCCTGCAGTTCATGCGGCATCTGCGGCAGTTCGATACCCGTTCGGGCTAGCCCCTCCACGCTTCAGGACTGAGCCCCCGCCTGAAGTTTTTTTGGGAAGTCGGGAATTTCGCTTTCACCGAACCCATGCTGCGTACCTTTCCGCAAACCGGACCTGGCGTAGCGGCAACCCCGATTATCATCGCGCCGCGGACGATATTCGACTATTAAGTGTTGCATGCGACGCTTACTCGTAATCCCGGGATTGCTGTTCGGCCTGTTTTTTGCCGGCGGCGGATTTTTCGTGGCTGCCGAAACCGCCTGGCCGATGTGGCAGAACTGGCGGCAAATGCAGAACTGGCAGCCGGCCCGGGCACAGCTGCTGTCGGTTTCGGGCAACGACAGCCAGACCCGCGTGTCTTACCGCTACGAGTACGGCGGTCTGACCCATATCGGAACCCGGGTCGGCGTCAGCGATTTCAACGACAACATCGGCTCCTGGCAGCGCGACATGCAGGCATACCTGAGGCGCATCAGCAACAGCGGCGCGGAACTGCCGATCTGGGTCGACCCGGCGAACCCGGCACAGGCGACGATCGAGCGCGATATGCGCTGGGGCCTGTTCATCCTGGTCTGCGGCTTTTGTTCGATTTTCATCCTGATCGGGCTCGGCGTGGCCTACGCTTCGCTGCGCGGTTCGAACCGGCTCGCGGCACGCCGCCGGCCGTCGCTGTGGGACATGCGCAAGCGCTGGCAGCAGGCCAGGGACAGCGGCGAAACCTCGCTGGAGTTCATCGAGTTTGCGCAACAGCACTACGCCGAGGAAAGCGCCCCCGAATCGAGCGACAAACCCGGGATCGACTGGCAGAGCCGCTCCGGCTGGGAAGACGAACGCATCGCCTCGGACGCCGCCAGGGGTACGTTGTTTTACTGGGGTTTCGCGATTTTCTGGAACGCGGTCAGCACACCTGTCGTATTCGTAATACCGGACGAACTGGCGCGGCAAAACTACGCGGTACTGCTGATACTCCTATTCCCCCTCGTCGGCCTGTTCCTGGTTTACAAGGCGCTGCAGCGCACGCTGGAATATCGGCGCTTCGGCAAGCTGCCGCTGCATCTCGATCCCTACCCGGGCGCGATCGGCGGTCATGTCGGCGGTTCCATCCAGGTGCGCAACCTCGACTATCGCCAGGCCGCCGAAGCCGAGACGCTGGCGGTGACGCTGGAGTGCGTTTACAGCTACGTCTCCGGCAGCGGCAAGAACCGCTCGCGGCGCGAATCGATCAAATGGGCCGAGCGTGGACGTCCCCGTATCGACAAGGCGATCGAAGGCGTCAACCTGTCGTTTCGTTTCGACGTGCCGGACAACCTGCCGGAAGCCGACGTCGAGCAGAGCGGGGCTTACCATTTCTGGCGGCTCGGCGTTCACGCCGAAATACCGGGGATCGACCTGGACCGCCAGTACAACATCCCGGTGTTCGCCACCGGCGACCGTTCGCGCAGCGTCGGCCACGATATCAGCGCGCAATTCGATGCCGAGCGGAAAAAACGGGCCGAGGCCGCCGGCCTCGCCATCGCCAGCGGTCGGTTCGATATCGACGGCCTGTCGCGGGCGCTGCGATTGAGACAGGAAGGCAACTCGATCCATCTGCGCTTCCCGATGTTTCGCAACAGGATTCTGACCCTGTTCGCAGCGGTGTTTGCCGGCGGCTTCGGCTTTGCCAGTTATAACATAGGCGGCATGATTGGCGACGGCGGGCTATTCGGCATTTTCATGCTGATCTTCGGGATTCCATTTTTTGTCGTGGCTTTGCTCGCGGCTATGGCAACGGTTTATCTGCCGCTGAATAACCTGAGCGTCTCGATCCGCCCCGGCGAAGTGTCGGTGCTGCGCCGCCTGCTGGTCGTCCCCGTGTATCGGCGCCGGCTGGAACGCGGCGAGATATCCCGCCTCGGGATCAAGCGCTCGGGCAGCACCGGGCAGGGTATCGACAAGATCGAACACTACAAGATTTTCGCGACCGACCGGCAGGGGCGCAAGGTCACGATCGCCGAGGATATCGATGGCGAGAACGTGGCGGAACACTTTCGCGATTACCTCGCCCGGCGCATCGGCGTCGCGGTCGAATAGCGGCGCCGGAAGGCCAGGCGAGAACCGGGCAGTTCGCGCAAATCCGCCGTGACCCGGACATAATCGCGCAGCGAGTCGCGGCCATTGGTTACGATGCGGTTACCCTGAAAGACCCTGCCTCTTGCCCTGGAAGTCATCCCCGCGCAAGCGGGGGATCACGAAACGACTGAAGCGCGCCGATTGCAGGATTCCCGCTTGCGCGGGAATGACGCCTTTAACCGGGCAGCGGCATAAAACTAGGGTAAACTGCGTTTTCATCGAACACCCGGGAAAAAAGGAATGACGCAATTTCGCAAGACGCCGACCGGCGTCTCGGTCTTCGAACAACAGGCCAGGGGGTATTAAACATGCCCGAATCGACTCCCGCACGAGGATTTCCGACCGGCGAATTCGAAGCCCGCGTCGACAGGGCGCAGGCCGCGATGACCGGCGGCGAGATGGATGGCATCGTACTGTCCACGCCGCAGAATTTCCGCTACTTCTCGGGTTTCGACTCGCAGTTCTGGGAAAGCCCGACGCGCCCGTTCTTTATCGTCGTGCCGCGCGCGGGCCGGCCGCTTGCGGTGGTGCCGTCGATCGGCGGCCCGGCGATGGATACGACCTGGATCACCGACGTGCGCACCTGGCCCGCCCCCTGCCCGGAAGACGACGGCGTCAGCCTGATGGACAGCGTGCTCAGCGACCTGCCGCGCCGCTTCGGCCGTATCGGCTGGGAAATGGGGCGCGAGTCGATCATCCGCATGCCGATCGCCGATTTCGACCGCCTGCGCGCAAACATCGGCGGCATCGAGTTCGTCGACGCCTCGCCGTTGATCTGGGGGCTGCGCATGGTGAAGTCGGAGCTCGAGATCGCCAAGCTGCGCGAAGCCTGCCGTATTGGCAGCGATACCTTCGATCGCTTTCTCGGGCGGGTGCGCTTCGGCGCCACCGAGGTCGAGATGGCGCGTGAATTCCGTAAAACCGCTTTCGAGTGCGGCGCCGACAATGCGCCATTCGTATCGGTTTGCTCCGGCCCAGGCGGTTACGAGCAGATCATTGCCGGGCCCCGGGAAACCCCGCAGATCGACGGGCAAATCATGTTCATCGATACCGGGTTGACCTTCGATGCCTATTTCTGCGATTTCGATCGCAACTTCGCCTTCGGTCATATCGACGATGCGGCGAAACGTGCGCACGAAGTAGTCTGGCAGGCCACGCAGGCCGGCATCGACGCCGCGCGGCCCGGCATTACCGCGGAAGACCTGTGGCGGGCGCAGCAGACCGTGCTCGAGGCCGGCGGCGCAAGCTCCGGCAACGATGTCGGCCGCTCCGGGCACGGCCTCGGGCTGCATCTGACCGAGCCGCCGTCGAACATGCCGGGCGACCGCACGCAACTGAAACCGGGCATGGTCATGACCATCGAACCGGGTTTCGAATACGCGCCGGGCAAGAACATCGTGCACGAGGAAAACCTGGTGATCACCGAGGACGGCTGCGAACTGCTGACCCGTCGCGCGCCGCAGGAAATGCCGCTAATCACCGCCTGAATCCACGCCTGCCGCGGGCCCGGACCGGGACAGATCGGCACCGCTTCCGCGGTCAACACTTCCGCGCTCGAGAAACGGCTCGGCAGATTAACTATCGGGGATTGATACCAGAGGAGCCGTTGATCGATATCCAGGACGCCCTTGATCACGGTTGTTTGTTCCCCCTATACTGAAATTCGCGACGGAGCGGGCAGCGCTGCCGAATTTAATGCCAACAGGATTGCCGACATTAATGCATCAGCACGCCGGACCGTCATCCACGGCCCGATAAATTAAATAATTCCTACGGGCCCGATAATTATCTGCTGGAGGGGCTTAGATATGAAATTCACGACACTGTTTTGCGGTGCCAGGGCGCTATGGCCATTAATGCTGCTGGTGGGCTTGTTTACATCAGCGGCACAGGCCGCGAAAACCGTAACCCTGATCGAGATGGGCGACCTGCACGGTACCCTGGTACCGCACGCCGCGGTGCTAAAAAACGACGACGGCAGCGAACGGCAGGTCTCGAGCGCCGGCGGTCTTGCCAGGCTCAAGACCGTGGTCGATGGCATACGCGCCGAAAATCCAGAAGCCGTGCTGCTGTCGGCCGGGGACCTCACGCACGGCAGCGCGGAGGCACTGTTCACCGTCGGCGACGCCATGATGGTAGCGATGAATGCTTTCGGTATCGATGCATTTACCCCCGGAAACTGGGATTTCGGTTACGGCCCCGCCGTATTCCGCAATCGTTTTGCCAGCCGCCCGCCATTTCCACCGATACCGCCGAATATCCGTGTCATGTCGAAGTATATCGGTTGCGACGATATTCCGGTGATTCCGGGACTCACCGATGCGGACAGCGGCTATGCCTGTGCCGAAAACCAGCCGGGACCAACACCTCCCGGCACCGGGATTATCAAGGCGCAGTTTCCGTCGGTCGCGATCAATGTCTATAACGATGCGCCCGTTCCCAATCGCAACCGGGTGCTGGATCCCTACGTGATCCTCGAACGCAACGGCGTCAGTATCGCCGTAATCGGCATCACCGCCGCCATCGTGCCGCAGCAGGCCGACGTCTTCAACATAGGCCTGCGTTTCACCCAGGGTGTCGACGAGCTGCCCGGCATCATCGAAGCGGTCAAGGCGGCCGGCGCCGACCTGATCGTGGTGCAGTCCGAGCTGGGACTGTCGCAGAACATCGAGATTGCCAGAAGTTTCGAGGATATCGATGTCATGTATTCGGCCCATACCCACGAGATCACGCGGGGTGCCCTGCTGGCCGATAGCGGCGGCGTAACCGTGACCACACCCGGGCTGCCTCTGAGCGGGGCCGAGAAAAGCCGTCTGGCCCGGGGCGCTGCGATCGTCGTCGAAACCAACCGGGACATGTACGTGGGACAGCTCGATGTGAAGGTTGCCGGCGGCAAGGTCGTCAATTTCAGCTGGCAGGCAATACCTGTGGACGAAAACGTCGCGCCGGATCCCGACATGGCGGAGCTGGTGGCCGCTATCGAGGAAGACTTCATCGCCGGTGACGACGGCATCGTAAAGCCGCACGTGTTCATGCCAGGCGCATTCTGCAACCCAGGCTGCGGGGGCTATGGAGAGCGCGGCCACTACCTGGTCGACGACCTGGACACGGTGGTCGGTGCGACCGATACCTTGCTACTGCGCCACCACGTGCTCGAGGACACGCTGAACAACTGGCTGGCCGACGCCATCCGCGACGAGACGGACGCGGTGATTGCCGTAACCGGCCCGTGGGACGGCGTGGATATTTCGATGAGCAACGGCTTCCGCTTCGGCAACGCCGTGTTGCCCGTGAGTGTAATCACACTGCGGGACCTGTATACCTGGTTCCCGGTCGGGCCGGCGGTGAATGTCGGCGAATTCGCCGGTCAGACGATCGAGGCCAGCCTCGAGGAAATCCTGGGGGCCGTGTTCAACCGCAATCCCTTCCTGCAGCGTGGCGGCTGGTATCTCGGCCTCGGCAACATGGAGCAGACGGTCGACCTGAAGAACCGCCCCTTCAGCAGCTCTGGCGGCAGGATCGTGCAGACGAAGATCGGCACCGTCCCGCTCGACACCAGCAAGCGCTACGTGTTCGCCTCCTGCTACGCGCATGGCGACGCCATCGACCGGGTCTGCCGCACCGGCGGCGGCTCGGACCACCTGTTCTTCGAACTGGCCGATGCAACCGATTACACCAGCACTATCAGCGTCGTGCCGCCGGTCAGACCACCGGCGGCATTCCCTCCCGGGGGACCGGTGAAGCGGGTTGCACCCTATAAATTTGTCCACCCGGTGCACCTGCTGCGGCGCCACCTGGACAGAATCGGTACCGTCAGAGCCGCCGATTACGGTGTCGGCCGGGTTACGACGGTGGACTCGACCCTCGTGGGAAATCCCGCAGAAGACGAGTCCGCGCAGATCGGCCAGCCGGACAACACCCCGGATACGAGCCTGGTGCAGCCGCCCTACGGCGCCGGGCCGAAATTCTTCTCCGGCAAAATCCGGCACTAGGCAAAGGAGGCCGTTAAGCCTGTGATTATCCCCTGACACGGCAAAACGCCATCCCACTCAATCATGGCCCGCGCCAGTGGCGCGGGCTTCTTTATGTCGAAATTCCCGGGCAGCATCCCGGGCCCTGTACTGGTGGAAAGGTTTTGGGCGTCGTGAGCGGCCAGAGCGCAAGGCGAAATTGCGCGCAATCGCGCGAGCATACACATTTGGTATGTGAGCGTCTCGCGCAAGCGCGGCCCGGCAAATAGAACGCCGCCATCGGCACAGGCAATACAGCCCATAGTGTGGGCTGGAGGAAGTTTTTCGCCGTCGCGAGCGGCCGGAGAGCAAGGCGGATTTTGTTGCGCGGGCGGGAGCAGTACGGATTGGTACGCGAGCGCCGCGCAACAAAATCCAACGCGGCTATCCGGCCGCGCAGCAGGCGAAAAATGGTGGCTACGCCCTGATTTGAACAGGGGACCCCATCATTATGAGTGATGTGCTCTAACCAACTGAGCTACGTAGCCATTGAGAATACTGACCGGCCGGGGTGCCCGGCCTCGAGGAGCGCGCGATTTTCGCCTGTAGACCGCAAGCTGTCCGGGA
>JAAUYE010082098.1_pt1 | contig 13276 bp, 6 predicted proteins | sample 7278081 | NCBI WGS metagenome assembly JAAUYE01 (sample SAMN14350131, study PRJNA611818) | marine sediment metagenome | isolation source: surface marine sediment (0.6m) | place: French Polynesia: Moorea | collected 2018-08
CGATATTTCGAGCGGTCCTGGGAGCAGCGCACCATCGCCGCCTCGAGAAGCAGCGGATTCTCGAGAAACTCGGTCACGGTTCGCGGAGGCGGTTCCTTGGCACAGGCCGCCAGCAATGCGATTCCGCAAAGCGAGAGAGTCATCTGCTTCGTCATCAGTCGTCCGAAAAAATAACCAGTTGGTAGAAAAATCAACTCACTGCAAGGCGATCTTAGCAAAAATGTCAAATAGGCCGGCCCGAGCGAGTTCGCATTTTTGACGAGGCGCCGCGCTTTTTTCACGTTATAGTGACGCCGTGCCCACTTGGGGGAATGCAAACCTTGTCAGGATCGAGCCAGTTCAGGCTCCTCGGCCAGAGGCGTTTCGCACCGTTCTTTGTGACGCAGTTCCTGGGCGCTCTGAACGACAATATCTTCCGTAACGGACTTGTCGTCCTGATCACGTTCCAGGGTGTGCTCGTGGCGGGCATGGACCACTCACAGCTTGCCAATGCCGCGGCCGGCCTGTTCATCCTGCCATTCTTCCTGTTTTCCGCGACTGCCGGGCAACTCGCTGATAAATATGAGAAATCCATGCTCATCCGGCGCGTCAAAATGGTCGAGATCGCCCTGATGTCACTCGCGGCAGCGGCGCTGGTGTCCGAAAGTTACGCGCTCCTCCTGCTCGTCCTGTTCCTCATGGGCTGCCAGTCGACCATGTTCGGCCCCGTAAAATATGCCTACCTGCCGCAGAAACTGGCGGATCATGAACTGATCGGCGGCAACGCGCTAGTGGAGTCGGGCACCTACGTCGCAATCATCCTGGGACTCATCGTGGGCGGCATTGCCGTCGCCGACGATCTCTCGGGTCGCTTCGGCATCAGCAAACAGTCGATACTGGGCGGATGCCTCGTCGTCGTCGCCCTGGCCGGCTACCTCACGAGTCGACAGGTGCCCAAGACGCCGGCCGTCGACCCGCAGCTCAAGATCAACTGGAATGCCTGGCAGGAAACCTGGCATATCGTGAACTACGCGCGCGAAGAGCGCAGCGTCTTCCTGTCGATACTCGGTATCTCCTGGTTCTGGTTTTTTGGCTCGGCCATGACGATACAGATTCCCGGTTACACGCTGGAAACGCTGAATGGCAATGAGACGATCGCCACGGCGCTGCTGGCCGCCTTCGCGGTAGGCGTCGGCATTGGCTCGCTGCTTTGTGAACGCATGTCAGGACACAGGATCGAACTCGGGCTTGTGCCTTTCGGGTCCATCGGATTGAGCCTGTTCGCGATCGACCTGTATTTCGCACAGCCGGAACCCAACCTGGTCGCCGCATCGTCGATCTCTGAATTCCTCGGGCGCGACGGTAGCTGGAGGGTCCTGATGGATCTCTCGCTGCTCGGAGCTTTCGGCGGTTTCTACAGCGTGCCACTGTACGCACTGATCCAGAAACGCTCCAGGCGAGAGCACCTGTCGCGCATTATCGCAGCCAATAACATCCTGAACTCCGTGCTCATGGTTGCAGCCGCCGTGCTATCGGTAATCGTACTGAACGTCGGCTTCTCCATTCCCGAGCTGTTCCTGATCGTCGCCGTTTTGAACGTGCTCGTCGCCGCGTACATCTATACGCTGCTGCCGGAATTCCTGATGCGCTTCCTGGCCTGGCTCGTAACAAGTTTTGTCTACCGACTGCGGCCGACCGGCGTCGACAATATTCCTGCGAAAGGACCTGCCATCGTGGTCTGCAATCACGTCAGTTACATGGACCCCATCATCCTGATGGGATCCGTGCGTCGGCCGATGCGATTCGTCATGTGGTACAGGATATTCCAGATGCCCTTCCTGAACTTCATCTTCCGGAATGTAAAAGCTATCCCGATCGCTTCTGCGCGCGAGGACAAGGACATCATGGATGACGCTTTCGAAAAGGTGGACGCCGAACTTGCAGCCGGCAACGTCGTGTGTATTTTTCCCGAGGGCGGCATCACGCGGGACGGTGAAATCCAGCGTTTTCGACCGGGCATCGAGAAGATTATCGGGCGCAGGCCGGTACCCGTCGTGCCTGCGGCGCTCGGCCGACTCTGGGGAAGCTGGTTCAGCCGCCGCCAGGATGGCGGCATCCGCAAGTTGCCGGGGCGTTTGTTCGCGCGAGTACCGGTAAGATTTGGCGAACCGGTGGCACCGGGTGACGCCAGCGCGGAAAAGCTGGAGTTACTCGTCAGGACTCTCCGCGGCGATCTGCGTTGAGTCGCCGCCCAGTTTCGTTCGCCATTCGACAAGCAGCTCGTCCTTGTTGCCAAACAGGCCCGGACTGGAGGGCGCTCTGAAACCGAGTTCGACGAGTTCGACGAATGCGTTACGGACGACCGGAAGATACGCGCGATGCGCCGCGGGATCTGACGGCGCAAAGCCCCCGTGCACGATCTGTCGGCCGGGCAATGCGTTGGGCACGAACACGCTATCGAGCCAGTTAAGGCCGGCCGTCGACGAACTGACCCTGTGGACCCAGCGCGCAGTATGCATCAGCACACGACCGCCGCTGCCGAATCTCACGTCCCGGACCGGACCAGGCAGTTGCAGCACGCCTGCGCTCATCTGCCCTTCAGGAAGGACGAACTGACTCGCACGGTTCGTCGCATCGACGAGCACGAGAAAGTGCCCCCTGGGCGACGCCTCGAGCATGCGTATGGGCGCAGCACCCTGCCACACCTGCCGAAGTCTCCAGCTGCCCGCATCGTCCACGTCGATCGACCGCAGGGCGCCGCTTTCTGCGCCAATGAACAGGCGACCGTTACCGGCGAACGCGATGCCGTTATGCAACTCGTCGAGGTCGAACGCCGTAAGGGGCTCACCATCGGCGACGTTCACGAGCTGCAGGCTCGAGTCGTTGAGCAATGCGAGTATCGAGGCATCCGCCGAGAAGGACATGTGCGTCACGGGTGAGCCGGTGACATCGAGCACGTAAGGCATCGGCTCGCCGCTATCGGCGCGCCAGACCCGTACCGTGTTGTCCGCCGCGGCGCTCGCCACCACGCTCCCGTCGCCGGCCGGCACGAGCGCGCGAACGGCACTGTTGTGGCCGAAGAAACTGACGTCGTCGTTGATTGCCTGCAGGTCCTCACGGCTCGCGCCCGCCGGGACCAGGTGAACGTGGCCGGCCGGATCGCCAACCACGATCTTTGCCGCGCCCGGCAGCGTAGCAGAGACTCGACCGCCTGACGGAGTCCAGACCTGGAGTTCGCCGGTGACCGCAACAGGCTCCCCGACATTGACCTGCGGGGCCTTCCAGAAGCGCAACATGTCGGCGCCGGATCCCGTCACTAGTGTTTGTTCATCGTCGCTGAATAACAGCACGTCCCGTGAGGCCGATGCGCTTCGCACGCCGATGGGCGGGCCGACAACGCGGCCGTCTGCTGTCGCAAGCACCTGGAACCCGATGTCGGGTTTGCCGGCGATGACTGTGCGGCCCGAGGGAGAAAACCGAAGCTGCCATCGTCCGCTGCCAAATGTCTCGAGCAATGGCTGCTGTGGCCGGGCGACGTTCCAGATCGACAGGCCGATGTCACCATAAATAACGCCGAGCGTTTCGCCACCGGCCGCCAGGTCGATCGCGCTGGGCTGCGCCGACAGGTCAACCTGGGCAAGCAGTTCACCGCTCCCCAGGTCCCAGACACGAACGGCGCGATCATAGTCGGCGACCGCAACGCGAGCACCAGAGGCATCAATCGTGACCAGCGACGGCGCACCGGCTACGGCCAGTTCTGCGCTGATCGCTCGCTCGTCGAGCGACCAGAGTTCGAAACGCGTCTCGATGTCGCTGCGCCGTTCCACGAAGAGGTGCGTGCCATCCGCGGTAAGCATGGCGCTGCCACTGGCCGCTCCAACGGGTATGGACGATATCTTTGCGCCCGTCGTCGTATCCCAGAGATTGACACTGTCCTGTGTCGCCGTCACGAGGCGCCGCGCGCCGGCATCGAGCCCGATCAGGGTCTCACTTTCACTGACCGCTATCGCACGCAATGGCTCGGCAAATACAAGATCCCAGATGCGCGCACTGTCGCTCTGCATGGCACGCGCGATGGCATGGCGCCCGCTGGCGTCGAACCAGACATTGTCGGTCTCGCGCTCTACGGGTTCGGGAATATTCAGGCCGCGCTGAAACTCCTCGACAGCGCCCTGCGAATTCAGCTTGAGGTTCCAGCCGACCAACTGGCCGGCAATGCCGGGGTTCTCGTCGCGCACGCTCAGTGACCAGGTGCCAGTCAGTGACTCTCCCAGCAGAGACCGCAGCTGAGCAGCCGGAACCGAGATCTCATCGATGCTGCTGGAACGCTCGACATCGATGTCGAGTTCCGCCGCACGACCCGACGGGGCAATCAGCTTGATGCGCAGATCCGCAAGGCGCGTATGGCTGATACTGAGGGTCAGGCCTATGCGGCCGACTGTGCCGGAGCGATCGACAACAACCCGACGCACGAGCGGACTGACTTCGAGCGCGGTGACTACCCAGTCGTCGCGCTTATTCAGCGACTGCTGGGCGTAAGACCATTGCGAAATATTCGCGCCGTTTGCCGAGGTCAGGATCATGCTGACCGGATCGAATACGGAGACCTCGCCGAGGGAGCCGGGCAGACTCGCCAGCAGTTCAGGGTAATCGTCCCCAACGAGGTTAGCGGCGCGCTGCCGCCGCTGAGGCGTGGACAGCACCAGCGATTGCAGCGTCGCGAACAGCGCCTCGTCACGCCGTTCCTCGCGCATTGCGAGAAGCGCCCTGCGGTCCCAGAATTCCGCGAGCAGCGAATCCGCCAGGCGCCCGGCGTCCGGCAGTTCGCGTGCTCGACTGGCGATCGCGGTGATCGTCGTCTCATCGCCAGCCGCGCTGGCGCGTCGCTCAAGGAACTGACGATACACGGTGTCTGCGGTATCCGAGTGGCCCGGGAATGATCGCAGGTTCTCGTAAGCGGTCGTGGCTGTATCAAGCGAGACGTCCGGCGCCGTCAGCACATTTATGTACGGCCGCGGCAGCCACTGCGTGTAGGCAAAAGGAACCATGACCAGGAGCAGAACAATGCCGACGACGATCGCGGGCACGCGAAAGTGGATCGGCAGGTTCTCGTTCGCCCAGCGTGCCGTGAACACGGCCTCGTACAGGCGATTACGAACACGCAGGTTACCATCGTCGTCGATCTCGACGAGGCCGATCGCAATGAGGCGGCGCTGTAGTGCCGAACCAAGGTCGGCCGACACCTCGACGCCTTTCCTGATCTTGCCGTAAAGATTGAGCAGCGGCTCATTGCGCTTCGTATCGCTGACAATTGCGCGGTGTATGTGACTCATGTGCGGTTCGCTGTGCAGCGCCGCCCTGCCCGCAAGCTGCCGGGTCGCAATGAGATCCACCTGCGCCACGACGTCGTCGCCCGGGCCCTCACGCGCGATGCCGCGCGCAATTTTCTGGCTCAGGTAAGGCTGACCGCGCGTCCAGTAGAAGACCCGATCCAGGGCGAGGACCGCGTCTTCACTCTCGAGATTCAGTTCGGTGGAGAAGATGTCTAGGTCGGCACGCGAAAAATCGCCCAGCGGTACCTGCAGCGTCACGCTGAACGGCGACAGCTCCGCCTCCTCGACCAGGCTTGTCGGATCACACTCACCCATCAGTACGAAACTCAGGCGGGAGAAGTCCGGGTCGGTCGTGCGCGCATTGTGGGCCGCGCGAATACTCACGAGCAGCTGATCCGCGTACGGCAGGTGTTCGATAACCTGGATTTCGTCGATAAAAACGACGACTCGCTCGGGCACGAACTGCAGAATGATCTCCGAATAGAACTCAACGAGCCGCTGCCGGTTACTGAGGATCGACTTGTCCTGCCACCACGACTGCAGGTCGTAGCGAATCCGGAGTTGACGCAACAGGCGATAGGCAACGTTGTAGTACCACCGACCCGGGTCGCTGCCGCCGTCACGGACGCCGATTTGCGCGAGATCGAGAATGGCGACTTTGCAGCCATTGTTCTCGAGTCGTGCCGCGGTCGCGGCAATCAGGCTGGATTTGCCCGTGTGGTCCGGCGCGAGCACGTGCGCAAACTGGCCTGCAACAACGGCCTCGTACAGGAGGTCATCCGCCTTTCTGCGCACGTAGCCGGCCCGTACCGCATGCAATGGCGCGCCGACGCTGAAGAACTCGCCGGTCGTATCCACCTGCGTTCGGTTCTCGCCAGGTTTTTCGGTGGAATCACCGGCCATCGTTGGCTCCGTTACGGTACGCTTCCAGTATCCATGCATTGTATCTTTGAAGCCGTGACCGAATCACGTCTCTTGAAAAAAGACCTGTTTGGCGAGGTGCGGCAGGAAACGACGCCGACGGGACAGGTAATCCGGCGCGACACGCGTGCGGCGCGCTGGTGGCTGCGCTGGCTTGCCGGCGCGCTGGTGAGACGGGAAGCGAGAGCGCTGCTGGCGCTGGAAGGCCTCGATAATGTCCCGGAGGTCCTGGCAGTCAGCAAGCATGGGCTTACACGAAACTTCATCGACGGCGTACCGATGCATGTGGGCAAGCCGACGGATAAGCACTATTTCAACAGCGCCGCCCACCTGTTGCGCAGGCTCCACCAGCGCGGCGTCGTACACAACGACCTTGCGAAGGAGCCGAACCTGCTGGTAACGCGTGACGGCACCGCTGCCTTCATCGATTTCCAGCTGGCGTGGCATGCGCCTCGTCGAGGGCGCCTGTTCCGCATTGCGGCGCGCGAGGACATCCGGCACCTGCTAAAGCACAAACGGACTTACCGACCCGACATGCTGACGCGGCGAGAACTCGCGATACTCGCCAGCCCATCAGCGTTGTCGCGCGCCTACATGGCAAGCGTGAAGCCAATCTACCTGTTTATCACACGACGGCTGCTTGGCTGGTCGGATCGCGAGGGCGCCGCCGATCGCGGACGCCAGGACTGACGCAGGACGGACCGCGGCATTGATGCGGGCGTTTCGGTATACTCGCGCTGCTTCCGTTCCGCAGGAATCGTCACTTGGACTATTGTCACCAACACAACCTCGTCGACCAGAGCGAGGCAGGTCGTGAGCGCAACTACGGAATCCGCGTGACCCTGCCGGCCGGCGACACCCTTCGTAACGTGCTCGGCGATGACTGGGAGCGACTGCACTGGTACGCCAGCGAGCAGGAACGTGACGATGCGTTCGACAAGATGTCAGCCCGGCACGGCTACTATCGCAAGACCGATTCGCCGACGCAGGTCCTCGAGAAGATATCGCGCTGATTAACGCCGCGGCGTGCCGATCGACAGGTAGACATTCGACTGCCCTCCCTCTGCGAACCCGGCCGCGAAGAAGACAGGCCCGACGAACGTGTCGATGCCGACGAACATGCTGCCACTCATGATCGTCGAATCGAGACTTATTTCGGAGCGCGATTGCCAGACATTGCCCGTTTCGGCCGAGGCGCCGAGATAGATGGGAGTATCGACGATACCGCCGGTCGTCTCGCCGACACGACGATAGTAAACAAGCCTCGCAATCGCGGAGTGCGGGCCGCTGATCTCGCCGCGCTCGAGTCCTGAAAGCCGCAGGAAACCTCCTAACGTAAAGAAATCCTGCACGGTATTGTCGGACTGCAGGGTCGTCGCGTAGCCGAGACCCACCTGCACACTGTTCTTGCCACGGCTCCAGGTTTTCGCAATGTCGCCTTCAATCGTGTCGAACTTGTTGTCCGCGCCGAATCCGGGCCGCGACAGGGTCCAGCGCAGCCGGGCGAGCGTCCCGCTTCGCGGAAATGTGGCATTGTCGAGCGAGTCGACGCTCAGGAGAGCGAATGCGCCACCGCTGTGGAAGTCTTCGTTCGCAATCGACGGATCGCCGACTTTGACACGAGTCTCGCCAACACCGCGGTACGCGCCGATACGAAGCTCCCCCACCGTGCCGAGCTCCCGGCCGAAGTCGAAACCGGCCTCGGCCTCGGATACGCGCAATCGAGCGACCGTCTGGTCGAGCGAAAACGCGTTCAGGTTCGTCTGACTCAGCTCGACATGCGGCGCAACAAACCAGCGAGAGTCGAAACTCAGCGGCTGGTAGAACTCGGAAAACAGCCTCGGGTCGGATCCGAGGCGCAGGTCGGTTCGCCACTCGGCGCCCAGCGGGTTCATGCCAACACGCGTCAGGCGAGTCTCTATATTGAAGCCGGTCGACCCTTCGAAATCTTCCTCGAGCGACGCGCCGAACTGCAGGATATTCGGGCCCCAGCGCTTCGTCGTCGCGCGGTACTCCACGCCCGTGCCGCGTTCATCCTCGATGAGCGAATAGCCGACGTGCTCGTAGAGCTGTAACCCGTAAAGCCTGTCGGCGTTGGCCGCGAGTTCCGCGCTGTCGATCGGGTCTCCGGCAGCAATCGATAGCCGCGACTCGAGCACCTCGGGCGCGAGTTCGCCATCGTGTACCACGCGAACGAATGCGAGCTCCTTGTCCTCGTGCAGCATGGATGAACGCCGCGCCTGGTACGCAAGGTACCGGTCCGGGTCAACGGATAATTTGCTGAGCCTGTCGGCTTGTGCGCGTGTCGCCGTTTCGCCGGGCTCGATCGTCTCGACGATGTTGCCAAAGCCCGTCGACGGGAATACGCCCAGTTCGGGACGAATTAATACATCGTTTTCACCGAGCTTGTCTATCTGCCGTAGCGTCTCCTTGCGGATCAGGATCGTCAGCACCTGTTCTGAAATTTCCAGGGCCGAGTCCATTTCGGCCCGGCTGTAGAGCGGGAACTCGACATCGACGGCAATAATGACGTCAACGCCCATGGTCTGCATGACGTCGATGGGCAGGTTTCCGATCAGGCCGCCATCGACGAGCAGCCTGCCATCGATTTCGACGGGCGCGATCGCGCCCGGAACGGACATGCTTGCCCGAATGGCTCGCGCCAGGTCCCCCTTGCCCATGACGTGTGCCTGGCCTCGCTCGATGTCCGAGGCGACGGCACGAAACGGGATTGGCAGGGTGTCGAAATCCTGGATGCCCGATACATGCAGCGTGAGTTCGCGCAACAACAGGTCCAGTTTCTGTCCCTGGATTACGCCCTGCGGCAACACGAGGTCGGAGCCGCGCACACCGAGCTCGAGGTCGATCGGGAACTGGGCATCGTCCTGCTTGCGCCGAAAATTCAGGTCCTCGCGCTGCGGCTCGTCGCTCAGGGCGGCGGCCCAGTCGAGCGACCCGGTCAATGCCTCGAGTTCGGCCACGCTCATGCCGCTCGCGTACAGTCCGCCGACAACCGCGCCCATGCTCGTGCCGGCAATGACGTCGATGGGTATGTGCTGGCGTTCGAGTTCCTTGAGGACGCCGATGTGCGCGGCTCCCCGTGCCCCGCCTCCACCGAGCACGAGACCAATCCGCGGTCTCTCGGACGCGTCGTCCGCCGCGAGTGCTTCGGACGGCAGCGTCGCGAAAGCGAGGAATGCGGCGACCGCCCATACAAGGACCAGGGAATGATCTGTTTTTGTCATGTCGGAAACTCTTGTCGGTGCAGACACTCAAAGAAAGGCAATTATAATGACGGCGCTCAAGGGAGGGCCGATGATCGACAATAATAAGCCAGGGACGACGCGCACCCTGATGTTGGCGGCGCTCATGATGATGCCGTTTCCGGCACCGGGGCAGGAAGCCGGCTCGGCGGATATCGACGTTGAAGAGATCATTGTCACTAGCCAGCGACGTGAGCAGCGACGCGAGGATCATGCCGGCAACATCGCTCTGCTAACCGCAGAAGAGATCGCGGCGGTCGGGCACCAGCACATCCATGAGCTCATGACGCGTGTACCAGGTGTGTGGCTGAATCGCGCAAGCGGCCAGGAACACCTGACGGCTATCCGCTCACCCGTGCTGACGGGCCCCGGCTCCTGCGGCGGCTTCCTGTTTCTCGAAGACGGCATCCCGGTACGCCCGGCCGGCTTCTGCAACGTTAACCAGATGTTCGAGATGCACACCGAGCAGGCGGCGAGCATCGAGGTCATCCGCGGGCCCGGGAGCGCACTTTACGGCTCGAACGCGCTGCACGGCATCATCAACGTCGTCACGCCGCCAGCCGACGCCACGAGTAACAGCAGCCTGGCGCTCGAAGTCGGATCCAACGAATACCTGCGCGTGCGCGCCACGTTGCTCTCGGGATCGGAGAGCCCGTGGCTCGGCTCGATCGTCTACAGCGACGACGACGGTTTTAGAGACGACTCGGGCTACCGCCAGGGCAAGTTGCTGCTGAAACGCAACTGGGACCTCGTGAACTCTACCCTGGTAACGACGCTTGCCGCGACCGATCTCGACCAGGAGACGGCCGGTTTCATTTTCGGCGAAGACGCCTACAAGGACCCGGATCTCAACCGCGCCAACCTCAATCCCGAGGCGTTCCGCGAAGCCTCGAGTCAGCGTCTTTACGCTGTCTGGAACAGGTCATTCCCGGGCTACGACGTTGATGTACGCCCATACCTGCGCCATTCGGACATGCGCTTCCTGCAGCACTTCCTGCCGGGGCAGCCGCTCGAGGAAAACGGCCATGTCAGTGCCGGCGCGATGACCGCCCTGTCTTTCGACAGGGACAACCGCCACGTCGTCGTCGGCGTCGATCTCGAGTGGAGCGACCTGTTTCTCGAGCAGACTCAGGTCGGCCCGACCGAGGGATCCCCGTTCCTCGAAGAGACCCGGCCCGAAGGCAAGCACTACGACTACGACGTCGTCAGCCTGGCGGCCGCGCCCTACGTGCATGTCGACTTCGAACTGGGTGAACGGCTTGTACTCGGCGCCGGCCTGCGGCTCGAATACCTGCATTATGATTACGACAACAACATGCTGACAGGGAATACGCGTGACGATGGCACCGAGTGCGGCTTCGGCGGCTGCCTCTACACCCGGCCGGCGAGTCGCAGCGACGATTTCACCAACGTCGCGCCCAAGTTCTCTTTTACGTACAAGCTCAGGGATAGCCTGAGCCTGTTCGGGGGAATCGCGAGGGGATTCCGCGCGCCACAGGCGACAGAACTCTATCGTCTTCAGAACGGCCAGCAGGTTGCCGACCTCGATTCCGAGCGTCTCGACAACATCGAATTCGGCGTTCGCAGGCGAGCGAATCAATGGTCGAGCGACGTCTCGTTCTTCTACATGAAGAAACGCGACAGCGTGTTCCGCGACGCCGAGGGTTTCAATGTCAGCGGCGGCCGCAGCGAGCACGTGGGTCTCGAGTTCGATTTCAACTGGCAGATGCTCGAGTCACTGCGACTCGAAGTCAACGCCAGCTACGCCCGTCACGAGTACGACTTCGACACGGTCGCCGCACGAGGCGAGACGTTCGCATCGGGTAACGATGTCGACACGGCGCCGCGCTGGCTGGGCAGCGCCGAACTGTTTTTCGAACCGGGCAACAACGCGAGTTTTGCGCTACAGTGGACGGCGATAGACGACTACTACCTCGATGCTGAAAACCGCTTCACCTACCCGGGGCACGATCTCGTCAACCTGCGTGCCAGCGTCGATCTGTCGCCAGCATTCGCGGTCACCGCACGATTCAATAATCTGTTCGATACCGAGTACGCAGATCGCGCGGACTACGCGTTCGGCCAGTACCGTTACTTCCCGGGACGCGGCCGCGAGCTCTTTATCGAATTACAGTACTTTCCGGCTGCGCCCTAGTTCACGCGCCAGGAATCGGCGAAGGCCCGCAGCTCGTCGAGCTGCTGTGCGCGTTGCTCGGCGCTCCATCCGCGCTCGTCCGCCGCGATGTCCGCGATAGCCTCGTACAGGGGGCGACCCTGGTCCGCATCGAGGCCGACCATGATGCGGCGAAACACGACGTCGGCGAGCGTCCGTGCGAACTCCTCGCGCAGCACGAACACGACTTCGGCGGCCAGGACCCTGCCCTGCCCGTCGATTGATTGCGCAAGCGCCGGAATCGTGTCGCAAATATCGCAGATGGCCGTCGACCGACCACCGTAAATGGACAGCAAGCGCCCGACGCCCTCTTCGGACAATACGCCGAGCGACTGCAGCCGTTCGAGCGCCACGTCCCGACCCCACGTGCCGGGCAGCAGGTTGTCGTGGGTACGGCACCTCGGCAACTTCTTCCTTTGCAGTTTCGCGATCTTGTCGACAGCCTGCTCGGCCAGGCTGCGGTAGGTCGTCAGTTTGCCACCGATGATCGATATCAGCCCTTTGCCCACCTTGCGATTGGGCTTGATGATATGCCGCCGCGTGATCGCCGATTCGGGCCCCTTGTCCTGGTAGGGCAGCGGCCGCACCCCGGCGTAAGCATAATGAATATCAGCCCGCGACAGATTTGCAGACGGGAATACGCGGTTGGTCTCGGACAACAGGTAGTCGACCTCCTCGTCGCTCACGCGAATGTCGTCCAGGTCACCCTCGTAACGGATATCGGTCGTGCCGATCAAATACTGCTCGTTCCACGGCAGGATGAAGAACGGCCTGCCATCGGCCGCCGCTTCGACGTAAAACGCGTCCTGCGGCGCGCCGTCGAATTCGCGGACGATGATGTGACTGCCCTTGGTGCCGCCGATATGCCTGTCGGTCCTGGTTGGCGCCGTCGCGAGCACGCGGTCGACCCACGGGCCGGCTGCGTTGATGACCGTAGCGACAGAGATTTCATGCTGCGTCTGGTCGATTCGATCGACGTAGCTCAGCGAGCTTACGGCCCCCTCTGCAACACGGATCTCCGTGACCTCGCAATGCGTCAAAACCTCGGCGCCAGCCGATCGGGCCCCAAGCAGGTTCTCCAGGACGAGACGCTCGGCGTAGGTGACCTGGGCATCGTAATAGCGCGCCGCGGCACGCAGGCCGTCAGTCCGCAGCCCCGGCTCAGCCACCTGGATCTCGGCACTGTTGAGCATTTCGTGATTCGGCTCTGTCTTGCCGAACGAGAGCACGTCGTAAGCGAGCATGCCGAGGCGAATCATCAACGGGCCACGGCGCGCGCCCTTGAATATCGGGATACAGATGCGCAGCGGTTCGACGAGATGCGGCGCATTGACCCGGAGATTGCGGCGCTCGTGCAGTGACTCGTAGACGAGCGGAATCTCACCGTACTCGAGGTAACGCAGGCCACCGTGAATAAGGCGGCTCGAGATTGCGGAACAGCCGCTGCACATGTCGTTCTTGTCGAGGATGACGACGCTCAGGCCACGCAAAGCCGCATCGATAGCGATGCCCGCGCCGTTAATTCCGGCACCGATAATTGCGACGTCGAAATGGCGCTCGGTCATGCGGGCCGCACCTGGCCACTGCCGCGCACGACGTACTTGTAG
>JAAUYE010063494.1_pt1 | contig 13255 bp, 11 predicted proteins | sample 7278081 | NCBI WGS metagenome assembly JAAUYE01 (sample SAMN14350131, study PRJNA611818) | marine sediment metagenome | isolation source: surface marine sediment (0.6m) | place: French Polynesia: Moorea | collected 2018-08
CCGCGCTGGTGGCCGAAACGCTGGCGCGCCGTGTTCGACAAGGACATCGCGCGGCTGCAGCGCGGGGACTGATCGGAAGGTCGTCCGCGCGTTATCCAGAATGTGACCCGGTTTGCATTATGCGGCCGCAAACGTGACCTGCCGCACTTCTGTTTGCCCGGACCTCCGCGTAACATAACGTGTCTTCCGGTACTGACGAGCATACGTGGCGAAACACTCTCCATTACAGCTGCACAGCCCCGTGCGCCTCTGGGCGACGCGGCTCGTACTGGTCATCCTCGCGGCCACGGGCGGCTATCTCGTCTACGAATTCGGCCGCATCCAGGCCGGCTACGACCTCGTCGATGCGGCCAGCGAGCGCCGCGTCTACGAGGAGCGCATCGACGGGCTGGAGGAGGAGATCAAGTCGCTGAAGGAGCAGGTGGCCCTGCTCGAAACGCACCGGGACATCGACCGCGAGGCCTACAAGGAAGTGGAGGCCAGCCTGACCGAGCTGCAGGCGAAGATCCAGGAACAGCGGGACGCGATCGCGTTTTACCGCGGCATCGTGTCGCCGGCCGACGGCAACAAGGGCTTGCGGGTACAGGACCTGAAACTCACCCGCGGCAAGAAGGAGCGCGAATACAACATCCGCCTCGTGCTGGTGCAGGCGCTGAAACACGACCGCAAGGTGTCCGGCAACGTCAATCTCACCATCGAGGGCGACCTGGACGGGGTCGAAAAGGCCTACACCTACTCGGAGCTGCTGCCTGATGATACGGACGCCGCGTGGGCGTTTTCGTTTCGCTATTTCCAGGATTTCAACCGGCAGGTCGTCCTGCCGGACGGGTTCACGCCGGAGCGCGTGAAGGTCGAGGTACAGTCGCGAACGCGCTCGATTTCGAGTATCGAGGAGAGCTTTGCCTGGACGACGAGCCGGGGCTGATTACTTTGCCGCTTCTGCGGCCTGTGGAGGATTACATGCTAGGACGGAAACAACGCAGACACACGGTCGTCGAGACGCTGGTCGGCGCAAATACACGCATCAGCGGCGATCTCCATTTCTCGGGTGGGTGCCACGTCGACGGTACGGTGAACGGCAGTGTAACTGCGGACCCGGACAGCAAGTCGGCGCTCTCGATCAGCGAAGGCGGTAACATCGACGGCGGCGTAACGGTGCCCTACGTGGTGCTCAACGGCATCGTTCGGGGGGACGTATTCGCCAACCAGAGGGTGGAACTCGGGCCGACTGCACGTGTCATTGGCAATGTGTATTACAATCTGATCGAAATGGCCATCGGCGCCGAGATCAACGGCAAGCTGGTCCACCAGCCCGAAGGCCAGGTGCCGCTCCTCGAGCAGACGGCGAAACTGGACGAATCGGCGGCCGCGGTGGCGGAGAGCTGATCAGGACGAGAGGATATGCAGACAGACAACCCGGTAATCGGCGGCAACGCGGCGCCGCCACCCATCGTTTTCACCGACGCGGCGGCCAGCAAGGTCGGCGAGCTGATCAGGGAGGAGGCCAATCCCAACCTGATGCTGCGCGTGTTCATTTCCGGCGGCGGCTGCTCCGGCTTCCAGTACGGTTTCACTTTCGACGAGTCGATCGAGGACGGTGACAGCCAGGTCGAGAACCAGGGCGTCAAGCTGATCGTGGATCCGATGAGCATCCAGTACCTGATGGGCGCGGAGATCGATTACAAGGAAGACCTGCAGGGCGCGCAGTTCATCATTCGCAACCCGAACGCGCAGACGACCTGCGGCTGCGGCTCGTCATTCTCGGTATAAGCTGACAGCGAGTCGTCAATCCGGCCGGGACCATCGCTACCAACCCCGAAGAAAGCCGCGCCGGCACACCGGCGGCCAGCGATGCGAAGGAAGTCATCGCCGCGGTCGACCTCGGCTCCAACAGTTTCCACATGATCGTCGGCGAGCTGCGCCACGGCCAGCTGACGATTATCGATCGCATCAAGGAAACCGTCCGCCTGGCCGAGGGCCTGTCGGACAGCGGTGACCTGTCCCCCGACGCCCGCGCCCGTGCGCTGCATTGCCTGTCGCTGTTCGGCCAGCGGCTGCGCGACATGCACGCCGGCAGCGTCCGGGCCGCAGGCACGAGCACGATCCGCCGGGCCCGCGAAGACACCGGTTTCATGAGCGAAGCCGAAGCGGCGCTCGGGCATCCCATCGAGATTATCTCCGGGCTCGAAGAGGCCCGCCTCATATACATGGGCGTGACTCACAGCCTGCCGCCGAACGACGGGCTGCGCCTGGTAATGGACATTGGTGGCGGCAGCACCGAACTCATACTGGGCCAGGGGCCCACGCCTCGCGCGCTCGAGAGCCTGCACCTCGGCTGCGTGCGGATGACGGAGCGCTTCTTCCCTGGCGGCATCGTCACTCGCGAGGCGTTCGAAGCGGCAAGGGTGGCGGCGCGCCTCGAGCTGCGCCCGGTGAAAGCATTCTTCCGCGGCGCGGGCGACATCGAGGCGATCGGCACCTCCGGAACCATCATCTCGACCGAGCGCGTGGCCGCCGCACTCGGCATCGTCGAGCGCGACCTGACGCTCGCTGCTCTCGAGTCGCTGATCGAACAGGTCATTGCCGCCGGGTCCGTCGACGCGCTGCGGATGTCCGGCCTGTCGGAGCGTCGCGCGCAGGTCTGGCCCGGCGGGCTGTCCATCCTCGCGGAACTGGTCGGCGTGTTGCGCATCGAGCGGCTGAAGGTGTCGGACGGCGCGCTGCGCGAGGGACTGCTTTACGACCTGCTCGGCCGCCTGCAACACGAGGACGCGCGCGAGCGGACCGTGCGCTCGATGGCGGCCCGCTACAACGTCGACGAGGCCCAGGCGCAGCGCGTCGCGGAGACCGCCCGCCTGCTCCTGGAGCAATGCGCGAAGCCGTGGCAGCTGACGTCGGAGCTTGCCGAGCACGGCCTTGTCTGGGCGGCGCGCCTGCACGAAATCGGTCTCGACATTTCCCACGACGGCTACCAGCGGCATGGCGCCTACATCGCCGAGAACGCGGACATGCCCGGCTTCCCGCGCGCGGAGCAACGGCTGCTCGCGTTCCTGATCGCGAGCCAGCGGCACCAGGTCACGACGCGTTACCTCAAGGAACTGCCGCGGACCTGGCGCGAGCCGGCGCTGCGGCTGGCCGTATTGCTGCGACTTGCGGTACTCCTGAACCGCGGCCGCAACGATGCCGATACCCCGCCGGTCGAATTGAGCGTCGACGATCGGGCGCTGGTATTGCGGTTCGATCCCGAGTGGCTGCGCGCCAATCCGTTGACCGTTGCAGACCTGGAACGCGAGAAACGCCTGCTGGCGCAGGCCGGCTACGAACTCGGCTACAGCTAGACGTTCGGCAGGGAGAGCAGCTGCAGGAACGTTTCCTGGGCCGAAACGGGCTCCCGCTCGCCGGGCACCAGCCGTTCGTAGCTGCCGTCGCCGTGCAGCACCCAGGCGTTGCTGTTGTCGGCCAGGTACAGTTCGAGATCCCGTTTCAGCTGTTCCTTGAGGGTCTTCTGGCGCACCGGGAAGCAGCTCTCGTTGCGGTGCAGGAGGTTGCGCTCCATCCAGTCCGCGCTGGCGCAGTAGACCTCTTCATTGCCGTCGTTATAGAAGTAGTAGACGCGCGAATGTTCGAGGAAGCGCCCCAGGATCGAACGCACCGTGATGTTGTCGGAGAGTCCGAGCACCCCCGGGCGGAGTGTGCAGATGCCGCGAACGATCAGCTCGATCCTGACGCCTGCCTGCGAGGCCTCGTAAAGCGCATCGATGACCCGCGGCTCGTTGAGCGAATTCACCTTCACGATAATGTGCGCCTTGCGCCCTTCCTGCGCATTTTTCGTCTCGCGCTGGATTTTCGCAATGACGCCGTCGAACAGGTTGAACGGCGACGTCAGCATCAGGTTCAGGTCGCGCGCCTCGGTCAGGCTGGTGAGCTGCATGAAGATCTTGTGCACGTCCTCGCCGAGCTTCTTGTCGCTGCTCATGTAGCCGTAGTCCGTGTAGACCTTGGCGGTGGTGTGATGGTAGTTGCCGGTGCCGAGATGCACATAGCGGCGCAGTACGTCTCCCTCGCGGCGTACGACGAGCGTCATCTTGGCGTGGGTCTTGTATCCCACCAGGCCGTAGACGACATGTGCACCAGCCTCCTGCAGCCGGTTTGCCAGCGATATGTTGGCGGCTTCGTCGAAACGTGCCATCAGTTCGATGATCACCGTCACTTCCTTGCCGGCCCTGGCGGCGTTGACGAGATGATCCACGACCGGAGAGTCTGCACCCGTGCGGTACAGCGTGATCTTGATCGCCAGCACGTTCGCGTCGGTCGACGCGGTCTTGATGAAGTCGATGACCGGCCCGAAACTGTGGAACGGGTGATACAGCAGCACGTTCTTCTTCGAAAGGATCGAGAAGATGTCCTTGTCATTGAGCAGTTCTTCCGGGAGCCCCTGGGAGAAAGGCTTGTAAAGGAGTTCCGGTCGATCGTCGATGCCGCAGACGGTAGACAGCCGGTTGAGGTTGACCGGCCCGTCGACCAGGTACATGTCGTCCTCCTGCAGCCGGAAATGGTCCAGCAGGAATTGCTGTAGGTCCGGCGGGCATTCATGGCCCACCTCGATGCGCACGGCGGCGCCGTAGCGGCTCGCCTCGAGCTGGCCCTCGAGCGCGCCGACGAGGTCGCTCACCTCTTCCTCGTCGACGTACAGGTTGCTGTTGCGAGTCACGCGGAACTGGTAGCAGCCCTCGACCTTGAGGCCGGGGAACAACCTGTCGACGTGGACGCGGATCACCGACGACAGGAACACATAGTCGTGGCAGCCCGGGCTGCTGCGATGGTCCGGCAGCTTGATGATGCGCGGCAGCGACCTTGGCGCCTGCACCATGCCCCGGTGCCGCCGCCGCCCGTAAGCGTCGCGGCCCTTGAGGCGCACGATGAAGTTGAGGCTCTTGTTCAGGATGCGCGGGAAGGGGCGTGACGGGTCGAAGGTCAGTGGCGTCAGCACCGGCACGACCTGCTCGTCGAAATACTGGCTGAGCCATTGCTGCTGTTCGTCCGACCAGTCCTCGCTGCGCACAAAGCGCACGCCGGCTTTCGCGAGTTCGGGGAACATCACGTTGTTGAGCAGCTCGTACTGCTGGCTGACGACACTGAGCATCTGGTGCCGCAATACGTCGAAAACCTGCTGGGCCGGCAGGGATTCCGGCCCCTGCGCGAGTGCGCCGATCTCCATTCGCTGTTTCAGCGCGGCGACGCGGATCTCGAAAAACTCGTCGAGATTGGTGCAGGTGATGCAGAGGAAGCGCAGCCGCTCGAGCAGCGGGACGTCCGGGTCCTGGGCCAGCGCCAGCACCCGCTTGTTGAACTCGAGCATGCTGAGTTCGCGATTGATGTACAGGTCGGCCGGTGGCAGTGACGGTGCGTCCACGGTGTTCTCGATTTTTGTCGGGCCGACCAGTATAGCAACCCAGGCGTTACGAGACCTTTAACTGTTGCTCAGTTTAGCGGGCACTGTGGATAGCGCCGAGCACCGCCTCGCGACTCGCGCCGGTGACGCCGGGGGCGTTGCCGGGCTCGCCGTTCACGGCGCGCATCGCGAGCCAGGCGAAGGCGCAGGCCTCGACGCGGTCCGGGTCGAGCCCGGAATCGGCCGTGGACGCCAGCGTGGCCTGGCCGAGGCGGCCTTCCAGGCGCCGCAGCAGGTCCGCGTTGTGCACGCCGCCGCCGCAAACCAGCACCTCGCGGGTCTGCGGCGCGTGCCCGTCGATCGCTGCGGCGATCGTCGCGGCCGTGAGCTCCGCGAGCGTCGCCTGCACGTCGGCGAAATCGGCGCCGTCCTGGATCCGCTCGGACAGCCAGTCGTCGTTGAAGTACTCAAAGCCGGTGCTCTTGGGCGGCGGCTTCGCGAAGTAGGGGTCGGCCAGCATGTCCTCGAGCAGCGCCGGCATCATCTTGCCGACCGATGCCCACCGGCCCTCGTCGTCGAACGCGACGTTGTGGTGGCGCCGGACCCAGGTATCCATCAGGGTGTTGCCCGGGCCGGTGTCGAAGCCGCTGATCGGACCCCGCGCGGCCGGCAGCAACGTGATGTTGGCGATGCCACCGATATTCAGCACGCAGCGATCGACCTCGTCCGCGCGGAACAGCCATTCGTGGAACGGTGGCACGAGCGGCGCGCCCTGGCCGCCCAGCGCGATGTCGGCGCTGCGGAAGTCGGCGACGCAGTCGATGCCGACGCCCTTGGCGATGATCCCGGCACTGCCGATCTGCAGTGAGAACGGCCGCTCCCCGTCGGGCCGGTGCCGGATCGTCTGCCCGTGACTGCCGATCGCTCGTACGTCGCTGCGCTCGACGCCGGCGGACTGCAGGAGCTCGAGCGCAGCGTCCCGGAAGCACTCGCCAACCCAGTGGTCGAGTTCCCCGATGACGTCCGCGGTGCAGGTGTCCGGCGCCCGCGTGGCATCCATGAGCCCGTGATGCAGCGATTCGGGGTAGGGGGCCGTCAGTCCGCTCACGATATCGACGGAACGATCACCGAACTCGACCAGCGCGGCGTCGATGCCGTCCATGCTCGTGCCGGAGATCAGGCCGATGAAGTAGTCAGCCATCGCGCGCGGGTGTTACTTGTTGCTGTACGCAACCGAGGCGAGCCGCGTGTTCTTGAATTTCTCGAGCTCCTGCAGGATCGGTTCGACGGTCGCGAGAAACTGCTTGCGGTAGCGCTGGTCGATCGGGGCGGCCTGCGGCAGCTCTACCGTGCGCGGATTGCGGTGCACGCCGTTCAGGCGGTATTCGTAATGCAGGTGATTGGCCGTCGCGAGGCCCGTCGAGCCGACATAGCCGATGGTCTGTCCCTGGCGTACCCGGCTGCCGACGCGCAAGCCCGCGAAACGCGACATGTGGGCATACAGGGTCGTGATGTTGCCGCCGTGCTGCAGGATGACCGTGTTGCCGTAGCCGCCCTTGACGCCGCGGAAGATGACCTTGCCGTCGCCCGCTGCCTTGATCGGCGTGCCCCTCGGGGCGGCGTAGTCCACGCCGCGATGGGCGCGGATCGTGTTCAGTATCGGGTGGCGCCGCCGCGGGTTGAAATTGGAGCTGATGCGCGTGAAGTCCACCGGCGCGCGGATAAATGCCTTGCGCACGCTGTGGCCGTCCGGGGTGAAGTAATCGCTGCGGCCTTCCTCGTCGACAAAGCGGACCGCCTGGTGGGTCCGACCGTCGTTGTTGAACTCGGCGACGATGATCTCGCCGTCCGTCACGTACTCGCCGTCCTGCCAGATCTCTTCGTACTGCACGTAATAATTGTCGCCGCCGCGGATATCGAGAACGAAGTCCACGTCCCATGCGAATATGCCGGCGATGTTCATGATGACGCGATCGGAGAGACCCGCGTCGGCCGCGCTTTCGAACAGCGACGTTTCAATCGTGCCGTAGGCGAGCCGTTTGCGTTTCTCGATGGGGCGATCGACGATCTCCGCCTCGAAGCCGTTTTCTCCCTTTTCTATGTGCAGCGCGCTGGTGAGGCTGAGGTTCGAGTGCATGCTGACCAGGTCGCCCTGGACGTGGGTGACGATGAACTCGTCGCCCGGCTTCAGCTTGCGAAAGCGCTTGCGCGCCTCGTCCAGGCGGGCGATTTCGGAAAGCTGGCCGAGGTCCAGGTCGTGCTGCCTGAACAGCTTGTCGAGGGTGTCGCCGCGCCCTATCGTCAGGCTCAGCTTCTGGTGAGGCGGCGGGTTGATCGCGTCGGCAAGGACCAGCGGCGTCTCCGCATAGACGAGTTCGACCGGTTCGTCCATGTCGAAGTCGGAGCCGTCCGCTGCCGTCATCACCGGTTCCTGCGGCGGCGCCGCGGGTGGCGCTGTCGTGGTGAGCGTCGAGAGGAACGCGAGGCCGGCGAGAGGGATGCCGAGACCGACGACAAACCACTGCAGGGCTTTGGATTTCTTTGGCTGCTTGGCTGCGGCTGGCTTGTAATCGTGCAGCAATGGACTGACCGGACGATGCAAGTCTGCGACCCTGCGTTTTGAGAATGGCGCTACTCTACCTCGGCGTTGCGGCAAGGTCAAAGAAAAGTGTTATAAGTCAGTCTGTTAACGGGAAAGCTTCACGGGGTCGCCAGGTAGGCCTGCAGGGCTTTCATCGGCGCCGGAGAATGCTACAGTTCCGCTGCACGCCGCAGGCGCATACCGACAAGGCAGTAATGAGCACGATAGAGGCACAAATTGCGGAGCTGACCCGCGGTACCGACGAGGTGCTGCCGGAGAATGGACTGGAGGCAAAGCTCGGGCAGGGCCGGCCGCTGGTGGTCAAGGCTGGCTTCGACCCAACGGCGCCGGACCTGCACATCGGGCACACGGTCCTGATCAACAAGATGCGCCAGTTCCAGGAGTTCGGCCACGAGGTCGTGTTCCTGATCGGTGACTTTACCGGCATGATCGGGGACCCGTCCGGCAAGAACGCCACGCGGCCGCCGCTGTCGCGCGAGGAGATCGGCGACAACGCGAAAACCTACAAGGCCCAGATCTACAAAATCCTCGACCGCGACAGGACACGAATCGAGTTCAACTCGACCTGGATGGGCAAGATGGACGCGGCCGGCCTGGTGAAACTCGCGTCGCACCACACGGTGGCGCGCATGCTTGAGCGCGACGACTTCCGCAAGCGCTATGAAGGCGAGCAGCCCATCTCGATCCACGAGTTCCTGTACCCGATCGTGCAGGGCTACGACTCGGTCGCGCTGAAAGCGGACATCGAGCTCGGCGGCACCGACCAGAAATTCAACCTGCTCGTGGGCCGCCAGCTGCAACAGGATTTCGGGCAGGAGCCGCAGGTCGTCATGACCACGCCCTTGCTGGAGGGGCTCGACGGCGTGCAGAAGATGTCGAAGTCGCTCGGCAACTACGTCGGCATCACCGAGCCGCCCGGGGAGATGTTCGGCAAACTCATGTCGATCTCGGACGACCTGATGTGGCGCTATTTCGAGGTCCTGAGTTTCCGCTCGCTGGACGACATCGACGCGCTGAGGAAGCAGGTGCAGGACGGGATGAATCCGCGCGACGTGAAGTTCGAGCTCGCGATGGAAATCGTGGCGCGCTTTCACGACGCTGCCGCGGCGGAAGCCGCCAAGCAGGAGTTCATATCGCGCTTCCGCGAAGGGGCGATGCCGGAAGACATGCCTGAACTGACGCTCCAGGCCGATGGCGGGACGCTCGGGATCGCCCATCTCCTAAAAGGCGCCGGTCTCGTCAGCAGCACGTCCGAAGCATTCCGCATGATCAAGCAGGGCGCCGTGCGGATCGATGGCGAACGCGTAGAGGATCGCTCGCTGACGATCGACGCGGGCAGCACTAATGTCTACCAGGTCGGTCGAAGACGTTTTGCCCGCGTCAGCCTGAACTGACGCCGAGGAGGCTCCTTGAAAGCAGCATTGCTGAAGATCTTTGCCGTGGCCGCTCTCGCCGCCGGGCTGCCAGCTGCGTTCGCGCAGGACGAGGCGCCCGACCCGCAGGAGCAGGCAGAACTGGAACGACAGGAGATATTCCGTGCCGGCTTCCAGGAAATCGTCGACGACCTCAATAACAGCTCGCTGGAGCGCTTCGCGCGGGCGATCGATCGCGACGACATGCTCGAGCGAATCTTTGGGTTGCGACTGATCGACCAGAGGGTCAAACAGGGATTTCGCGAGAGCTTCGACGACAATCTGCTCAACATCCTGAAGTCCGCCTTCGCTTCGACCGAAGGCAACATCCGGGCGGCCTGGCTCGGTTTCGGCTCGAAAGGCGATCGCGGCAGGGCGATCGTGCGTTACGACCTGCCGGACTTTCAGTTCAACTATCACGAGTACGAGCTGCGGCTCGACGGCAGAGGTCGCGTCGTCATCGTCGACTGGGTCGACTTCATGGACGGCGAGAAATTCAGCGACGGCGTCGGCATCCAGCTCATCGCGATGAACCCGGGTAAACCGGCCGTTCGCAAACTGCTCGATTTCCAGGGGCCGACCGAGCAGCAGGTCTTCCAGATGACCGAGCTGCTGAAGGCGTCGCGCGACATGCAGCTCGATCGGTACTTCGACATCCTGGGCAACCTGGACGACAGGCTGCGCAGCCAGCGGGTCGTGGTGTTGGGCTCCGTTCACCTGACCAAGGCAACTCGCGACCGGCGCAAGTTGCGTACGGCGCTCATCGAGGTCGACAAGTACTTCCCCGAAGAACCGCTGTATTCGCTGATGCTGCTGGACTATTACTTCCCGTCGCGCAAATTCGAGGAGGCGATGCAGGCCCTGCTCAGGTTGCAGTCGCGCCTCGGCGTGCCCGATGCCGCGATGGCGGCGCGCCTGTCCGCGGCATCGCTGGTGCTGGACAACGGCGAGGACGCGCTGAGCTACGCGGAGCAGGCCCTGCGGACGGAGCCCGGCCTCGAGCTTGCCTGGTGGTCTGCATTGCGGTCGAGAACGGCGCTCGAGCAGTACGGCGGCGCCGTCGAGGCGCTCGACCAGCTGGAGAAGACCTTCGGCTACACGCTCGGCCCCGAAGCGTTCGAAAAAGACCCCTCCATGGCGGACCTGTTGCTCTCCAGTGAGTACGAGGAGTGGCTGGAGGGCCGTGAGCAAGCAGCCGATGTAGATTGATCGAATGATCGACTACGTCGCTACGTTCGTCTTCTTCTTCACGGTCATCGATCCGATAGGGACGGTGCCGGTATTCATAGCCGTTACGAGCGGCCGCCAGCCCGCGACGAAGCGCAAGATCGCCATCAAGGCGACGCTGGTTGCTGCCCTTGTGCTCGTATTCTTCGTGGTGGCGGGCGAGTTCATATTGAGCCGAATGGAAGTGCCGATCGCGGCGTTTCAGGTCGCCGGCGGGATCGTGCTGTTCCTGTTCGCGATTTCAATGATTTTCGGGGAGAGCAAACCCGAAGAAGAGGTCAAGCTGGCGGGTGAGAGCACGGAATCCGCGATCTTTCCGCTGGCCATCCCGTCGATCGCCGGGCCCGGCGCGATGCTGGCGGCCGTCCTGATGACGGAAAACAACCGCTTCGACATCCTGCAGCAGGTAATCACGACCGGGATCATGTTGCTCGTCGTCGTCATCGCGATGGTGCTCATGCTGATCGCAACGCCGGTTCATCGCCTCATCGGCAACGCCGGTGCGAGCATAATCAGCCGCGTGATGGGTCTGATACTCGCGTCAGTGGCGGTAACCAACGTGCTTGCCGGCATCAAGGTGTACTTCGCGCTCTAGCAACACCGACTCCGGCCGAAGCCGGCAACCGACCGCTCCTGTTGCTCCACGCAGAAATCGTTCGGCAGCGACTGCTCAGTAACTCCAGCTCAGGCCGAGGGTCAGGCCGGTGTCGTTGGTGTCATTGCCCTCCGGCGGCTGGCTGTCGTAGCGATCGTATACGGTCAGCTTGAAGTCGAGATCCGCAATCAGGTCGATACTGAGCGAGCCGTCGAACTGTACGCGTAAGCGATCGCTCTGCTCGAGGCTCGGCAGCACGGCGAGCGATGCGTCGATGTCGACGCCCCGGGCGGAGCGCAGCCGGTAGGCGGCGCCCAGGAGCCCTTCGAGAGTCTCGGTCCTAGACTGGCCCTCGAACTCCTCGTTGTTGACGACGAGGCCGCCGAACAGGTCGATACGCATCCGCCGCTGGTTGTAGATTCGGTTGCCGATTGCGCCGCCATACAGCGTCCTGAGGTTCAGTCCCTGCTGGTCATCGGACTCGAACTGCAGGAGGCCATTGACCTGCCAGTTACGAGGCAGGCGATAGGTATAGGTGCCGGCCAGCGTGGTGCGCCGCAGGTCCTGGCCTTCGGTCTGCTCGTTGACGATCCTCGTGGCGTCAATGGACGTTTCGAAGTCGCGGCCGTCGTAGCCGACCCCGGCGCCGAAACTCAGCTGCGTGACTTCATTGTTGCCCCGCACCAGGTTCATGCCGACGTCGGTGTAAACCTCGAGCCCCTCCCAGAAGGATTCGTTCACCTCGGCGATCGCGAAGATCCTGTCCGGCGGCAAGGTGACCGTCGTCTCGTCGCCGATAATCGAGACCCCCTCTTCATTTGCCACCACCCTGCCGAAAAGACGCTGGCCGTTGAAGAGCTCGACCTCGATGACCTGGGTCTCGCGGATCTCTACGATCGCCTCCCACTCGATGATCACTTCGTCCATGTACTCGGTGTCGACGATCAGGTCCTCTCCGTCTTCCAGGCCGAGGATCGTGCCGATAACGACGCTGCCGTCCCTGATCTGGATCTCCGCGGCCTGGGCAGTCACACAAAAGCAGCAGAACATCGCCAGCAGTAGTCTCATGAAAGTCTCCCTTGAGGCTCTCGGCGCCGAATGCCTCGCCCGTCAAGTTCTCAGCGAATCAAAGAATAGGGTCGGGCGTAATGGTACGGAAGTCGTGGCCGCAAGCGGTAATCCCCTCTTCGCCGATAGCCGGCCTCACCGCGTGCCTGCGTCCGGACGAGCAGGCGGGTGCCGCCCGGGCGGCCCGCGCGTCGCCGCGGCGGTGAACCGGCAGGCACTCCCCACGCCGGCGGACAGCCGTCGAGAAGGCCGGAATACCGCGCATAAGTATCTGATTGATATGGGCTCCCACAAAAAGGTCACAAAAGTCTCAAATAGCGGTTGACGAAGGGCTTCGGGTCGCTATAATGCCCCGCTCGCTGAGGGTACGGTGTCCCTCGGCAGACCCCAAAACCAAGGTACGACGGCAGGCGAGCACTAGCCAACGATGGCGCTCCGCCTGTATAATTGTGGGTCCGCCTCGATGAATCGGGGCTCGTTCTTTAACAATACAGTCAGATAATTTGTGTGGGTGCTTGCGCTGGAGTTTGCAGAGGCAAATTCGAGTGTAAGAACCAACCTAAATTCTTAGTAATTTGGAGTGGGGATTGCGCTCTGTTTTAAGCTCAAAGCTTTAAACTGAAGAGTTTGATCCTGGCTCAGATTGAACGCTGGCGGCATGCCTAACACATGCAAGTCGAACGGTAACGCGGAGAGCTTGCTCTCTGGCGACGAGTGGCGGACGGGTGAGTAACACTTAGGAATCTGCCCAGTAGTGGGGGACAACATTCGGAAACGGATGCTAATACCGCATACGCACTACGGTGGAAAGTGGGGGATCTTCGGACCTCACGCTATTGGATGAGCCCAAGTCGGATTAGCTTGTTGGTGAGGTAATGGCTCACCAAGGCGACGATCCGTAGCTGGTCTGAGAGGACGATCAGCCACACTGGGACTGAGACACGGCCCAGACTCCTACG
>JAAUYE010181793.1_pt1 | contig 13243 bp, 10 predicted proteins | sample 7278081 | NCBI WGS metagenome assembly JAAUYE01 (sample SAMN14350131, study PRJNA611818) | marine sediment metagenome | isolation source: surface marine sediment (0.6m) | place: French Polynesia: Moorea | collected 2018-08
ATATTGTCTTTACATAGTGATCCCCTCGTGCCACGGGTGAATAACCGGACCTTGCTTTAGATGAGAATGCAGGGTTTGCTCGAAGTCTATGGAAACCAAATCCCCGAGAGGTGCACCATGGCCGAACATCTCACCACCACCGTCTCCTCAGCGAGCCAAACCGTCAAAATCAACCGGGCCCTGCCCACGGTCATCATCGGAGAGCGCATCAATCCGACCGGACGTAAAAAACTCCAGGCCGAGCTCGAAGCGCACAATTTCACCACTGTAAAGCAGGATGCCGCCGCCCAGGTGCAGGCCGGCGCAACGATCCTCGATGTCAATGCGGGAGTTCCCGACGGAGATGAACCGACATTGCTTGTGGAAACCGTCCAGGCAGTGGCGGCGGCAGTCGATGTACCGCTTTGCATCGACACAGCCAACCCGGATGCATTGGCAGCGGCTCTGAAGGCTTACGACGGAAAGGCGCTGGTCAATTCGGTTAACGGTGAAACCCGTTCGCTGGAAACCATTTTACCACTGGTGGCCGAACACAAAGCCGCTGTGATAGGACTGTGTTTGGATGACGATGGAATTCCTGCTTCTGCGGAGAAACGGCTGGCGGTTGCGGGGAAAATCATCGAGCGGGCTGCCAAACTGGGTATCGCAACCGAGGATATCGTCATCGACCCGCTCGTGCTTACCATCAGCGTGGACAGCAACGCGGCTGCTCTGACGTTGAAAACCACCGAGCTGATTGTCCGGGATTTCGGTGTCAATATCACCATGGGTGCCAGCAATGTTTCCTTTGGCCTGCCGGACCGCCCGGCCCTGAATGCGACGTTCATGGCAATGGCGATCCAGGCCGGATTAACCTGCCCCATCACCAATCCCATGGAGCCGGAACTATCCATCGGGCTGCTGGCTGCCGATCTGGTGATGGGAAAAGACGAGTGGGGGGAGCGCTGGATCGGCGCTTTCCGGGCGCGCAGTCAATCCGGTTGATTCCGGCCGGCTTGGATCGACCGGTATGTCCGTGGTGCCGGGCTGCCGACCCGTGTCGATGTGACTGTGATGCTGCAGTGATGATGCCCAAATGACCTGCCAGCCCAAAGCCAAAGTTTCAACCGGGGGATCCGCCCGGATCCTGGAAGGAGGAGGCCCTTATGAGCGATGTGCTAAATTCCATTTCCACCGTGATTATTACTGGCAAAAGGGACGAGATCGCCGAACTTACAAAGGATGCGCTCAACCAGGGAATCAGTGCCACGGACGTCCTTTACAAAGGGTTGATGCCGGGAATGGACCATGTCAGCAAAGAATTCAAAAAAGGCGACATGTTCGTACCCGAGGTGATGCGGTCGGCCCGCACCATGCTCAATGCCATGGAAATCCTCAAACCGCTGCTGAGTGAAACCGGAGCGAAAATGGTGGGCAAGGTGCTGCTGGGCACGGTGAAAGGCGACCTGCACGATATCGGGAAAAATCTGGTGGGCATGATGTGCGAAGGTGCCGGATTCGAAATCAGGGATCTTGGGGTAGACGTGGAACCGGATGCATTTGTGCAGGCAGTAAAGGAGTTCGAACCGGACGTGGTCGGCATGTCGGCGCTGCTCACCACCACCATGCGCAAGATGGATGACACCATCAAGGCGTTGGAAGAGGCCGGGGTGCGTGATGTGGTGAAAGTAATGGTCGGCGGGGCCCCGGTGAATCAGGCCTTCGCCGAGAAGATCGGCGCCGACGCGTATGCACCGGATGCCGCCGCTGCCGCCGACAAGGCCAAAGAACTGACCGGATAAAAAGCGGCAGTGTTCTGTCGCCAGGTCCAGGGAGGATCGACGAACCGCACAGTCATCGGGCAATCGGTCGTTGAGAAAGGAGAACGTGTTATGAGAACCAACTATCAGATCAATTCCGGTGTACGTTTCCAAATGCTGTCCCGGGATCAATTGGAGGAATTGTTCGACGGTGTGCTGCATGTGCTGGAGACCATCGGTCTGGATGTCCACCACGAGGAGGCACGCGACATCCTGAGCGACGCCGGCGCCCGGGTCGAAGGCGAACGGGTGCGTATCCCCCCGTACGTAGTAAAACGTTGCCTGTCGACGACGCCCCGCAGTTTCACCATCTATGCCCGGGACGGCAACCCGGCCCACGACATCCACATCGGCCCGGGACGGGCGCATTTCGGACCGGGTCCGACACCGCCGAATTTCATCGACGTGGAGACGCTGGAGCGCAGGCTATTCGTAAAAGACGATGCCCGGATTGTGGCCACGGTCGTCGATGCGCTGCCGAACATTGATTTCTGCGAATCCCTGGGAACCGTCAGCGACGTCCATCCGGAACTTGCCGCCTCATATGAATTTGCCACCATGTTTCCCAACACAAGCAAACCGATCGTGGCGTGGTCCTATGGGTGGGACGATTCTGCCGATATCCATCAGATCGCCGTGGCCGAAGCGGGCGGCCAGGAAGCTTTCGAAAGGCGTCCCAACTATGTGCACTATTGCGAACCTCTTTCCCCGCTGGTGAGCACGTTCGAAGCGGTGGACAAGGTCCTGTTTGCCGCCCGACATGCCGTTCCGGTCATCTTCACGCCCTGCCCTCTCTCCGGCGGGACCTCTCCCGTAACGGCCGCCGGCATCATCATTCAAGCCACCGCCGAATCTTTCCTGGGTATGGTTTTGTCTCAGACGGTCAGGCCCGGACTGCCCTTTTTCATGGGAGGTGTTCTTTCGGTAATGGACATGAATGCCATGATACTGGCCTACGGTGCACCGGAGCTAAGCCTGATGATGGCCGGCATTACCGAGCTGGCCCATCACGTCGGACTTCCGCTCTGGCAGACCGGTGGCTGCTCGGATGCCAAGACACTCGACGAACAAGCCGCCATCGAAGGATCCCTGTCCTGTTTTTTCTCGGCACTGACCGGTGGCGATCTTTGCCACGATGTCGGCTATACGGAAAGCGGGATCACCGGCTCCATATTTCAAACCGTGATGATGGACGAGGCGATCGGGTACTCCCGGCGCATCACCCGCGGCATAGAGGTCAATGAAGACACGCTGGCCCAGGACGTCATTCACAACGTCGGACCGGACGGACATTACCTGTACGAAGATCACACCATGCGCCATTTTAAAACCGAATTCTGGTACCCCAACCTCTGCGATCGACACAACTTCGAGGAATGGGAGGAAACGGGCCGCAAAACCATGCGAGATCGGGTGATCGAACGCACGCGTGAAATCCTCGCCACCCACAAACCGTCTTCGGTGAAACCCGAAACCGAGGAAGCCATCGCAGCGACAATGCAAGCCGCAGAAGAACGGGTAAAGAGTAAAGAATAACCGAAACCAGCCAGATGGAGAATGCCATGAGTAATTTACTAGAGAAAATTGCAGCGGGTGTCATCGAGGGCAATCTCAATGAGGTCCCCGACCAGGTGCAAAGCGCATTGGACGAGGGCCTGGAGCCCACCAAGATCCTGGAAAACGGATTGATTGTCGGTATGAACGAAGTAGGAAAACGCTTTAAGGCCGGAACGATGTTTGTTCCCGAGGTGCTGAGATCCGCCCGGACCATGCACGCCGGGCAGGAATTGCTGCGGCCGTTGCTTGCTGAAGGCGATGCCAGCCTGGGAGGCAAAATTCTGCTGGGCACGGTGCAGGGCGATCTGCATGATATCGGTAAAAACCTGGTGGGCATGATGTGCGAAGGCGCCGGATTTCAGGTGATCGACCTGGGATTCAACCTGGAGCCGGAAAAATTCACCGAAGCGATCAAGCAGCATCAACCCGAAATCGTCGGCATGTCGGCCCTGCTGACCACCACCATGCGGGCAATGGGCCACACGATCAAAGCCATCGAAGAGGCCGGTCTGCGGGACAAGGTCAAAGTCATGGTGGGCGGCGCCCCGGTGGACGCTGATTTCGCCGACCGGATCGGTGCCGATGGGTATGGTCATAATGCCGCATCGGGGGCGGAACTGGCCAAAAAACTCGCCGGGATAGCGTAAGCCGGTATCGACCGGACAGGATCGATGAAACATACGCCAAACAGACGGGAGCCGGTTGCGATCATTGCATGCAAAATCCTGCAGGATGCACTGGAAGAGCTGCTGCCGGAGCGACTGCTTCAGATGGCGCAATTCATGGAATACGGTTACCACCGGACGCCCAATCTGATGAAACAGGCGCTGCAGGCGGCCATCGACGCCATCGAACCACCCGGGCGAATCGTACTGGGCTACGGGCTGTGCGGTAACGGCCTGGATGGGATCAAAACCGGCAAGCATACCCTGATCATCCCCAAGGTGGATGACTGCATCGCATTGCTGTTGGGTTCTCGCCGGGCTTATCTGCGCGAAATGCAAAAGGCACCCGGCACGTATTATCTGAATAAAGGCTGGCTGGAGTCAGGCAGTGATCCGTTGAAAGAGTACAATGAATACACTGAAAAATACGGGGCTGAAGAGGCTGCCTGGATCATGGACCAGCAATACCGGCATTATGAAAGGCTCGTATTGATCGCCCACAAACAAAGCGATCTGAAAACCTACAGACCCCAGGCTCTTGAGGTTGCCAGCTACTGTCGGCAATGGGACATGCGATACGAAGAAATTCTGGGGTCGGATCGTTTTATCCGTCGCCTGGCAGAAATCATCGAGGATCCGGACAAGGCCGATGACGAGTTTGTCGTTGTGCCTCCCGGGGGCATCACTGCTCAGGAGCTTTTCTGGGATTGTTCGGTGACCGCATCCATAAATAGCAAAAAGGAGATGGGATCATGCTAGTGAACAAAACCAACTACGACGTCAATGCCACGCCGATCTTCCAGGTACTGACGGAAGATCAAATCGAGGCAATCTACTATGCCGCTTTGCGCGTGCTGTACGAAACCGGCGTGCGTGTATACGACAAGGAAGGTGTGGATGTGGCTCACGCCGGCGGCGCCATCGTCGAAGAAACAACCGAGCAAAGCAGTCTTGTGAAAGTTCCTCACTACATGGTCGACAAGGCCCGTGCCACGGTTCCCAGCAAAGTGGTGGTGACCGGACCGGACCGCCAGTTCAGAATGGAGCTTTTTAAAAACCAGATTTACTATGGGGGCGGATCGGATACGCCCTATACCATCGATCCTTACACCGGCGAACGCCGCCGCAGCACTTACCAGGATGTAAAAAACTTCGCGATGGTGGCCCAGGCCCTGCCCAATTACGACTTTCACATGTCGCTGGGGATCACCCAGGATACGGCCGTGGGCACCTACGATCGCTGGCAATACCTGGCAATGCTGGAAGGCACCAGTAAACCCATCAATATCACGGCCGTCGACATCGAGGGAGTTCGCGATCAGCTGGAAATGGCCTATATCCGGGTAGGCGGAAAGGAAGAGTGGCGCAAGGGGCCGATCTTTTCGCTTTACATCGAACCGGTATCTCCGTTGAGCCACTCCCAGGAAGTCATTCAGAAGTTGCTTTTCTGCTGTGACAATGACATTCCGTTTGTCTATACACCCTGCCCGCTGGCCGGTGCCACAGCGCCCTGCACCCTGGCCGGACTGCTGGTCCAGGCCCTCGCCGAAAGTCTGTTCGGCATCGTCTTGAGCCAGCTGCGCAAGCCCGGTTCCCAGCTCATCATCGGCGGCCTGATGTCCAACATGGACATGCTCAGTACCATTTACAGCTACGGCTCACCGGAAATGGCCCTGCTGAGTGCCGGCTACACAGACATCACCAAGTGGCTGCGGGTTCCCGAGTACGAAACAGCCGGTTGCTCGGACGCCAAACTCTTCGATGAACAGGCCGCCATGGAAGCGACCATCAATATCGCCACCGCCGGGCTGATTGGCGGGAACATGATCCATGATGTCGGCTACCTCGATTCCGGACTGACCAGCTGCATGGAACTGATGGTGGCATCGGATGAAATCATCGACATGGTCAAGCGAATCCTGCGAGGGATTCCGGTCACCCCCGGCACCATGGCCCTGGACGTAATGGAGGAAATCGGACCCAGCGGACATTTCCTGGAACACGATCACACATACAATCGCTTCAAAGAAGAAATCTGGCGACCCCAACTGATCGACCGGCAAAACTGGGAAAACTGGAACCTGGCCGGAGCCAAGCGCTATGGGGAGCGGGTGCACGAGCGGGTGATCGAAATTCTGGAAGCCGATTCCGAACCCTTGCTGGACGACGCCATGTTCAAGGAAATGCGACGCATTTGCGAACTGGCCGATGCGCGCCACAAAGACGAAGAGCTGGATGTCAAAATGTTCACGTAAATCCGTCGACCCGAGCTGCACGCTTTGAACAAGCATCGTCATTCACAAGCTGCGCTGGTGCTGGGTATAGATACCGGCGGCACCTATACCGACGGCGTCCTGATGGATTACCATACCCACCGGGTATTGGCTTTCCACAAAAGCCTGACCACCAAGCGGGACTTCTCGATCGGCATCGAGGCCGTAATTCAGGGCATCCGGATCGAAGACCCGGCGGCCATTCAGATGGTCTCCATTTCGACGACTCTTGCTACAAACGCAATTGCCGAGGGAAAAAGCAAACAGGTGGCATTGCTGCTGATCGGATATGATCCGGAGCTGATCACCTCTTTTAACATGCAGGGTCGTTTCAGCACACCGCATTATTTCTATTTCTCCGGTGGTCACAATCTGTACGGTCGGGAAAAAGAGCCCCTCGATCTGCCGGCCATTCTGGCCAAAGCAGGTGAAGTCAAAAACGACGTGGATGCCCTGGCCGTATCCGGCTACTTCAGCCCGCTTAACCCGGAGCACGAACACCGGGCTTTCGACGCTATCTCCGGTGTGTGCGACCTGCCCGTGGTTCTGGGTCACCAGCTCTCTACAAAGCTCGGCTCAGTCGAACGGGCCACCACCGCGGCACTGAACGCATCGCTGCTGGCGGTTCTGAAAGAATTTATCATTGCGGTTCGAAGGGCCATGGAACGCCGCAGGATCAAGGCTCCACTGATGGTGGTGCGTGGCGACGGCACGCTGATGAGCGATGAGTTCGCCGCCAAAACGCCGGTGGAGACCATTCATTCCGGGCCGGCGGCCAGTGCCATCGGCGGCCGGTTCCTCTGCCACCTGGACGAAGCCCTGGTGGTCGATATCGGCGGCACGACCACCGACATCGCTCTGGTTGAAAACGGTCAGGTTGCGGTAAGTGAAGAAGGGGCGACCGTTGCGGATTATAAAACAGCCGTAAAGGCTGCCAATCTGTTTTCGATTGCCCTGGGCGGCGACAGCCATATCACACCGGACAGTGAGAACCGGCTCAGGATCGGACCGCAACGTGTCACACCGCTCGCCTGTCTGGCCGATCAGTTCGAGCATGTTCGAAGCAGCCTTCAGACTCTGTCCCAGAGAACCGATGCCCATCTGGCAACGGACTGGCTGGAATACTGGTATCTGCTCCGTGATCCCGCCGAGGCGGATCTTCAGCAAACCGAACAGGAAAAACATCTCGTCGAACTGCTGCGCGAAGGCCCGCATCCCCTGCCGGAGATCCTCACCCGCCTGAACCTTTACAGCAAAGTGCAAATCAGTGCCGACAACCTGCTGCGCCGGGAAATCATCGGTCTGGCGGGGCTTACCCCCACCGACTTGCTGCATGTGGAGGGCATTTACAACAGCTGGGATACACAAACCGCACATCTGGCAGCAGATGTTTTCTGCCGTTGCCTGGGCGCAGAACCGGCCGAATTTCGGGAGCAGATCTGGCTGAAGATGACCGAAACCATCGTTCATGCCATCGTCACGTTTCTCAGCGGCAAGAAGCTGCCGCTGAATACACTTTCCCGAAGCGACGATATCGGGCAGTGGTTTTTTCTCAACAGCCTCTACCACAACCACCCCCAGCTCGAAACCCGTTTGCGTTTGCGGAAGCCGATTATCGGCATCGGTGCTCCTGCGGCCATCTTTTTGCAAAGCGTTGCCGAGAAGTTGAACTGCGAACTGATCCTGCCGGATCACCACGAGGTCGCCAACGCCGTGGGGGCGGTGGCCGGCAGCGTCATGATCACCGAAGAAGTTCTCGTATACCCGCAGTTGTCCGTCGACGGTCTGGAAGTCCTGGGCTACAGCGTTCAGACCGGCGATGAGCGCGAGACGTTCGAAAAAGCCGCCGGTGCATTGGCCCATGCCCGGTCGTTGAGCCGGCAACGGGCCCTCGGAGCGGCCCTGCGATCCGGTGCCGACAACCCGGAAGTAACCGTGGAAGAGCAGACCGACGGACTGGACACCTACCGCATACGGGCAATAGCAGTGGGAAAGCCCCGTTTGATGCGAACGGTAGAGACCTAAATGAAGTCATGCGCTTTCGCTGCCGGCTGTCAGCGAGGTGCATATCTTCGAGGGGAATCCATATGGAATTGGTCAATGTCGATACCCAACAAGCCTATGACCGCATAAGAGAGTCTATTATCACCTTGCAGCTGGCCCCCGGGGCGCTGGTAAATGAACAACAGCTGGGCGACGAACTGCACATGAGCGCTGCCGCCATCCGCGAAGCGCTCAAATTGCTCGCCCACGACGAGCTGGTTGTCATCACACCCCGCCACGGTCTGTATGTGGCCGATATCAGTCTGCCGGATCTGGAACAGATTAGTGAGATGCGATTGACCCTGGAGCCGCTGTGCGCAGGCCTTGCCGCCCAGCGGGCCACAGCAGATGATCTGACGGTGCTCGAGGCGCTGCGCGGACAGCAGGCGGCAACGGCGCCCGGTGACAGCCGACAACTTCTGAATGTGGATCATAAATTTCACCAGGCTATCGTGCGGGCAGCGAAAAACAAGTACCTTGCCCGGATCCTGGAGCATCTCTTCGGCCTGTCCCAGCGCCTCTGGTATCTGGCCCTGCCTAAACTCGATATGCTGCCCGGCGCCGTTGCCGAACACCTGGAACTGGTGGAGTCGATCAAGAGCAAAGATGCCGACCGCGCCCGGAAAATCATGTACGACCATGTGAACCAGTTCTACGATCGGGTTCGCCGGATATTGAATACTACCATTGAAGGGAAATAGCCGACAAAATCAGGCGATCTGCTCGACGGGTCAAACACTGGCAACATACCGGCCACCGGAGTTGTAGCGAAATATGGTTACGAGACACGAAGATACCGCAATGGTGGTTTTCCAGCCTTCCGGGCGCAGTGGAAAAGTGCCGAAAGGCACAACGATCCTCGAGGCCGCCCGGCTGCTGGGTGCCGGCATCGAAGCGCTTTGCGGCGGCCACCATATCTGCGGCAAGTGCAAAATCCGTATCGAGACCGGATCTGTCCGGTCCCAGGGAATCGAATCCAGACGCGAAAACGCCGGAGCCTGGCAGTCCGGCGAAGCAGATCACATTACCTCCGAAGAAAAGGCCGCCGGCTATCGCCTGGGGTGTGTGGCTGTGGTTGAAGGGGATCTTCTGGTGACCGTTCCGGAAGAATCCCGGCCGGGCAAGCAGGTGGTCAGCAAGGCCGCCCGGCCCATCCCCATCGATCAAAACCCGGCCGTCAAAACCTATTTTTTGCAACTGTCTCCATCTTCGCTGTCGGACCCCACCGGTGATTTTGAAAGACTCGGCCGGGCCCTGGAGGCCACATACGGATTGACCGGCCTGTCGATCGACCTGCATGCCGCCCGCAGCCTGGGCAAGGTGCTGCGCAAGGGCAAATGGGATGTAACGGTCAGTGTGTGGATGGAGCGCGAAATCATTCGCCTGCGACCGGGCAAAGCAGGGCCGAATTACGGTATGGCCTTTGATATCGGCACGACAACGCTGGCCGGCTATCTTTGCGACCTGGACACCATGGAAGTCGTCGCTACTGCTTCGATGATGAACCCCCAGGTTCCATACGGTGAAGACGTCATCTCGCGGATCAATTACTGTCTCGACAATCCTGAAGGCCGGCAGCAGATGAGCACTGCCGTGGTAGACGGGCTAAACTCGCTGATTGAACAGGCCCTGTCCGAGGCCACCGCGCACACCGGAGGGCGGATACGCCCTGCGGATATAGAAGATGTGACTGCCTGTGGCAACACCTGCATGCAGCATCTCCTGGTGCAGCTGGATCCCGAACCGCTGGGCAGCGTCCCCTTTGCGCCGGTGGTTCACAGTGGACTGAACGTGAAAGGGCGGGATCTGGGACTGCAGGTAAACCCGGCGGCCAACGTGTACATGCTGCCCAACATCGCCGGATTTGTGGGCGGCGACAGCGTCGGCGTCATCCTCGCCGAACAGCCCCAGCACAGTGAGGATACGGTGCTGATCATCGATATCGGTACCAACGGCGAGCTGGTCATCGGCAACCGGCAAAAGAAAGTCTGCAGCGCATGCTCGTGCGCCACCGGACCGGCACTGGAGGGTGCCCAGATCGAGTTCGGCATGCGGGCGGCAACCGGTGCCATCGAGCGGGTGACCATCTCCCCTGACACCCACACTGTTGACTACAAGGTGGTGGGACGAGATGCGTGGCTGAGCTATTCCGATCCCGGGCAGATGCAGGTCCGGGGCATCTGCGGCAGTGCGGTGCTGGATGCCCTGGCAGAGCTGTTCAAGGCCGGTATCGTGGCCGGCAGCGGGGCGTTTGACCCGCAGGTCGAAATCGGGCGCCTGCGGGACAATCCGGAAACGGGACAAAAAGAGTTCGTTCTCGCCTGGAGCGCAGAAACTGCCATCGGCAAGGATGTGGTTATCACCCAGAACGACATCCGGCAGATCCAGCTGGCCAAAGCCGCCATCTACACCGGATGCAAGCTGATGCTGCGACGCATGAATCTGCAGCGGCCCGACCGGATCAAGATCGCCGGGGCCTTCGGCAACCACATCGACGTCCACCGGGCCCTGGTGCTGGGAATGTTTCCGGACTGCCCAACCGAACGCATCTCATCGATCGGCAACGCCGCAGGAGACGGCTGCCGGATGGCGCTGCTGGACCGCAAAAAACGCGCAGAAGCCGAGCGGATCGCCCGACAGGTGGAATATGTCGAACTGACCCTGATGGACGGTTTTCAAGAACATCTCGTCGATGCCATTCATATCCCCCACATGACCGACGACTTTCCTCACCTCAAACAGAAGAGCGCGATGAGGCGCAAATGAGGGAGACAAATAAATGGATTCCGATTTCGGAAGGCGGATCCAACCTGTCTCATCTGGTCGCTTCGGACAACGGTCACCACTGTTCACCGGGTCTTATTGACAACTGAGTTTCCTCGAGGCTTCGTCGGTCGAACGCTGTTATAAGCGAATATCTTCGATTCGTCCGCCTTTCGGTGCTTCCTGCGAAAAAGAGTGAATAAACGGCTGGTTGCACCCCGATCGAAAACAGCTCTGGATAAATGATTTGACAAGAAAACCTGAACGCAATATAGAAAATGTAAGTCGTTAACTACCAGCTCCGAATATCTGCGGCGATGCGTTGCGAACCAACGCACCGCTCATACCGGGAACGCAGGCACACGTACCCTGCGCGCGTTCGGGAACCGGTGTTCTACTAAACGGTATAAACGACAACCGCAACTTCTATAGATGCTATTGAGAACCGGCTGACCGGCATCAGGCAACTGCCGGTGGAACCGTTTCTCATACGCTATCGATCAGTACAAACAGGGCACGGCAGGGAACCAGGGTCGCGCCCTTTTGCTCGGTTAATCAACTAATCACCAGACAGACCATTTCGTCGCTTCGAATCACGTTACCGGGCGAGCAATGCCTTCGTGCTCTATGGTTTTATCCAACCAAATGCATGGCAATTGCCCGGCGAACATATTTATAACGATCCCGCAATAAACCAACCTGCCCTGTGAACGCTGCAGGGCGGCAAGACGAATCTGATTCTATTTTTGCATCCTGGCATTTTCTCACCTCAGAGAAAATATGGGGAAACCCAGTACTGGAGATTTCAACTCAACCCGTTTTGCAATGTGCATAATACTATAAAGCAGAAAAAGCGAACACTTCCGTTAGATACTTACAAAAGAAAGTGAAGAAATGAATTGAGCCCTTGTCACAAGTGACCTTTCTTTTAGCATACGGGTTATGATTCGGCACGGTTTGCTTGGCATGAAATGTTGAAAGGAGGTCACTTACGTTTCCATTGCATTAGTTGCCCTGTAAGTTTTAACGCTTTGAAAGTTACCATTATTTTTGGGAGGAGGTAACATTATGACGACTGAAGACCAGAAACAGACCATCAAGAAAGTTCACCCTGGTGTTGAGAAAATGAAGAAAGCGCTTGCCGACGGTAAGTGCTCGCGGCGCGAATTTCTGCGCACAACCACTTTGCTTGGCGTATCCGCGACGGCTGCCTATGGTATTGCATCTAAGATACTGGGTGAAAATGTGTTGCCTGATTTTGTTTCATCAGCCGTGGCCGCCACGCAGAAAAAGGGCGGCGTCATAAAGTTTGGTATGCAGGTACAGGAAATGGCCGATCCAGCGACATATTCATGGACCCAGAAGTCCATCGTTTCCCGACATATGGTCGAGTATATGGTGGAAACGGGGCCAGATAACATTACCAGACCCGGTCTGGCAGAACGCTGGGAGGCATCTGACGATCTGAAGACCTGGACATTTCATCTTCGCAAAGGTGTCAAGTGGTCCAACGGCGATGACTTCAATGCCGATGACGTGGTTTTTAATTTTACCCGCTGGCTCGACCCGAAAACCGGATCTTCCAACCTGGGGCTGTTCGATGCCATGCTCGAACAGACCGGCGAAAAAGATAAGAAGGGCAATCCGGTCAAGCGAATGATCAAGGGCGCCGTGGAGAAAGTGGACGATCATACGGTCAAACTCAACCTGAAATCGCCGGTGCTGGCCATTCCTGAAAACCTTTACAACTATCCCACCGCTATCGTTCACCGTGATTTTGAGAAAGAGGGCGGGGATCTTTCCAAAAATCCTGTGGGCACCGGTCCCTACACACTTACCGAATTCAAGGTGGGTGAACTGGCGGTATTGAAAAAAAGAAAAGAACCCTATTGGGGTGGAGAGGTTTTTCTGGATGAAATTCGCTTTGTTGACCTCGGCGAAGATGCCGGCGCTTATCTGGCCGCAATCGCTTCGAGACAGGTGGACGGCATCTATAATCTCGATCTGACAACGCTCGAAGCAGCCAAGAATATCCCCGGAATCAATATTGTCGAGATACCTTCGACCCAAACCGGTGTTATTCGAATGAAGGTAAACAAGAAACCGGTTTACGAAATCCGCGAAAGCAGGGCGGTGCAGAAAA
>JAAUYE010122517.1_pt1 | contig 13206 bp, 20 predicted proteins | sample 7278081 | NCBI WGS metagenome assembly JAAUYE01 (sample SAMN14350131, study PRJNA611818) | marine sediment metagenome | isolation source: surface marine sediment (0.6m) | place: French Polynesia: Moorea | collected 2018-08
CAATGCGGAGGTGCTCCGATGATCGGGCTGGACCCCGATTCGATGTTCGCAGCGGGCGACTACGGCGCCGCGGCTAGCCGAGCCATCGCCAGCGCGCCGCCCGCGACCCTCCTGGTCCTGGCGCAGGTCGCAGGCTGCGCGCACGTGGATCGCGGCCGCGGAGAGTTCGCCGCGGTGGCGAGCGAGTCGATTCACCAGGGCCTTCCAGCCAGGATCGAACAGACCCGCGTCGAAGGGCGCGCTTGCTTCAACCGCTGGAAGAGCGCTACGTCACAGGACGACGACGTCGTGGAACGCGCCGTCAGGCAAGCGCTGGCTCAACGGCCCGAAGCCGTCGCGCTCGTCTTCGTGGAGATCGTTGATTCCGGGGAGTGTGTGGCAGTACGGGGATCCCCCCTGATCCCTCGATGATTCGAGGGGCGAATGGATCGAGTCGCCGAGGGGTGCCGGACTTCTTCGTCGCGACTCCAACAGGGCGGCCGAACGACCTGTGAAGCTTGAGCTCGTCGTGTTCATCGTCCTGGGTGGCATCGTCCTGCTCGGTGTCCGGACACTCCGCAGCAACGAGCGGGCCGCCGTCTTCCGGCTCGGCCGCCTTCTCCACGTCCAGCAACCGGGGACCTTCTGGGTCATCCCCTTCGTCGACCGGATCGCCCGAGTGGACCTCGATGCTCGCGTCCCCCACTGGCGCTCGCTCGACACCGACTCGATCGACCGCGCGGTCAGAGAGATCGTGCTCCGAGCACCGCCGGCGGCCTAGGCCGGGCCGCCCCCCAAATGCACTGCAGCCGGCCGGCGGCAGCTCGTTCCAGGCGATCTCGGGTATCTTTTGACACAGAGAGTCCGAGGCGCTCGATCTCCCCGATGAGGCGGGTCCTACCATGGTCGTCGCAGAGGTACACGACCCCGTTTCCGCGACCGTCGTGGCGCAATTTCTGCGGGCCGCTGGTCTGCACGCGTGGATCCTCGGCGATCGATGGCTCGCCGTCCCTCGCTTCCTCATCGATGTCCCGGAATCGGAGTTCCGGCGAGCACGGTGGTACCTCGAGGTCGCCGAGGTATCGGATACGGAGCTGGTCTATCTGGCCACCGGCCATTTCTCGGGGCCGGTGACCATCGAACGCTACCCTGCCCCTCCCCGCGCTCGGGTTGGCCTGTCTCGCGGGCTCCGCGGTTTCGCGGCCGGCGTCGCTCTCGCGAGCCTGGCGGCCGTCCTCCTTTCGGCACTCGAGTGGTTCTGGGCTTCCGCCCTGGTTGCCGGGCTCCTGGCGTGGGGTGTTGTTGCCATCGCGGGCGGCTCGCGTCGCGCGGCCTGACGAAGCGCTGCGGCTCCTCGGCTGCCGCGCGCTCCGATCGAGCTCGGGTACCCTCTCGCTCGAAGTGCCGCGCGCTCCGGCTTCTTCCGGCGGCTGAGCGCCCAATCCCTCAGGCGGGACCATCGATGCACCGAGTCAGTGTCGTCGAATCCGACATCACCACCCTCGAGGTGGACGCGATCGTCAATGCGGCCAACGAGTGGATGCTGGGCGGTGGCGGCGTCGACGGCGCGATTCACCGAGCAGCCGGCCCGGAGCTCCGTCGAGCGTGCGAGCAGGTGCCGACGGTTCGAGCCGGCGTTCGTTGCCCCACTGGTGAGGCACGGATCACGGACGCCTTTCGCCTGCCCGCTCGCTACGTGATCCATACCGTTGGGCCGGTGTGGAGGGGAGGCGACTTCCTTCTGGTCGCCTTCGAGCCGGAGATTCGAGGAGTGCTCGAACTCGCACTGTCGGCCACGGGGTAACGTCGTCCATGCTGGTGTTCGCGCGAATCGTTCATGTGCTCTCGGTCGTCCTCTGGATCGGGGGCGTGGCATTCGTCACCACGGTGCTCATTCCGGCGATCCGGAAGCACCCCTCCGAGAGCCAGCGGATCGAGCTCTTCGAGCAGTTCGAGGCACGCTTTGCGCTGCAGGCTCGCGTAACGACCCTGTTTGCCGGGGCTTCGGGCTTCTATCTGCTTCATGCGATGGACGCATGGGCTCGCTACCTGGAGACCGCCTACTGGTGGGTCCACCTCATGACCTTCGTATGGCTGGCCTTCACGGTGGTGTTGTTCGCCCTGGAGCCCCTCTTCCTGCACCGCTTCTTCGTGACCCAGGCGAAGAAGAATTCGGCTCGCGCTTTCGGCTTTCTCCAGGCGATGCACTGGGTGCTTCTCACGTTGAGCCTGGTGGCGATCGTGGGTGCCGTTGCCGGCACCCGCGGCTACCTGCGTTTCTAGAGCGGCCGACTGGCGGGGAGAAGCCGAGGTGCTCGAGCCTATCTCGCTCACCTGATGATTCGCGTCAGAGAGGCCGAGGATGGCGACCAAAGAGTTCGCCGAGTTTCCGATCTCATCCGATTCCGCCATCTCGACTCGCTGCTCGCCCATTGTGAAGCAAGACAGGAGCTCTCGGGTCCCGACCTGGAGCTCGCAGAGACCCGCTTCGTCGCAAGCCTCGCCTAGCACCCTGGGGACGCGCCGGAAATGATGGGCGCTGAGACGGTCAGGTTCCTCGCGATTGGGTATCCGGCGGCCGCCGTCTGACGGGCGGCCGAGCCTGCAGGCGATTGCGTCTCACGATCGATCGGCGGTAGGGTCTGGAACCGACCTCGTGACGTCCGAGCCTCGGGCTCGGTGCGCCGGCGGCCGAGCGCCCGATCGGTCAGGCGACGCCGGCGCTCGCGAGATGCCTGGAGGGTGCGTGTGGACCTGAGACTCTTCGCAACCGTCTTCGGCACGATCTTCGTCGCTGAGCTCGGCGACAAGACCCAGCTCGCTACCGTCCTGTACGCGTCGGATGCCTCCCATCCGAAGCTGACGGTCTTCGCGGCATCTGCGGCCGCCCTCGTGCTCTCCTCGGCCCTGGGCGTTCTCGCTGGATCCCTGGTTGCCGAATACGTGAGTCCGGGCATCGTTCGCTGGATCGCGGGTCTGGGCTTCATTGCCGTCGGCGCATGGGTTCTGCTGGCTCACGAGTAGCGCGGCGGTGGGCAAGGCGCTCCAGCTGCCGACCCCGCTGGCCAGGCGGCTAGAGGCGCTGTCGAGTTCGGGCGGCGTGGCCCGGGTCGGGGCGATCGCGATCCTCCTGGTGCTCGCCCCTTCCTGCTTCTCGCTCGAGCAGACTCCTGGGTCCCGAGGTCTCCGTCTCCGGCGTGGTGGTGCGTACGGCCCTGGTCGCCGGGGTCGTCGACGACGCGGCCCCACCGGGCGGCATGCTCTACAACCTCGAGCGTCGCCCGCACGGAGCGCGGTAGCCCGCACCCTTCTCGAGACTCGTTGGGAAGGAACCACTGCGATCACCTCGTGCCAGCTCACGTCCCACGAGCGATCGACGCTTCAGTTCCGGAATCGCGAGGGCGGCGGATCCGGTATCTCGACGCCTGGATGAAGCGCCTTGGCCCGCTCGAGCAGGACCTCCTCGGTCTCCGGAATGTCGGGATCCGGAAGGCAGCAATCGACCGGGCAAACGACCTGGCACTGTTCCGCGTCGAAGAACCCGACGCACTCGGTGCACTTCTCGGGCACGATGTAGTAGAACTGCTCCGAGAGCGCGGCATGCTTCTCCCCGTTCGCGTCCTCCCACTTCGCGCCAGGTGCGTAGATGGCAGTGTTCGGGCATTCGGGCACACAAGCGTCGCAGTTGATGCAGTCATCCGTAATCTTGGTTGCCATCGAGGCGCCTCCCTTGGTGGATTCCCAGCCGCCGGGGTTCACATCCCGCGCGTGGCGGCGTTCACTCTACGATAACCCGTCCGTGGTGCGTGCGTTGGGCTCGGCCTCGGCCGTCTGGCACGCCGTCCTTCGACCCTCCCTGCGGGACCGGCTCCCCAACGAGGCACTCCATCTGCCCGGCGATTGCGTCAGCCAATCGATCGGCGTAGCTTCGAGCCAGAAGGCTCGGGCACTCCGAGCAGCCCGCTCAGCGCGCCGGCAGCTTCCGGCGCGCGGGCCGAGGTCGTTGCGAGGCGAGACGTGTTCACCGGAGTCTTCGCTTTCGTGTGCATCGTCTCCTGGCTGATCTCGACCGGGTGCCTCGGCACCCCCGTGGTGCGTGGCCGAGTGAATCGACGATTGCTCGGCGGTCGCGGCGTGGTGCGAACCTCCGTATCCCTGTCTCTCCTCTTCCTCGCAGCCCAGGTGGCGCCCGGCGCCGCCTCCGCGCTCGTGCTCCCTCCTGGAGACGATCTCCCAGCCGGCGACGTTGTCAACGCGTTCCCGATCGGTGGCACGACGCCAGGTCGATATCAGCAGGTGTACTCGGGCGCGAGCTTTCCGGACGCCCCCCAGATCCTGATCTCCGCCATCTCCTTCAGGACCGACCGCGTGACACAAGATCGGGTGCCGGAGCAATTCGAAGGCTTCGTACAGGACATCGACTTCCTCTTGTCCACGACCTCGGCAGGCGCCGACGAGCTCAGCCGAAGGTATGCCGAGAACAGCGGTGTCGATGAGTCCCTGGTCTTCTCGGGGTTCCTGCCGCTGGGTATCCTCGGGCCGGGCGCGCCAGAGAATCCGTCGGCCTTCCACGTGAACGTTCCCTTCGATGAGCTCTTCCTCTTCGATCCGGCCGCCGGGAATCTTCTCGTCGAGGTGAGAAACCGCACGGGCACGAATCTGCCCTTTGGGAACGCCATCTTCTTCGATGCCGTCGATTCGGGCGCTGACGGAACGTCACGGGTCTTCGAGTTCTTCGACGGCGAAGGGGCCCAGGTCGAAGTCGGGCAGATCGATTCGCTCGGCCTCGTGACCCGGTTCCATTTCACCGTGGTTCCCGAACCGAGCCCGGGACTGCTCGTCGCCATCGGGATCCTGGTCGTGGCTACCGGGCGCCGCCTCGAGAGGCGCTGCGCTTGAGCTCGGGCCCGAGGGGCGGTAGCGGAGGGTCTGGCACGTTCGGCGCGACCTTGCGGAGGCATGAGTGAGGACGATCGGTCTCCTCGGGGGGATGAGCTGGGAGTCGACCGTTCCCTACTACCAGGCGATCAACCGCACCATTGCGAGGGAGCTCGGCGGCCTCCATTCCGCCAAGCTCGTGCTGTACAGCGTCGATTTCGCCGAGATCGAGCGCTTGCAGCACGCCGATCGCTGGGGCGAAGCGGGCTCCCTTCTGGGGGATGCCGCGCTGGCCCTCGAGGGCGCCGGGGCGGATCTCCTGGTCCTCTGCACCAATACGATGCACCGGGTCGCGGAGGACATCGAAGCACGTGTCAGGATTCCGCTTCTGCACATCGCAGACCCGACCGCCGAGGCGATCCGGGCGGCGGGTCTCTCGACCGTGGGTCTGCTCGGCACGAGCTTCACGATGGAGCAGGTTTTCTATCGTGGCCGGCTCCGGAGCCGCTTCGGCCTGACCGTTCTCGTCCCCGAGGCGAGCTCCCGCAAACTCGTGCACGAAGTCATCTACTCCGAGCTCTGCCGCGGCATCGTCTCGAAGTCGTCACGAGAAGCGTTCCAGCAGATCGTTTCCGAGCTGGTTGCCAAGGGTGCGGAAGGCGTGATCCTCGGCTGCACGGAGATCGGCCTCCTTCTCCGGCCCGGAGACGTTTCCGTCCCGGTCTTCGACACCGCTGAGCTCCACGCGGAGGCGGCGGCCTCCTTCGCGCTCGATGGAGCTGGCAGCGCCGGGGCCGCTGACGAAGCTGAACCTCCGGCTCGCTCGCCGGCGTAGACGCCTCGATGTACCTGCGATTCGTACTCCAGGCGATCGACATCGACTCGCATCGGAAGACCGGCATTCTCGACCTCGAGTCGGGTGGGTGCGACTTGGCGACCTCTCATGCCGCGCCAGAGTAGTCGTCGGCTCTTCGACCTGAGCGCTGCGATCATGCTGCTGCTCGGGTGCGCGAGCCGATCGGATGCCGTCGATTCGGGGGGCGCCCGTAAGCTCGGAGCGGAGCTCCTCCCTCGATCGTACGACGATTGCAGGGCCGCTCGGGGCGAGATCGAGGCGGCCGATCGCGGCGCGAGATGCTTCTCGTACTTCACGCCCCGCCAGGACGCCTCTGCCTACGCGGCGTGCCGCGACGCCGGCGGAACGCCCCGCGCCCTCGGACCGGCGCGGAGCGTCGCTGGGGATTCCCACGTCTGCACCTTGGTCTTCTCTCCTCACGAGTAGGGCGCACCGCCCCACGCGGCGGCAGTGGCATGGCGTTCCGCCGACTCAAGAGCAACTCAGCCGATGCGAAGCGCTTCGCCGGGTTTCGCGAAGCGAATCGGGACCTTCTCTTTCGAGGCGCACCTGGGTGCCGGAACCCTACTTTCGCGCTCCGCACTCAGCCGCGCGCCGGTGTCGCCGGCCGCCTGAGGCGGGAGCTTTCGAGGGAACCGCATCGTACGGTACGTCTGCGCGTGGACGCGACGAGCTCGGGGCACGGCGCGCTCGGCGGCCGCCCGCGGACGTCTCCCACGCCGACCACCGCCGGCCCAGCGCGCTGGAATCCGCCTGGGTGGCGGCGCTCCACCTCGGGCGGGCGGTCTCACCGGCTTCGGCCGGGAAGTGGTGCGTGAGATGAACCGCCTGGGGATGATCGTGGACGTCTCGCACGTCTCGGACGAGACCTTCTTCGACGTGCTCGAGGCGACGGACGCTCCACTGATGGCCTCCCACTCGTCCGTCCGGGCCATCGCAGACCACCCCCGCAACATGAGCGACGACATGCTGCGCGCCCTGGGCCGCAACGGGGGAGTCGTGATGATCAACTTCGCCGAGAGCTACATCGATCCGGACAAGGCGGGCGTGTGGCCGTCGGTGCGTCACTGGATCGTCAACCTCGGGTGGAAGGACTCGCCCTTCGAGCTCGTCGTCGACCACATCGAACACGTGATCCGGGTGGCCGGAGTCGACCACGTCGGTCTCGGATCGGATTTCGACGGGACGCTGTTCCTCCCCGACGGAATGAAGGACGTCTCTCGGTTCCCGAACATCACCCTCGAGCTCCTGAGGCGCGGCCACTCGGAGGAGGACGTTCGCAAGCGACATCGCGGCGGCTCGCGCCGAGTCGTTGTTCTCGGTAGGCGCCCTCTGGGGATACGGCTCGCGCTCCGAGCTCGTCGCTGCGCGCGCCGATGCCCTGGCAGAGCGCCCCCCCGGACGTGCTGGCCGCGCTCGCCGCGTAGAGTAGGCTCTGCGTGGTCGGCGGCCTGGTCCCGCTCTGCGGCGGCGCGGCGGCGGCCCTCCACGAAGCCTCGAGGCCGAGGCGCTCCTGGTCGCCACCGCGCGCGACGTCCAGGGCACGGTCGTGCTCGCGCTGGGGGCGGCACTCGTCGCACGAGGAGCTCCCTTCGATCGCTGGGTCGCCGAGGAGCGAGACGCATCACTCGAGGAGGTTCGGGAGGAGGCATCATGAAGCTCAGCGCGCGCAACCAGCTGAAGGGCAGGGTCAAGTCGGTCACCCACGGCGCCGTCAACTCCGAGGTGGTCCTCGAGCTTCCGGGCGGCGCCCTGCTCGTATCCATCATTTCGCGAAGCTCCGCGGAGGGCCTGGAGCTCGAGCCAGGGAAGGATGCCTACGCCGTCGTGAAGGCGTCCAACGTCATGATCGCGATCGACTAGCTACCGGGCGCCGGACGTCAGTCGGCCTCGCGCGTCACGTGATGGAGCGCCATCCGCCACTGACCGTCTTCCAGGCGGTAGACGGAGGTCCTGCGATCCCGCTCGCTGCCACCGCCATCGGGCGTGGCCCTCCCCTTGTAGGTCAGCGCGACCACGTCGTCGGACAGGCGAACGAAGCGGCGCTCGGAGATCTCCCAGCTCACCTGGCTGGCGGGACTGCCGGCGATGATCTCCACGCAGGCCGCCTTCTCCAGCACCCCGGTCGGCTCCGCGAAGACCAGGAGCGCATCCTCCGCGAGGTGCTCGGCGTAGTAGTCGCCGTCGCCCGCGAAGCTCGCCCGCCAGAAGCCCTCCTCCAGGCTCGTGATCTGCTCTTCGGCATCCATGTCGCCACCTCCGCTCGCTTCGACCCTAGCCCATGCGACCCGGAGCCGGTGCGCCGGCCAAGCCGACGCAGCGCTGCCGCGGAGGTCCCGCACCGAGCACCTGGGGTATCTTCCGGCGCCGAACGTCCGTGGTTCGCGCCATCTCGGGCTGGAGGCCCGTCGGCAGCGGAGCGCCGGGTCAGAGGCGACGGCGATGCGCGTGCTCCAGATCAGCGATCTACGAATCGTGCCGATCCGGGCGAGCGGATGTACGGCGTCGATTCCTGCGACTCGCTCTCGCGAGTCCTCGACGACGCACGCGCGCCCATGAAGAACCTCTGGATCCTGCTCGTCGTGGTGGCGGCGGTGATCAACCTCGCGCCGGTCCTGGGGGCGGCCTCCCCGGAACGGATGAGTGCCCTCTACGGCGTGACCCTCGACGACCCGAACCTCCAGATCCTCATGAGGCACCGCGCCGTGCTCTTCGGCCTGGTCGGGGGGTTGCTGCTCGTCGCGGCCTTCCGCCCCTCGCTCCGGGCAGCCGGCTACGCCGTCGGCTTCATCAGCATGGTCTCGTTCCTGGTCATCGCCTGGCTCGTGGGCGACTACAGCTCGCACATCCGGCAGGTCATGGTCGTCGACGTGGTGGGAATCGGAGCGCTCGCGTGCGCGGCCCTGGTGCATCTCGGCTGGCTCCGCGGCTCGGGGGACTGAGGAGGTGACCCGACCGTGAGAGCCCCGAGCGTCGCGATCCGCGAAGCCGAGCCGACCGACTTCTCCCAGCTCTTCGCTCCGCTGCAGGGCAGAGCTGGCCCGTCCTGAACGCGACGCGGCCGACCGGCCGGCGGCCGCCGCGGAGCCCGGGAACCCTCTGGTAGACTCTGGCATGCGCCGTCGCAGCCGGATGATCGCGCTGCTCGTGGTCGGGTGCGCGGCGCTGCCCCTGGGCGCGATCGGAATCGCCTTCCTGGCGGCCCCGCGCCGCGGTGCCGAAGCGCTCGCAGCGCTGTCGCCCGGAGTCACCTGGTACGTCTCCGACGTCTCCAATGCCGTCGCCCTCACCATCGACGACGGCCCCGACCCGGTCGGAACGCCTCCGATCCTCGACGCGCTTCGCGAGCACTCGGCCCGCGCCACCTTCTTCCTGATCGGAGCGCGCGTCGCCCGGCACGGGCCGCTCGTCGAGCGGATCGTCGCCGAGGGGCACGAGATCGCCAATCACGACTACCGCGAGCGGATGAGCGTGCTGGTGCCCGAGGCCGAGCTCGCGGCCGACATCGGGGCAACCCACGACCTTCTGGCCGCGTTCGGGCCGGTCCGGTGGTTCCGGCCGGGCTCGGGCCTCTTCGACGCGGATCTGCTCGAGATCGCCCGCGATCACCGCTACGGCCTCGCGCTCGGTGACGTCTTTCCGCTGGACGGCCGGGTGAGCTCATCGGGCTTCCACCGCTGGTACATCCTCCGCCACACGCAGCCCGGCTCGATCCTGATCCTCCACGATGCCGAGGGGCGGGGGGCCAGGACGGCAGACAGTCTTAGCTGGCTCCTGCCCGCCCTGCAGGACCGCGGCCTCGACGTGCTCACGCTCTCGCAGATGGCGGATCGCCGCTGAGCGAATCGGACTGAACGATCCACCGGCCCGATCGGGCCTCCGGGGCTGACTTGGGACTGCCCGCAACCATCCGGACCGAGCGCCTGGAGCTGCGGCCGTTCTCGCCGGCGGACGGCCCGGCCGTTCTCGCCTACTCGCAGGACCCCGATTGGGTGGAGTACCAGCAGACGGCTCCCTCGACCCTGCAGGAGGCGGAACGCGTGCTCGAGGGGCTCCTCCGGCGCGACTGGGAAGAGAAGCCGACCTGGGCGATCGCGCGCGCCGGTGCCGTGGTGGGTCTGGTGAGCCTCGTCTTCAGCGCGGGCCATCGGATCGCTCGGGTCGGTTATGGGATCCACCGCGACCACCGAGGCCTGGGCCTCACCGGTGAGGCCATCCGAGCCGTCCTCACGGAGGCGTTCGCCGCCCACGAGCAGCTCACGAGGGTCACGGCCAACACCGATGCGCGCAACCGGCGCTCGAGCCGTCTGCTCGAGAAGCTCGGCTTCACCCGTGAGGCGACCCTGCGCTCGGGAGCGGTGACGTCAAGGGGAGAGCTGGTCGACGGGGCGATCTACGGCCTGCTCCGCTCGGAGTGGCCGGTGGGACCCCGTTCGTTCCTGTAGCTTCGGCGGATGGCGAGCCGAGGACGGCGCGACCGACAGCGGAAGCCCCGGAAGCGACCCCGGAAGACCGGCAGCCAGGCTCGCCGCGGGTCACGGCCCACCACCCGTCATCCTCTCTACGGAGAGATCCCGATGATCGAGAACCGGTCGCCTTCCGGCCACGTCTACTGGAACCACGACCCCGACTTCGCGCCCACTCTCCCGAAGGGAGCGGTCCGCGGCGACGTGCGTCGGCAGGTCTTCTGCTCCATGTGCCACGTCCCGAAGTACTTCTACGTCGACCAGACGCGAACCTGTGTGCAGTGCGAGCGCAGCTTCGTCTTCGCCGCGACGGAGCAGAAGTTCTGGTACGAGACCCTTCAGTTCAACTTCGATTCGGTGGCGGTTCGCTGCCGCAGCTGCCGACGGTACCGGCGCTCTCTCCGCGCCCTTCGAGCCCAGATCGCAGCCGCCCTCGCCGGCCTCGAGGAGAATCCCGACGACCCCGCGCTACTCCTCGCGGATGCCGAGGCGACGGTCCGCCTGCACCAGCGGAGCGGCTCCGGAAACCTCGACCGTGCGATCGCCGCGTGTCGGAAGGCGGCCCGGCTCTGGCCCGGGGCGCACGAGGCGCTCTACTGGGAAGGGCTGGCGCAGTGGCAGGCCGGCCGAAGGGCGGCCGCGCGGCGCGCCCTCGAGCGCTTCTCGAGCCGGCCCCGGCCCTCGAGGCGCCTCCAGGATCTGGGCCGGGAGGCCGAGCGGATCCTCGAGTCCGCCGACTAGATGACGGGCGAGCCGCTGCGGGTGCGGAGCTACGGGCCTCCGGGCCCGACGGCGGTGGTGCTCCACGGCGGGCCCGGAGCCCCCGGAAGCGCCGCCCCGCTCGCCCGCGCGCTCGCCGACCCTCTCCACGTGCTGGAGCCCCTGCAGCGCTGGAGCTCCCGCGTCCCGCTCACGGTGGAGCAGCACGTTCGGGACCTGGCGGACGTGCTCTCGCGCGAGACGCCCGGTTACAGGCCGGCCCTGGTGGGCGAGTCGTGGGGAGCCATGCTCGCCCTCGCCTTCGCGTCGCGGCACCCGGATCGTGTCTCTGGACTGGTTCTCGTCGGCTGCGGCACCTTCGATGCGAAGGGCCACGCCGAGAGCTGGAGCGACATGCTCCGACTGGAGGCTGCCGGCGCGCACCCCGCCGCGTTCGCCTCGATCCGCTGCCCCGTCCTCATGCTCCACGGCAGCTACGACCCCCATCCCGGGGCGATGATCCGGGACGGCCTGTCGCCGCACATCCCCCAGCTCGAGTACCGCGAGCTGCACCGGTGCGGCCACAGCCCATGGGTGGAGGCGTTCGCCAGGGAGCGCTTCCTCGCCACGACGCGCGGCTGGCTGGAGCGGCACCTGCGGTGACGACGCGCCGTCGCCGCGGCGGTCCCTCCCGCTGTTATCCTCGGAAAGCGCGACGGAAGAGGTGAAACCACCCGAACGCCGCGAGGCGCCATGGCCCTCTACGACACGATAGGCCGCGGCTACGGCCGGCTCCGGCGGCCGGATCCGCGTATCGCGGCGCCGATCCTCCGGGCGCTCGAAGGTGAGGCGACACTCGTGAACGTAGGAGCCGGCACGGGGTCCTACGAGCCGCGCGACCGCAGGCTCGTCGCCGTCGAGCCCTCCATGGTGATGATCCGCCAGCGGGACGCCGACGCCGCGCCGGCCGTTCGGGCGACCGCCACGAGCCTGCCCTTCCGCGACGAGAGCTTCGACGCCTCCCTCGCGATCCTCACCATCCATCACTGGGGCGACCTCCCGCGCGGCCTGGAAGAGCTGCGTCGCGCGGCCCGGCGCAAGGTGGTCATCCTCACCTTCGACCCGGACGTCGAGGGCTTCTGGCTCAACGACTACTTCCCGGAGATCCCGGAGATCGACCGCAGGTCCATGCCCACGCTGTCGGAGCTGAGGCGCCACCTCGGGCGCATGGCGGTCTTCGACGTTCCGGTCCCGCACGACTGCACGGACGGCTTCCTCGGCGCGTACTGGAGGCGCCCCTGGGCCTACCTGAGCGCCGAGGTGCGCTCCGCCATCTCGATCTTCTCGAAGCTCCCGAGTCTCGAGGACGGCGTGGCCTCACTGCGGCGCGACCTCGCCTCGGGCGAGTGGCAGCGCCGCCATGGCCACCTGCTGGAGCGGTACTCCATCGACCTCGGCTATCGCCTGGTCGTCGCGTGACGCACACGACCTTCGAGCTCACCTCCCACCGAGAGGCGGCGTGTCGGAGGTGATGGCGGCCTTCGGCTGGCGCGCCGCGGGTGGTACCCTGGGCCCTGGAGACGTCGGATGATCCGGACACACGGCCTCAACCACATCAGCCTCTCGGTCGCCGATCCGGACGGCTACGAGATCGAGATCTGGTACGAGCCGCCCTCTGCCTGAGCCGCGCCCGGCGCCCGCCGTCGTGCCTCCCGTCTCCATGGAGGAGCGACGCCTGCCGGCGGAGCCCGGCACCTACGCGCTGATCCTCGAAGTGTCGGCCGCGCGTGCCCTGCGGGTCGGTTCTCTCGGAGTGGTGCGCTTCCCGAGATCGGTCCTGCTGTACGCGGGAAGCGCCTTCGGCCCGGGCGGGCTTCGCGCTCGCCTGCTCCACCACCTCCGGCCCTCGCCGCGGCCCCACTGGCACATCGACCACCTGAGGCGCGCCGCCGGCGTGGCCGAGGTCTGGGCCACGCGCGATCCGCGGCGCCTCGAGTGCGTCTTCGCGGCGGCGGCGCGGGCGCTGCGCGGAGCCCGCGACGTCCCCGGCTTCGGGGCCTCCGACTGCCGGTGCCCCTCGCACCTGTTGGCCCTGCCCCGGATCCCCCGGCGACGGGCGTTCCGGCGCGGGCTCCGCTCGCTGGCGCCGCCCTGCGCTGCCATCCTCCGCTTCGAGCCATGAGCGGTGAGATCTCGGGCATCACGATTCGTCGCGGCACGGCGGAGGACGCGGCGAGCTTCCGCCGCTGCCTCGATGCCGTGGCACGCGAGCGCCGCTGGCTGGCCTTCCTGGAGGCGCCTTCGCTGGAAGAGGTGAACGCGTTCCTC
>JAAUYE010170648.1_pt1 | contig 13183 bp, 6 predicted proteins | sample 7278081 | NCBI WGS metagenome assembly JAAUYE01 (sample SAMN14350131, study PRJNA611818) | marine sediment metagenome | isolation source: surface marine sediment (0.6m) | place: French Polynesia: Moorea | collected 2018-08
CGCAAAGATATTGCTGAGGGCGAGATCCTTGATTGCCTGACCGTATTCGATCGCGGCGGCCTGCGCCTGCTCGTCGTTGGCGGTCTCCAGGTAGAGGTTCAGCGGAATGAGCCGGCGCTCGATGTAGGCGTGCTCGACAACCAGGTCTTCGCCCTCCACCCGGCACGTGGAGCCGCATTCGTCCAGCAGGTCCTGCAGCAATTCCGGGTCGAAACGCCGCCGCGGAAACCGCAACTGCCTGAACTCCTGGGCATCCACGAGGCGCCCGGCGCGATCCCGCATGAACACGAGCTTGTACTTCTCCATCACGTCATCCCGACTGCCGGTCTTCGGATAGTCGAAGCGGTCGCGGATCACCTTGAACACGACGTCGTAGGAGGGCAGCGTGAAGACCTCCATCACCATGCCCTTGATGCCCTGCGCCCGGACGAACAGGTCGTGCGACTCGCGCAGGTGCTCGAAGAACAACCGGTAGCGTTCCGTCTTGCCCTGCTTGGCGCGGCCGAGCACCGTGTAGATCTCGTCCATCGGCTTGCGCGGCATGAGCCGCTGCAGGAAGCCGACCGTTGCCCCGACGTGCTCGAGGTCTACGTGGAAGTACGAGCGCGTAAAGCCGAACAGCATGCTCACGTCGTTGACGGAGAGGATCACGGCGTCGACGAAGATACCGTCGTCGGAATTACGCAGGGCCATGACCAGCGGCGACACCCAGTCTTCACCGCCGATACGACCCACGATGAATGCGCGGGTTGCGCGGTAGAACACCGGCACCAGCAGTTCCACGACCTCGAGGTCCTGCTGCACGTTATTCTGCTTGCAATAAGCCTCGATCTCCGCCGATACGAAGCGGATGGTGCGTTCGCGGTCCCGGAACGGCACGCCGAAGCTGAAGTCGGAGAGGACCTGGTCGATCAGGAAACGCAGCGCGCCGCGATTCGGGTAGGTCCTGACATCCTTCTCGTCGAGCGGCTTCTCGTCGAGCAAAACGTCGGCGGCGATGAACTCGATCCGCGGGTCGACGCCCACCGTGTCGAACAGGCGCCGTGAGATAGAGCTGAAGAAGGTCTTGAAGAACGCGTTGTCGGGGTATTGGCGGATGAGCTCGGCGTAACGGTCCTTGACCGCCATCCAGACCGCCTTGCCGCTCTCCGTCCCCTCGATGGTCGAGCCGAGTTCGCCCAGCGCCCGCGCCACCGCCTTGTCGTAGAGCTCGATGCGCGCGACGGCATTCGTGCGGCCCTGCTGCCAGTCGCGCTCTTCGAAACAGTGCGCCGCCCGCTGCGTCAGCTCACGGAAATCAGCGTTGTAACGCAGGAACGCATCGACAAGCTGCTCTGCGATCGCGGAGACAGCGGAAGGCGAGTGCGCCGGCTCATCCATCCCGAAACGCTTACATATTGGCGATCAGTGCGTCGCCGAACTCGCTGCACTTGACCTTCTTCGCACCTTCCATCAGCCGCGCGAAGTCGTAGGTCACGGTCTTCTTGCCGATTGTCGTGTCCATGGTCTCGAGCAGCAGGTCCGCCGCTTCCGTCCAGCCCATGTAGCGCAGCATCATCTCGCCGGACAGGATCAGCGAACCCGGGTTCACGACGTCTTTGTTTGCATACTTCGGCGCCGTGCCGTGAGTCGCCTCGAACACTGCGTGGCCGGTCGTGTAGTTGATGTTGCCGCCCGGCGCGATGCCGATGCCGCCGACCTGCGCCGCGAGCGCGTCGGAAAGGTAGTCGCCGTTGAGGTTCATCGTGGCGATCACGTCGAACTCTTTCGGCCGAGTAAGGACCTGCTGCAGCGTGATGTCCGCAATTGCGTCCTTGACGAGGATCTTGCCCGAGGCGAGCGCAGCGTCCTGCTCGGCATTCGCAGCGTCCTGGCCCTCGTCGGCCTTGGTGCGCTCCCACTGGTCCCAGGTGTAGGTCTTGTCGGCGAAATCCCGCTCGGCGAGCTCGTAACCCCAGTTGCGGAACGCGCCTTCCGTGAACTTCATGATGTTGCCCTTGTGTACGAAGGTGAGGCTCTTGCGGCCGTTCGCGACGCAATACTCGAGCGCTGCACGCACGAGACGCTCCGTGCCTTCCTGCGAGACCGGCTTCAGGCCGACGCCGCAGCTGTCGGGGAAGCGGATCTTCTGGAACTCGGCGGGGAAGTTCTCCTTGAACAGCTTGAGGAACTTCGCGTTCGAGTCCGAGCCGCGCTCGAACTCGATGCCCGCGTAGATGTCTTCCGTGTTCTCGCGGAAGATGACCATGTCGACGCTGGCGGGGTCGCGCACGGGCGACGGTACGCCCGTGAACCAGCGCACCGGGCGCAGGCAGACGTAAAGATCGAGCAGCTGGCGCAGCGCGACGTTGAGCGAGCGGATACCGCCGCCAATCGGTGTCGTCAGCGGACCCTTGATGGAGACGAGGTACTCCTTGCATGCCGCAACCGTCTCGTCGGGCAGCCAGCTGCCGAAGTTGTCAAAGGACTTCTGGCCTGCGTAGATCTCCATCCAGTGAATCTGGCGCTTGCCGCCGTACGCTTTTTCGACTGCCGCGTCCAGGACGCGCACGGTCGCGCGCCAGATGTCCGGGCCCGTGCCGTCGCCTTCGATGAAAGGCACGATGGGATTGTCGGGAACCTGCAGGGTGCCGTTCTCAATCGTGATCCTGGCACCGCCCTCGGGCGGTGTCGGTGCTGCGTCGGCCATAGTTCGCTCCGCTTATTCTGGTGTTGTCGGGCCGCTCGGGAAGCGGCGGGGCGCATATTATGAGTGATTTGCCCGCCAGTCCCAAGGGAATTGCGGCAATCCACTACGAATGGCTAATGGTAAGCATAGCGAAACTCCGCAAACAGCTCGCGCCCGCGCCCGGGGAAGTAGCGGAAATTGCCGAAAGCATAGTCGGCGCGATCGGCGATCGCCTTGTCGGCCAGGTTGTTGAGGCGCGCGGCGATCGTGAAGGCGTCGGTCACAGCGTAGGCGGCGCGCAGGTTCAATAGGTCGTGGCCGGGGTAGTCGAAGCGGTTCTCGGCGTCGACGTAATAGCGCCCCATCGACACCCATTGCAACGCCGCCCGCAGCGGTCCTCCCGCGTCGAAGACGATCTCGGCACTGCCCATCCAGCGTGGCGCGGTGTCCACGTCGCGTCCGGATACGAACGACTCGCCGCGGGCCGCTACGGTGTCGAAGTCATAGCGGTGACGCGCGTAGGTCGCATTGATGCTGAGCAGCCAGCCAGGCGCGAGCTGCCAGTCGACCGTGGCTTCGATGCCGTCATGACGCGTCCGCGCGCCGCTGACGTTGAATCCCTGCGCATCCCGGAACACGCTGTTCTTCTTGCGCATCCCGAACGCTGCGACGTCCATGGACAAAGTGCCGGCGTCGTGGCGCACCCCGATCTCCAGGCTGTCGATCTGCTCCGATTCGAGGTCCGCGACCGCCTGGCCACTTTGCAGCCGGTAGAGCTCAGTCATCTGCGGTGCGCGAAATCCCCGGGCGGCCACGAAATACAGTGACGTCTCCGGCGTCAGCCGGTAATTGAGGGACGCTTTGGGCGCGACGTTGAAGACGCTGTCGGTCCTGTCCGCGGGGCGCGTGTACAGGCAGCCGCCGAAACCGCAGGGCGTGCCGTCGTCGCGCGTGTTGCCGTCAAGCATGAGGTTGTCGTAGTCGTAACGGGTGTACTCGGCGCGCAGTCCGGCGCCGAGCGTCAGCCGGGTGCCCAGTTCGATGTCACCCTGGACGTACGACGCAGCGCTGAGGCTGCCAACCTCGAAGTCGTAATGCAGGCCCTCGGGGCGGGTCTCGACGAGGAAATCGGAGCCCTCGGCCGGGCCGAACTGGGTCTCGGTCAGCGCGACATCCGCCCACTCGAGGTCCAGGCCGGCCGTGGTGGAATGGCGATCACCGCTGAACGCGATGGCCGTCATGATCCCGGCGCTGACGTGGCTGTTCTCCTCGAGCGGCTGTCCCGGCAGGAAGTGCTGCAGGAATTGCATGTCCGAGTGACGCAGGTAGGGCCGCACGTCGACGCTGCGTCGTTCGCCCGACGTCGTCCAGGTGCCGTAAAGGCGCTGACTGGACGCATCGCGAAACGCCTCGGGATTCGGGTTGCTGCGGTTCGCGGCCGGGTCCCGGTAGGCGTCTTCGCCTGTGATAAAGCCGGCCGTCTCCTGGTCGAGGTCGGTGGCCGAGAACGCGGTCGTCAGCTCGCCGCCGAGGAACTCGTTCGTCTTGTTCAGGTGCAGCTTGAACTGCCGGTACCCGGAGTCGTCTCGGAAACCCCCGTCGTCGCTGAACGTGAGCCCGGCGTAGTGCGCCGATCCGGGATCGCCGGGCAGTTCCGCCTGCAGCCGCAGGAAATCGTTGGCGCCGACCTCGACGAGCCCGTTACCCGGACTGCGGTTGCCCTGTCTCGGCAGCAGCACGTTGACGGTGCCGTGCAGCGCATTCGAGCCGTAGAGCGCGTTGCCCGGCCCGCGGATCACCTCGATCGACCGCGCCAGTTCGGTGTTCATCTCGAACATCTGGTTGACGTTGCAGAAACCGGCCGGCCGGATCGGTATGCCGTCTTCGAGGAACAGGAAACCGCCGCAGGAGCCGGCCCCGGTCAATACGGGCGAGCGGATCGCCGTCAGGTGTTCCTGGCCGCTGCCGCGGCTGATCCACACGCCCGCGACGCGGGTCATCAGCTGGTGAATGTGCTGGTGCCGGACGGCCGCAACGAGCTCGCCGTCCAGCCGCTCGATGTTGCCGGGGTAGCGCAGCGCCGGCTGCTCCCGCCGCTGCCCCGTGACGACGATCTCGCTCAGGGCTTGGCGCACGTTTTCGCGCACGACTTCGTTCGCAGCGAGCGCGGGCGCGGCCGCGGACTCCGCGAGCATTATAATGACGGCCAGCTGGGTCGAAACGGGCAACAAGAGTCTTAAGTCTATGAATCATTCAAAGCCGCACTGGCGGCTGGTGGTACTGTGCGCCGCTCTGTCGTGTTCGATGGCGGTCACGGCGGACGATAGTGTCCGGGCAACGGATGTTACGTCATCCGACCGGCCGCGAGTAGGGCTCGTGCTGGGCGGGGGCGGCGCGCGCGGGGCCGCACACATCGGCGTACTACGGGAGCTCGAGCGCATGCGCGTGCCGATCGACGCGATAGCGGGCACCAGCATGGGTGCAATCGTCGGCGGCCTGTACGCGTCGGGCATGAGCGTGGCCGAACTCGAACAGCTGGTCGCCGACATGGACTGGGCGGACGCGATGTCCGACGATCCGGAGCGCGGCGACCTGCGTTTCCGGCGCAAGCAGGACGCACGCGATTTCCCGATCGACCTCGACATCGGTCTGGATCGCGGCCGGCCGACGTTGCCGCTGGGTTTCGTGCAGGGCCAGAAGCTCGACCTCATTCTGCGCAACCTGACGCTCCCGGTGTCCCACATTGAGGATTTCGACGAGCTGCCGATACCGTTTCGCGCGATCGCGTCCGATATCGAGACGGGCGAAATGCACGTCATGGAGCAAGGCGATCTCGCGCTTGCGATTCGCGCCAGCATGTCGGTGCCCGGGGTGCTCGCGCCGGTGTGGGTCGACGGTCACCTGCTGGTCGACGGCGGACTCGTCGGCAACCTGGCGGTCGACGTCGTGCGCGAGATGGACGTCGACATCGTCATCGCGGTAGACGTGGAGTTCCCGCTGTACGCCATCGACGAACTGCAGTCCGCGATCACGATCTCGGAACAGATGCTGACCATCCTGGTTCGCAAAGAGACGCTGCGGCAGATCGAGAAGCTCGGCGAGGACGATGTTCTCATTCGGCCGAAGCTCGGTACGTTCGGGTCCGCGAACTTCGGCGAGATCGTCGCGGCGATCGAACCCGGCGCCAGCGCGACCCGCGCGCAGCAATCGCGTCTCGGGGCGCTCTCGGTCGACGCGGCGAGCTTCGCCGCGTGGTCGCAACGGCGCGAGCAACGCAAGCCTGTTGACGGCTCTCTCGCATTCGTTCGCGTCGAACACGACAGCCGCCTGTCGTCGAGCGTGCTCGAATCGCGGCTCGGCGTCGCCGCCGGTGACCCCATCGACGGCGAGAAACTCGCCGCCGAAGCGGCGCAGCTGCACGCGCTCGACGTGTTCGAAAAGGTCAACTACCGGCTCGTGCAAACGGACGACGGAACGGGCGTGGTCTTCGACGCCCGCGCGAAATCCTGGGGCCCGAGCTTCCTGAATTTCGGTTTCACCCTCGAGGACGACTTCGAGGGCGCGACGAACTTCGACCTTCGCGCCCGCCTGACCCGTCCCGCCGTCAACCGTTACGGCGGCGAGTGGCGTACGGACCTGCGTCTCGGCACCGAGCCGCAGTTCTTCACCGAGTTCTACCAGCCGCTGCGCTCGGACTCGCGCCTGTTCGTCACCCCCTACCTCGACCTCGACCAGTACAACTTCAACCTGTTTGTCGACAACTCGATTGCGGCGCGCCTGCGGATTACCGAGTTGACCGGCGGCATCGACGCCGGGACGGAGGTCGGTAACTTCGGCGAATTCCGCCTCGGCGCATTCCGCGGCGGCGGCGAATCGCGGGTCACGATCGGCGACCCGGCGATACCGAACCCGGACTTCGAGACGGGAGGCGTACGTGCCCGGTTCCGGGTCGACTCCCTCGACAAGCCCTTCTTTCCGGGCGAAGGTGTGCTTGGGGAACTGGAATGGCGAAAGTCGCTACCCACGCTGGGCGGCGACGACCGTTACGACATCATCGACCTGGCCATCGAAGCGGTGCGGTCGCGCGGCAAGTCGACGGTCAGCCTGGGCCTCGACTTCCAGACCACGCTGGACTTCGACGGTGCCGTGCAGGACCTCTTCCGCCTCGGCGGCTTCCGGCGGCTGTCCGGCTACGAGCGTGGCGCGATCAGCGGTCCGCACGCGGCGGTGGCGAAACTGATGGTCTACCGCCGGATCGGCGAATCGGCCGGCGGCTTCTTCGAGGCGCCGGTGTATCTGGGCGGAACCATCGAGGCCGGCAATGTGTGGCAGAGCCGGTCGGACATGTCGATCGGCTCAGCAGAGCTGCACGGCAGCCTGTTCGTCGGGGTCGACAGCTACGTCGGGCCGCTGGTGTTCGCGGCTGGCGTCGGGGAAGGTGGCCTGAGCAACTTCTACCTGTTCATCGGCGCGCCGCCACCGTAAGTCGAAATCTATCGTTCGACCTTCTCGAGGACCTGCGCGGGTGAGTCGGTCTTGCGGTAGTAGCCGTGGCGACAGGCCATCGATTCGAAAGCCTTGTCCCGCTCGGCTTCGGTCGCGTACCAGTGAAAACGCTCCCAGTCCTCACCAATGACAATGCGGAAGGTATCGCTCGTCGGCAATGTCACCCGTATGCCGTAGCGGCGATCGGCGCCGGCGTCAGTGGGGTCGACCAAGTTGTGGCGGTGACAGTAGCTCATGCGCTGGATGTCGGCTTGAAGAGAAGGCGCGAGTATACCCAAAGTGCCGCGCGAATCATCGCCGTTCGCCCCGGTCGGAGGCGCCCTCGCGGTCGGCCCACCCCAGCAGCCGGCGCGTGACGAACAGGTATGGCGGCTTCACGATGCGCATCCACAGCCGCGACGGCAGGGACGGTGTCGCGAGGATACGTCGCTGCCGCTCCGTGAGACAGTGCGCGCAGTAGCTGCGCTTGTGCTTGAGGAGATGCCGCAGGTCGTCGTAGCCCAGGAGGCGGAACAGCCGGCCGCGGCCGGGTGCGTGCCAGGCCATCTGGAAGTCGACGAAAATCGGCCGGCCGTCGGCGGCGACGAGCAGGTTCGGTTCCTTCGCCAGGTCGTTGTGTACGATGTCCCGCGCGTGGAGTCGCCGCAGGAGGCGCAGCGCGCGTCGGAAATAGTCCGGGTCCGTGGGCTTCGCATGGTGCATCGGTTCGCCGTCGAGGTACTCCCGGGCCAGCCGTTCGCGATCCGCGCGGACGAGCGCAGGAATACCCTCGAGCCCGTCCAGGATGGCCAGCACCCGGGCTTCCCGGCGCATCAGTCCCCGCGCGAGCCAGCGCAGGGGCGCGGCGGCGGCCGCCGTGTCGCGGACGATCTGCCGTGTCCCACCAGCCGATTCCAGCCGAACTTCGCCAAACAGGTCCTTTTTTAGCAGCCGGGACTCATTCATCATGGTTGTGAGCTACGATGACAACCGCAGAGAATACCTCAGCAGGCGTCCAGGGGATCCAGGTTGAGCACGAAGTCCGACGGACAAAAACCGCGCAAGGAGAAGACGCGCCTCGATGCGACCGGCGAGTTCTTCAGCGTCGGCCCGCCGCTGCATGCGGTGCGCAGCGGTTACGTGCGCCGCCGTGCCGACGACCTGCTGTTCGACGCAGTCCTGGCGGGACGTTACGCCCACGTCATCGCCCCGTGCCGCAGCGGTAAGTCCAGCCTTATTGCAGCGACAGCCGCGCGGCTCGAAGCCAAGGGCTTTAGCGTCGCAATTCTGGATCTCGACCAGATCAGCGAACGTGACGCAGGCACCGATGCGGGCCGCTGGTATTACAGCGTCGCCTATCGGATCCTGCGGCAGCTGCGCATTCGGTTCGACCTGCAATCGTGGTGGCAGGAAAAGTCCGTGCTGGGGAACTGCCAGCGCCTGCTCGAGTTCTACAACGAGATCGTCCTGCGTTTCGTCAAGGAACGCATCGTGATCTTCGTCGACGAAGTCCAGCGTATCGGCGACGACGCGTTCGGCACCGAGTTGCTGGCGAGCATTCGCGCCGCGCACAACGGCCGGGCGACGGATCCCGAGTTTGCGCGTCTCACCTTCGTTCTGCTCGGCGAGTGCGACCCGGTGAGCCTGATCGACGAACCCGGCCTGTCGCCGTTCAATGTCACCCAGTCGGTCCCGCTCGACGATTTCTCGCGGGACGATCTCGACATTTTCGCGACGGAGCTGAATCTGACTGCGGACCAGGCGCGCCAGGCACTCGACCGGATCTACCACTGGACCCAGGGGCAGCCTTATCTCACGCAGAAACTGGCGCGGGCGATTTCGCGCGAGGGGGTCGGGGACGATGTCGAAGAGCATGTCGACCGCCTTGTCAGGCAGCAGTTCAACGGTTCCGCCGCGCTGCGGACCGAGCCGCACCTGAGCCACATTCACCGCGAGGTGATGCGCGACAGAAAGAAAAGCGAGGCATTGCTGAATCTCTACGGCCGGCTGCGAAAAGGCGTGCCCGTCGAGACGGATCTCGGGTCGCCGCTGCAGCGGCGCCTGATGGCGGTCGGTTTGCTGAGCGTCAATAGCGAGGGCGACCTGAGGGTCCGCAACCCGATCTACGAGGCGGTGTTCACGGCGCGCTGGGCCAACGAAAACCTGGCCACGCGATTGCGGGCACCGCTGACGGCCCTGGCGGCGATCTTCCTCGTGGTAGCGATCCCGTTCATCTACACGCAGTGGCTGCCGCTGGTCTACGTCGGCACGCTGACGTCGGCGACGGTCGAGCTGGAATCGGCGGAGACGGCGTGGCGCAACCTGCGTTCCTTCCCGGGTCACGGTGCTACCGCGGACAACCTGTACCGGAATTTCCTGCAGTCGCGCGCGCAGACAAGCGGGGACGCAGGCGTCGTCGAGGCCCTGGCGGCGCTCGCTGCGGAACTGCCACAGGCCGGCCGTCTCCCTGACGAGCTGCGCGCGGGATTCTGGGACAGGCAGGTGCGTGCGGCGACGCGCGACGAACAGCGGGACCGGGCGTTGATCGCCGCGCTCGAGTCGCTCGTGCTGTCCACGCCACAGCGGCGTCATCGCGCCGCAATGCTGGTCGGTGAGGACTACCCGCTGCTGACCGCGAGCCTGCCGGCGGCCGAAGCGGCCGGTGCCATCTTCGACGCGAGCAACAAACTGCTGTCGACGATCGAGGGCTCCCGGGTACGGCAGTGGTCGCTGACGCCGCTGGGGCTTCAGCCGTCCGGCGAATGGACGATCACGGCGCTCGAGGTGTCGCCGCTGGTGCGCCGCGTCATCGTCGATCGCGAGGGCACGGTCAACCGCGCGGGCCTTACCCTGAACATCAGCCACCCGCGACTCTCGGATCTGCGCGTCAAGGTGATCGCGCCGTCCGGACGTACCGTGGAGATCGAGACCGGGTTCGAGCGCGCATCGAGTAGCGACGATATCCGGATACCGGCGAGCCAGCTCAGGGACCTGATCGGTGAATCGATGATCGGCACCTGGAGCCTCTCGGTGCGCGATGAAGAGATCGGTGTCGCCGGCCACCTGGTCGGCTGGAACCTGAAGCTCAACTCGCAGGGTCTCGTCGAGGATTTCCAGCGCGGCCTGCACATCCCGGACCCCGCGGAGAGGGATACCGACAACATCTGGGTCGGCCCCGAGGGGCGATATGCGGTGGCCCGGGCACTGCAGAGCGACAGCGCGCGCGTCTGGGATCTCGCGTTCGCGAAGCCGATCCGGGCCGTCGCACTGAACCAGAATGAGAGAATCATCGGGCTCGATAACGGCGCGCGGCGCCTGGTAACGGCGACGGTCGAGACGGTGAACGTCTGGGCGACCGCGACGGGCGACCGCGTACAGACGATGAAAGTCGGCGCTGGCAGCCCCAACTCGCGCCTCACTGACGACGGGCTGCACCTGTTCGTCGAGACCCGCGGCGACGCCGATACGCGGCTGGAACTCTGGTCGCTGGAAACGGGGAAGGTGCAGGGCCGCCTCGATATCGCCGGCACGCCGGCGCTGGTCGCGCTGGATAGCAGCGGCGCGCGCATCGCCGTTGCGGACTTCGACCAGGCCGTGCGCATCTGGGATTTCCAGAGCGGCCAGATCCTGGCGCAGGTCGACCTGCCGCTGCAGCCGAGCGGGATCAGCCTCGATGCTGCTGGCAACGTGCTCGGCGCGATCTACGGCGAGTCCGGCGCATCGCTCTGGCGCGTGGACAGGCCGGGGCTGCCGATGCTCGACGAGCGGGGCAAAGGGCGCTGGAAACTGGCGTTCTCGCCATCCGGGTCCAGCGTCGCTGTCGGGCGGCCGCGCAGCGGCTACCAGGTCTACCGCGCGGCCGACGGCCAGCTGACGGGCCCGGTGCTGGGTTCGGGCGGCTCGCCCGCGGTCAGTCACCTGCTGGCTTTCAGCGCGGACGAGCGAGTATTGCTGACCGGCGGCCCTGAAGGTGCGGCGCGATTCTGGAGCGTCCCGGGCGAGGTGGCGCCGGTAGCCGGGGCCGACACGGCGTCGAGCCACGCCATGTGGACGGCGGCGGGCGATGCCGTGGTGACGGCGACCCCGGACGCGCAGAATCTCGTGATCGGCGACGGTGGCGGTCACGTGCACGTCCTGCCCGCCGACGTGACGCCGGAGTCACTCGCGGCGGCGGTGGAAGAAGTGAGCTTCGTCGGTCACGATGCCGCGGTGCGCCTGCTGCGCATCAGCGCCGACGGGCGGGCGGCGGCGAGCGCCGCGGCCGACGACACGGTCCGGGTGTGGACCCTGGCAGACGGGCAGCCGCTGCCGTTCATGGCGGACCTGCCTGGCGGAACGATCTCGGCGCTGGAATTCTCGCCGGATGCCTCCGTGCTCGCGGTCGTGAACGCGACCCGTGTGCTGTTGCTGGACACGGCTGACGGCAACACGCTTGCCGACTTCCCGCTCGGCGAGGCGCACGAGGGCGTTGCATTCGCGAGTAATGACAGCCTCTACCTTGGCAGCAACTCGGGCGCGCTGAGCGTGGTCGCACGCGGCGTGACGGGGGCCTGGTCGCTGCAGCGCCGCTGGCAGGGCACGATGCCGATCAAGTGGCTGCGGGCCGCACCGCGCGGCCGCCACCTGGTGCTCGTCGACCAGGGCAACCTGGCGCAGCAATTCGATCTCGAACAAGGACGCATCGACGAACTGACGGTGCAGCTCCCCGAGAACGTGGAAGACATGTCCTTCAACCCGGTCGGCTCTCGCCTCTACTTCCGGACGCCGCGCTGGATACACCGGGCAAGCTCATCGGCCAACGGCCTGATCTGGCTGGACGCGATTCTTGTACCGCGGCCGGTGCACGGCGGGAGCATCGTCGCAAACGCCGCGACGTCTGCGGGTAACGAGATCTGGCTGCCGGTGGTCCGGGCCGGATCGGTCACCCTGGCACAGCTGCGATTCGATTCGAGCGAGACCCCGGCGCTGTTCGGCAACCGCGACGAGCTGATCGAGGAATGGCGCACCAGGCTCGGGCTAGAAACGGAAGGTCGTTGGGGGTCGGCCGCGGCGGCGAGCGCTGAGACGCCGGTAGACTAGTGTCCTGACCGGACAGGACATTAACGCCGGTCGCCGCGCAGCGTTCGCACCAGGATCTCGAGTTTCGCGGCAGTGACGTCGCGGGGCATCACCGGATCGCCGATGATGACCGGCACCTTCGCAAACAGCCGCCGCGGGAACCAGCGCATCTTTCCTTCACTGCTGCGGCTGAACCAGCCGCCATACAGGTTCTGCAGGGCAACCGGCACGACCGGCACGGGGCGGACCGCGACGACCTTCTCGATACCCGGCCGGAATCGCTGCACTTCGCCGTCGCTGGTGATAGCGCCCTCGGGGAAGATGCAGACGATATTGCCGGCTGCCAGCTCGGCATCCACTTTTTCGAAGGCCTCGTTCATCAGCTGTTCGTCTTCCCGCGCCGACGCGATCGGGATCGCCCTGGCGTGCTGGAACAGGAAGCGCAGCAGCGGCATCTGGAAGATCTTGTAGTACATGACGAAGCGCATTGGCCGCCGGACGCAAGCGGACAGCAGTAGCGGATCCATGTAGCTGACGTGGTTGCAAACGACGACCGCCGGCCCCTTGTCCGGGATATTCTCGGTACCGCTAGGCCGCACACGGTAGATCGTGTTGACGAGTATCCATGCGAGGAACCGCATCATGAACTCGGGCAACAGCGTATAGATGTAGACGGCGACGGCCGCGTTCAGCAGCGCGAGCACGATGAACAACTGGGGGATCGAGAATCCTGCGCTAAGCACCGCGATCGACAGCAGCGACGCGATGACCATGAAGATGGCATTGATAATGTTGTTCGCGGCGATGATGCGCGACAGGTGGCGGCGCTCGGAGCGTTGCTGGATCAGTGCATAGAGCGGAACGCTGTAGAAGCCGCCGAAAGCGCCGAGCAAAAGCACGTCGGCAAGCACACGAATGCTGCCGGGGCGGGCGATGAACTCGGCGATGCTCGACACCTCGGTAACAGCGGCG
>JAAUYE010142047.1_pt1 | contig 13180 bp, 10 predicted proteins | sample 7278081 | NCBI WGS metagenome assembly JAAUYE01 (sample SAMN14350131, study PRJNA611818) | marine sediment metagenome | isolation source: surface marine sediment (0.6m) | place: French Polynesia: Moorea | collected 2018-08
CCCGCCATCAGCTCGGCCTCTTCGACCGCGCGCTGGATCGACTGCACGGTCGACTCGATATTGACGACGACACCTTTCTTCAGGCCGCGCGAGGGCTGGGTGCCGATACCGATTATTTCGATATCGCCCTCGACGGTAACCTCGCCGACGATCGCCACCACCTTGGAGGTGCCGATATCAAGTCCGACGATCAGGTTGCTGGATGTCTTTTTAGACATTGCTGTTACTCCAGATTGATGCCTTATCGCTACCCTGTAGCGCTTCCTGTTTCCAGGAAACGGCAAAACCGTTGCTGTAGCGCAAATCGAGGCGCTGAATCTGTTCGCGCCGCGGCAGGATTTGTTGCTGATAAATACTGACCAGTCGATCTATGCGGCGCTCGACATCCTGCCTGCCAAGCTTGATCTTCAGGCCGTTGATCAATTCGACGTCAAGCGCGCCGCGGCTGTCGATATGCAACGCCACGACCCGCTCGTCGACGCTGCCGAAACGCGCGCTCAACGCGTGATACTGGCGCAGCGCCCACTCCGGCCGGTGACTGGCGGAATACACGAGCGGCAGGTGGCCGAATGCCGCGCTGTCCGCCTCGTATACCCTGGCCCTGTCACTCAACAGGTGCCGCTCATCCCAGCGCGCCACGGGTTTCTTCTCGGTAATGGTTACCCGCAGTCGATCGGGCCAGACGCGGCGTACCGAAACCGAGTCGGTCCAGGATTTGTCATGCAGCACGCGCTGCATCTGATGGATGTCCAGAGAAAAGAAACCCTGACCGATAAATGGTTGTAATGCCTGTTCGATCTCGGCCTGGTCGAGGTATTCGAAGCTGCCCGCGAGCTGAATACTGCGGATTGGCAATAGCTCGTCCATCTGCGACAGGTAGTATCCGGCGAAGGCAATCGGCAGCAGCAAAAAAACCCAGTTGTAGGATTTGCGCCACTGAAACGAACTGGCCGGCGTCGCGGCTGTCTTGCGTTTTGCCTGGGCGGACTGCTTGCGTAACTTAAACATCAGCGTCATCTCCTGTCAGCGTGGCTTCGAGAATCCGGAGTACCAGGTCGGGCATTTCCAGGCCGACGGCACGACCCGCCATCGGCACCAGGCTGTGATCGGTCATGCCCGGAACGGTATTGACTTCGATGATCCAGGGCTGCTGCTCGGCATCGAGCATCAGGTCGACTCGACCCCAATCGCTCACCCGGGTAGCGCGGATGGTGGCGCGCACCAGGTCATTGATCTGATCGACTTTGTCAGCGTCGAGACCGCTGGGGCAGGTGTAAACGGTATCGTCGGCGAGATACTTGGCTTCGTAATCGTAAAATTCGCGCGGGGTATCGAGCTTGATCAGCGGTAACACGTCGTCGCCGACAAAAGCCGCGGTGTACTCTCCGCCAGTGATGAACTTCTCGGCAAACACGGCACCGTAACGGCGCGCCTTTTCCCAGGCTGGCAACAAGTCGTCGGCCCGGTGCACCGGGGTCATGCCAATACTGGATCCCTCGAGCACCGGCTTGACAAATACCGGCAGGCCGAAATCCTGTAACAAGCGTTCACAATCGGCTTCGCTGTACAATTCGATGAAATCGGGCGTCGGGATGCCGCTGCATCGAATCACTTTCTTGGTCAGCACCTTGTCCATGGTTAACGCCAGCGCGCCAACTCCGCTGCCGGTGCTCGGAATTCCAAGAAAGTCCAGCACCGCTCTGATACTGCCATCCTCGCCGCCGCGTCCGTGCAGCACGTTGAACACGCGGTCGACCTCGAGCTCGGCCAGCTGGTGAAAGGCAGGCGCCTGCAAATCCACCGCAACGGCGTCGACACCGGCTTGCAGCAACGCCTGGTATACCGCGTTACCGCTTTTTAACGACACTTCGCGCTCGGCCGAGTCGCCACCCATCAGTACCGCCACCCGGCCGCATTTCGCGGCGGCATCGGCGGCGGCTTTCTGCACGATAGTGCTCATAGCGCCTCCCCCACGATGCGCACCTCGGTTTCCAGTTCGACGTCGAAGCGCTCGGCCACGGTTCGACGCACGTACTCGATCAGCGCCTCGACATCCTGCGCGGTCGTGTGTTCGTTGCTGATGATGAAATTGGCATGCTTATCGGAGACGCAGGCAGTGCCGAGACAATAGCCCTTGAGACCAGCGGCTTCGATCAATTGCGCCGCGTGCTTACCCCTGGGATTCTTGAATACCGAGCCGCAGGAAGGCAGGCCTATGGGTTGCGTGGCATTGCGTTGCCGCAGCAACTGGCGGATATTCGAGACTTCGTCGGCCGCGCGCGGCTCGAAACGAAATATCGCCGCCGCAAACCATTCCGAGCCTGGCAGCGCAACATCGCGATATCCGATTTCGAAATCCTGCGGGGTACGTTCGATCAACCTGCCCCGGCGATCGATCATGATTACCCGCTGCACCGCGGCCCAGGTCTCTCCGCCAAAGGCGCCCGCATTCATCGCCAGCGCACCGCCGATCGTGCCGGGTATCCCGGCAAAGAAATCCGCGCCGGCAAGATTCTGTTTGTGACAGAACTTCGCCAGCTTGGCGCAGCTGACGCCGCATTCGACATACAGGCTACCGTCGTCTTGCAGGCGAATTTCACTGAGTGCATTCAGCGGCGCCACGACCTGGCCCCGGAATCCACCATCGCGTACCAGCAGGTTGCTGCCCAGGCCGACCCAGAGTAGCTCGACATCAGGGTCCAGAACGGCGAGAAAGGCCTGTAAATCCTGCAGGTCCGCAGGTATGTAGTAGCGGTCGGCGGGCCCGCCCAGGCGCCAGCTGGTGTGTTTCGACATCGGTTCGTCGAACATCAGCTTGCCCCTGGTGGATGCTTTGGCGGCCACGTTCATTTACCCTTCCCGGCCGGTTGGTGCCGAGCCAGAAATTCCGCCGCCCAGGCGCCAATACTGCCCGCGCCGAGGGTAACGAAAACATCATCGTCCTGTAATACGGTTTCGAGCACCTCGTCGAGTCCCTCGAGACTCTCGACGAAGACCGGGTCGACCTTGCCACGACCTCGAATCGAGCGCGCCAGGGCGCGACCGTCGGCATCCTTGATATGCGCCTCGCCGGCCGGATATACATCCAGCAGAATCAACTGATCGACCTCCGACAGAACCTGGGTAAAGTCTTCGAACAGGTCCCGCGTACGGGTATATCGATGCGGCTGGAACAGCACTGCCAGACGTTTGTCGGGCCAGGCTGCCCGAATACCGGCCAGCGTCGCCGCAATCTCATTGGGATGATGCGCATAATCGTCGATATGCATGATCTTGCCATTGGTAAGCTGCAGCCCCGTGCTGATCTGGCAGCGACGACCGATGCCGGAAAACTCCGACAACGCCTTGCAAATCGCCTGCGGCGAAACGCCCAGCTCCCAGGCGATGGCAACCGCGGCGGTGGCATTGAGCACGTTATGCTTGCCGGTCAGGTTCAGTTCGATCTCGAGGACATCGTCGGCATCCGGCAGCTGCACGCTAAAGCGACTGCGGGCGCCGTGCGCTGCGACCGCGGTTATGCGCACATCAGCATCTTCAGCCTCGCCGTAGGTCAGCACCGGGCGCGCCACCTGGCCCATGATTTCACGCACCACCGGATCGTCGATACACAGCACCGCGAGTCCGTAGAACGGCAAGTGCTGCAGAAATTCGACAAAGGCCTGCTTGAGCCGCTCGAAGTCTCCTTCGTAGGTCGACAGGTGATCGTTATCGATATTGGTGACTATCGCCATCATCGGCTGCAGATACAGAAAAGACGCGTCGGACTCGTCCGCCTCGGCTACCAGGTAATCGCTCAGTCCCAGCCGTGCATGGCGACCCGAACTGATCAGCTTGCCGCCGATAACATAGGTGGGATCGATATCGCCGCTGGCCAGCACGCTTGCCACCAGGCTGGTGGTAGTGGTTTTACCGTGGGTGCCGGCTACCGCGATACCGCGGCGGAAACGCATCAGCTCCGCCAGCATCTCGGCGCGCCGCACCACCGGGATACGCTGTTCGCGCGCCGCTTCGAGCTCGGGATTATCCGCATCGATGGCGGTCGATACCACGACCACGTGCGCATCGGCCACGTTTTCCCGCCGATGCCCGATGGCCACCTCGATGCCGAGCTCGCGCAGATGCCGGACCATCGCACTGTCGGCAATGTCCGAGCCGCTGATATGATAATTAAGATTATGGAATACCTCGGCAATACCGCTCATGCCGGCGCCGCCGATACCGGTGAAATGTATATTGCGAATGCGCCGCATGAAGTGCTTGGAACTAACCGTCATGACAGTGCTCCGGCCAGTATGCCGTCAGCCACGCGCTCGGTCGCATCGGCCCGGAAACAGGAACGGGCATTGAGCGCCATTTCCACCAGCGCGGGCCGGTTCTGTTGAAAAAATTTCAGCTTCAGCGCCAGGCTCTCGGCACTCAAGTCGGTTTCGGCGATAATCTGTGCGGCGCCGTTTTGTTCGAGGAAACGAGCGTTGTGGTACTGGTGATTATCGACCGCGTAGGGAAACGGAATCAACAGCGCGGCGACCCCGGTCGCAGCCAGTTCGGCAATTGTCAGGGCGCCGGCACGGCAGACCACCAGGTCAGCCCAGACATAGGCCGCCGGCATATCCTCGATAAAACTGACCACCTCGGCCTCGACCCTGGCGTTGCGGTAATTCTGCTCGCAAACGGCCACGTGCCGGTCGCCGCATTGGTGCCTGACCCGGGGACGTTGATCCCGGTCCAGACAGGCAATCGCCTCGGGCAGAAACTGGTTCAGCGCGGCCGCCCCGAGGCTGCCTCCGATTACCAGCAATTGCAGCGGCTTATCCATCCTGGCCTGCAGGCGCGCCGCGGGATCGCCCAGGTCAGCGAATCCGGCGCGCACCGGATTGCCGATGCATTCGCTTCGCGGTACCGACTGCGCGGCATCCGGGAACGCGAAATAGTTGCGCGTTGCGAACCGGCTCAGGATCCGATTGGTCAGGCCGATGATCGAATTCTGTTCGTGCAGGTAGAGCGGGATGTTGAGCAACCAGGCCATCAGACCGCCGGGTCCGGCGACAAAGCCGCCCATGCCCAGAACCGCCTTGGGCCTGGTACGGCGCAGCACTCGCAATGCCTGCCAGCAGGCGCGTAACAGGCGAAACGGCGCCAGCACCAGCGTGACCATGCCCTTACCGCGCAAGCCCTGCACGCTCAACCATTCGATCGCGAAATCGGCCGCCGGCACTACCCTTGCCTCGATGCCGGAACGGGTACCAAGCCAGACGATGCTTTCACCACGTTGGCGCAGGTTTTCAGCCACCGCCAGCGCCGGGAACACGTGCCCGCCGGTACCGCCCGCCATCACCAGGATCGGTTTTTGCACGGCCGTACTCATCGACGCTTCACCGCCTTGCGACGTGCGCCGGGCACGGCATCGCCCTGCTGGCACTCGTAGTAGACCCGCAGCACGAGTCCGACCGCAAACGACATGCTGAGAATCGAATTACCGCCATAGCTGATGAACGGCAGGGTCAAACCCTTGGTGGGCAACGCGCCCATGTTGACGCCTATGTTGATCACCGCCTGCAGCGTGATCAGCAGACCCACACCGTAGGCCAGGTAGGCGCCGAAAGCCTGTTGCTTCTGCAGGGCCATGCGAGCAATCGAAAAGCAGCGCAGCGCAAACAGCCCGAACAGGCTGATCAGCAGCACCTGGCCGACAAAGCCGAACTCTTCGGCGAATATGGCAAACATGAAATCGGTGTGCGCTTCGGGCAGGTAAAACAGCTTTTGAATACTGCCGCCCAGGCCCGAACCGAACCAGCCGCCGCTGCCGATGGCAATCAATGATTGCGTCAACTGGAAACCGCTGTTGAACGGATCGGCCCAGGGATCGATGAACGAGGTTATGCGCGCCAGGCGGTAAGGCGATGACACCGCCAGCAAGCCCATGATACAGAGCGTACCGATGACAAACAGGATGAACTGGCCAAAGCGCACGCCACCGAGGAAAATCAGCCCCAGGCCGGTCATCAGCAATACCGCCGCGGCGCCGAAATCGGGCTCCATTACCAGCAGGCCGCTGGCGACGGCGAGTATCAGCATCGGTTTGATGAAGCCCATGGTATTGGTCTGTATCTCGTCGGTGCGCCGGATCAGGTAGCCGCTCAGATAGATAATGAGAAACAGCTTGGCGACCTCCGATACCTGGAAGGTAAACAGGCCGAAGTTCAGCCAGCGCGTGCTGCCGTTCACGGTGTGACCGACACCGGGGATCAGCACGCATGCAAGCAGGATGATCGAGCCCAGCATCAGCACCATGCCGTTGTTACTCCAGAATCTGAGCGGAATTCTGCAGGCGAACCATACCAGTGCCAGGCTCAGCAGGATACGCAGGAACTGACGCTTGGCGTAATAGAATGGATCCTGGGTTTGCTGGTCGGCGATGCCGATCGACGCCGAGGCCACCATTACCAGGCCGATGCAAATCAGCGTCAGGTAAATCAGCAGGATCGCGCGGTCGTATTCGTCCGCCAGCGTCGGCTCCACTCTGGACACCAGGTTACCAGTCTTGATCGCCTGGCTAGTCATTTGCCAACTCCCTGACCCGCTGCATGAAATCTTCACCGCGCTGTTCGAACTTTTCATACATGTCGAAACTGGCGCAGGCCGGCGCCAGCAGCACGCAGTCGCCGCTGACCGCGGCCTGCTGCGCGCGTCGCACCGCCGCGCGCATGTCTGGCACGCGCTCGATGTCGCTAGCGCCCCGCCAGGCCTGCTGCAGGCGCGGCGCATCTTGTCCCAGCAGCAACACCAGCTTGACCCGGTCGCGAATGGTATCCGTCATCACCGACATGTCCGCACCCTTGGACTGCCCCCCGGCGATCAGTATCACCGGCCGCTCGCGGCCCTCGATCGATGCTTTTGCCGCACCGACGTTGGTTGCCTTGGAATCGTTAATCCATTCGACCCCGTCGATTTCGGCGACCCACTGACTGCGGTGCGGAATACCCGCAAAATCCCGCAGCGCGCCCACGATCGCGGCGCGCGAAATACCGAGAACGCTGGCGATCGCCATCGCCGCCAGGCAGTTGGCCCAGTTGTGCCGCCCGCTGATCTTGAGCTCATTGACTTTTATCCACGCTTCGCCGCGATGCGCCAGCGCGTAGCCGTCGTTCTCGACCAGCCTGAACTCTGCGGACGAGCCAGGATCCAGGCTAAAGCAGACATCGTCGGCGTCGTGCCGTGTCAGCGGGTCGTCGAGATTACTGACGCAGGTAGCAGCATTGCGATAAATACCCAGCTTGGCCTGTATGTACTCATCGTAGTCGGCGTAACGGTCGAGATGGTCTTCGCACAGGTTGAGCACAGCCGCAACCACGGGGCGCAGCGAGTTGGTGGTCTCGAGCTGGTAGCTGGACAGCTCGAGCACGTAATAATCCGGGTTCTCGGCCAGCAGATCGAGCGCGGCGGTCCCGATATTGCCGCCGACCGCGACCTTGTTGCGGTCACGTTCGATCATCGTCCCAACCAGCGTGGTAACCGTGCTCTTGCCGTTGGAACCGGTGATTGCGATCACCGGCTTGTCCGCCAGGCACGCAAAAAGCTCGACGTCGCCGAGCACGCTCTTGCCGCTTTCCGCCGCCGCTTCGATCTCGGGCTGGCGCACCGAAAGCCCCGGACTGACGACGATGACGTCGGCCCAGCTGGTCAACTCCGCACTCAGCGCACCGGGATAGAAATCGACCGCTTCGAAACGCGCCCGCAACTGCCCCAGGCGGGGCGGAATATCGCGCGTATCCTGAATCCGGCAGCGGTAACCGCGCTCGAGCAGGTAAGCCGCCACCGAGTAACCGGTAACGCCGAGGCCCACTACCAGGTAGTTGACGTCTGCAAGCGCTGTCGAATGTTGACTCACGTTAAGCATCACCGAATTTTTAAACTCGCCAGGCCGATCAGCACCAGCACCACGGTGATGATCCAGAAGCGCACGATGATGCGCGGCTCGGGCCACCCCTTAAGCTCGTAGTGATGATGCAGTGGCGCCATGCGAAAAATGCGACGGCCGGTCAGTTTGAATGAAGCGACCTGCAGCATGACCGATACCGTCTCGACCACGAAGATACCGCCCATGATGAAGAGCACCAGTTCCTGCCGCACGATCACCGCCAGCACGCCGAGCGCGGCGCCCAGCGACAGTGCGCCGACGTCGCCCATGAAAACCTGTGCCGGGTAGGTATTGAACCAGAGAAAGCCGAGACCCGCGCCGACCAGCGCACCGCAGAAGACAACCATTTCACCGACGCCCGGCACATAGGGAATACCGAGATAATTGGAAAAATTAAAGTTCCCTGTCAGGTAGGCAAATACGCCCAGCGCGCCGCCGACCAGCACGGTCGGCAGAATCGCCAGCCCGTCCAGTCCGTCGGTCAGGTTGACTGCGTTGCTGCTGCCGACGATAACAAAATAGGACAGCACCACGTAAAACCAGCCGAGATCGATCAGTATGTCCTTGATAAACGGCACGATGAGCTGGGTCTCGATCGGAAACTGGGCGGTGTTAAACAACGCCAGCGCCGCGCTCAGGCCGATAACGGACTGCCAGAAATACTTGGACCTGGCCGACAGCCCCCTGGAATTGCCGTACACGATTTTCTTGAAATCGTCGATCCAGCCGATGATCCCGAAACCGATGGTGACGAATAGCACTACCCAGACAAAACGCGAAGAAAGGTCGCTCCACAACAGGGTGCTGGTTACGATCGCTACCAGGATTAACGCGCCACCCATGGTCGGCGTGCCGGCCTTGGAAAAATGACTCTCGGGGCCATCGTCGCGCACGCTTTGCCCGATCTTGTAACTGCTCAGGTAATTGATCATAACCGGTCCTACGATCAGGGCTATCAGGAGCGCGGTCAGCACCCCGAGGATAGTGCGCAGCGTCAGGTACTGGAACACGTTGAATCCGCTGTAATACTGCGTCAGATACTCCGACAGGCTATACAGCATTGGCATGCCCCCCGTTAGCCGCTTGATTGAGCAGCGCGACCAGCCGCTCCATGCCCGCCGCGCGTGAACCCTTGACCAGCAAATTCACACCCTCGTGAATCTGTGACAGGATCGCCTCCGCCATATCCTCGATACGATCGAAGCAGTAACCCGAATCACCGAATTCCTGGCTTGCGATACGGCTCATTTCACCGATGCCGAAAAATTTTTCGACTCCGAGTTCGCGCGCAAAACGTCCCGCCTCACGGTGCATTTCAACCGCCTCGGAACCGAGCTCGCCCATATCGCCCAGCGCCAGCCACGGCGACCCCTGCAGCCCACATAAGACCCTGATTCCGGCCTCCAGCGAATCGGGGTTGGCATTGTAGCTATCGTCGATCAGGCGGCTGCGCACGGGGCCGGGCAGCATTTGCAGCCGCCCCTTGACCCCTGAGAAACCTTCCAGGTTGGCCACCGCGACCTCGAGTTCGATGCCAGCCAGGATCGCCAACGACACCGCGGCCAGCGCGTTACGCGCGTTATGCTCGCCGAGGACGCCGAGCACACAGGCACGAGCCTGACCCTGGTAACTGAACTCGACCCGCAAGGCTTCATCGACCAGAGTCCAGCTGGCTGCGACGTCTGCCGCCTGATCGATTCCGCAGCTAAGCCGCGTTTGTGCCGCGCAAATGCCTTGCCAGTACTCGCTGGCAACCTCGTCGGCGTTGAACAGCGCACTTTGTTCCGGTCCGCAGTAGGCGTAGAGTTCGCCCTTGGCTTCGATTACGCCCTGCACGTCGCCAAAACCCGCCAGGTGCGCGGCGGCAACGTTGTTGACGTAGACAATATCGGGGTCGGCAATCGAGGCCAGGTTGGCAATCTCACCGCGGTGATTCGCACCCATTTCGATAATCGCAAACTGGTGGCCCTGCTCCAGTTCGAACAGGGTCAGCGGTACGCCGATATCGTTGTTCAGGTTGCCGCGGGTCGCGAGCGCCGAGGCCTCGCGCCCCAGAATCTGGTGCAGCATTTCCTTGACCGTGGTCTTGCCGTTGCTGCCGGTTAACGCCACCACGCAGGGATCGCAGAAATGTCGCCAGTGATTGGCTAACTGTGCGAGCGCCTGCTTGCAATCGGCGACCTCGATCTGGGCAATCTCGCTTTGCTGGCGCTGCTCCACCAGCGCCGCCACGGCGCCGTTACGATAGGCCGCGTCGACAAACCGGTGACCATCGAAATTCGCCCCCTTGATGGCGACAAACAGCTTGCCCGCGCAAGACTGACGGGAATCGATAGTGACGGCCGAAAAATCGACTTCCGGCAAACCATCCGCCGGTGCGCCGAGAATGCCGGCCAGCGCTGGCAAGGACAGGCTAATCATGCGACACCTGCAGAATTCGGCTGACGACGTGACGATCGCTGAACGGCCGTCGCTCATTACCAACGATTTGCTCTTGCTCGTGACCCTTGCCCGCAATCACGACCAGGTCCTCGGCGGCGGCCTGCGACAGCGCATATTCGATGGCGGCCTGCCGATTGTGTACCACGCAGGCTCGCTCGGGGTGCTGCATCCCGGCCAGGATCTCGCTGACGATCTTTTCGGGTGACTCGTTGCGCGGATTATCGTCCGTAACAATGGCTCGATCCGCCAGTTGCTCCACCGCGCGGCCCATGCCGCTGCGCTTGCCCTGGTCGCGATCGCCGCCGCATCCAAATACGCACCACAGCCTGCCGGCGGTATGTTCCCGGCTGGCCGCGAGGCAGGCACGCAGAGCCTGCTCGGTATGCGCAAAATCGATCACCGCGGAGGCCACGCCGCGCCTGCCGATAAATTTCTCCATGCGCCCCGGAATCGGCTTCAGGTCCTTGACCGCGATCTCCAGCTCGCTGTAATCGAGCCCCAGGGCGACCAGCGTGGCGATACAGGCGAGCGTATTGTCGACGTTGAAACGACCGATTAGCGCGGTCACCGCGGTGACTTCTCCCAGCGGGGTAATCGCACAGATATTCTGCCCGCTGGCGGTTAATTCGCAGGATTTCAGCCTGACCTCGGCCCCGTGCCCGGAATCGCCGAGCGCCGAGTAGCGGTACAGCGAATCCTGGTCGACCGTCTGGCTTAGCTGCGCCCCGAAGGCGTCATCGGCGTTGACCACGCGACCGGAAAGCTCGAACTCGTGGAACAATCTCGCCTTGGCGGCGGCATAGCTTTCATGACTGCCGTGATAATCCAGGTGATCGCGCCCGAGGTTGGTCAACACGGCGATATCGAAATCACAGCCGTTGACGCGAAATTGCTCGAGCGCATGCGACGAAACTTCCATCACCACGTATTCGCAACGCTGTTGCTGGAACTCGAACAGCCGCGACTGCAGGCTGACGGCGTCGGGTGTTGTCAGGGAGTCGGGCGTCAGTTGGTTGGCGATACCGTAGCCGAGCGTACCGATGCTGGCGCAGCTTTTGCCGATGCGAGTCAGCGCCTGGGTTACCAGGTGCGTGACGCTGGATTTGCCGTCGGTACCGGTAATGCCCACAATGGTCATTGCGCGGCCCGGATCGCCGAAAAAGCGGCTTACGATATGGCCGTTAGCGCGCTCCAGCTGATCCACCCCGACCCAGCAGGTATCGACCTGCTTGCGCAGCAGCGGGATGCGGCTGAGGCTGTATTCATCGCTAGCGTCGTAGATTACCACCACGGCCCCGGCCTTGACCGCATCGATAGCGTAATCGATGCCGTTGGATTTAATCCCGGGTAGCGCGACGAAGGCCGAATCAGGGGTGATCTGGGCGCTGTTGCTGGCAATGTTGCAGATCTTGATATCGGGCACCGGGTCATGCAGCGCGAACCCGGCCAGCAACTGCGGCAAGGGCATTCCGGGAATTTGAAGGTTTGTCATCATCCCCCCTTGCCCTTGCTGTGCGCCAGGGTCGGCAGATCGTCGGGCGGAATATCGAGAATGCGCAACGCGTTCGATATGACTTCCTGGAATACCGGCGCCGCAACCACACCACCGTAGTAACCGTTCTGGGTCGGTTCGTCGATCATGACAGCCATTACCAGGCGCGGGTTGCTGGCCGGCGCGATGCCGGCGAATACCGAGACGTAGTCGTCCTTCTGATAGCCGCCATCGATGCTCTTTTTAGCGGTGCCGGTTTTACCGGCCACCTGGTAGCCAGCGACCGCGGCCTGCTGCGCGGTACCCTTGGGTCCGACCACTTCGGTCATCATCTGCAGCAGCAGCTGCGCGGTATCGGCTTTCATGACGTGGCGCGATATCTCGTTGCCGCGGGCCGCTATCGGCTCCTTGCGCAGCAGGCTCAGCTCGAGCAGACGACCCTGGTTGGCAATCACCGTATAGGCGCGCGCCAGCTGGGTAATCGACATCGACATACCGTAGCCGAAGCCCATGGTCGCATGATCGAGAGGTTGCCACTGGCTGAAGTGCCGAAAATAGCCGGCGGACTCGCCGGGGAATGAGACGCCAGAGGCCTGGCCAAAGCCGTAATCAGTCAGGCTTTGCCATAACTCTTCCGGCTCGAGCGACATGGCGATGCGCGTGGCACCCACGTTGCTCGATTTACGCAGGATGCCGGGCAGATCGAGCACGCCGTAATTACGAATATCCTTGACCGCATGGCCGCTGACCATCATGTAACCCGGCGAGGTATCGATGCTGCTGCCGCGATGGTAGCGGCCGTGATCGAGCGCCGCCGCGATGGTAAAGGGCTTGATCGCCGAACCCGGTTCGAAGACATCCGTCAACGCGCGATTGCGCAACTGCCTGGCCGCCATCGAGGTACGTCGGTTCGGGTTGTAGGACGGTTGATTGACGATCGCCAGGATCTCGCCGCTGCGCGCGTCGAGCAACACCGCCGAGCCGGCCTTCGCGGCATGGTACTTGATAGCACGCGCCAGGCTGCGGTAGGCAATATACTGCAATCGCATATCGATGCTGGTATGCACGTCGTTGCCGGAGCTGGCCGCCTTTACCTGCGCCAGCTCTTCGATGACCTCACCGCGGCGGTTACGAATCACTCGCCGCTTGCCCGGCTGGGCGCGCAACCAGTCCTGGTAGGTTAACTCGAGTCCCTCCTGGCCCTGATCGTCGATGTCGGTGAAACCTAGCAGGTGCGAAACCACCTCGCCGGCGGGATAGTAGCGATGGTATTCGCGCTGCAGGTAAACACCGTCGATATCGGCGGCTACCGAGCGCGCGAAATCCGG
>JAAUYE010140917.1_pt1 | contig 13166 bp, 8 predicted proteins | sample 7278081 | NCBI WGS metagenome assembly JAAUYE01 (sample SAMN14350131, study PRJNA611818) | marine sediment metagenome | isolation source: surface marine sediment (0.6m) | place: French Polynesia: Moorea | collected 2018-08
ATGTTACTCAAAATTGAGTTTAAAGGACAAATTGCTCCAAAAATTGGGCTATCAGGGCATGATGGTACTCAAAATTGAGTTTAAAAGACAAATTGCTCCACAAATTGGGCTTTCGATTCAGGCTTTGTATGTTTTGCGACAAATTTCGCAAATTTTACATGCCAGGGATAGTCCCTTGATAAACAAATATGTCGTAGAGCGTGTAAATATATCGCAGAAAATTATCAAACTCGGCCTGACACTGGGCCGGAGTTAAATCAGGACGAATATTGCGACGATTGCTAATGAAAGCATTGAGCATAGAATAATACTGGCTTGATAAATTAGGATCAGGGTAGTATCTTGGCGTTATATCTTGTTGATTGTAGTTATCCATTTTTTTGGAAAATTATGACAAATTGTCATCTTTCAGGATTTTTTTAATGTTATTTTGCCCTCAATTTGGCGTGCAGGGTAGGAAACATGCTTAAAATAAGCGTGCGCGCATGCTTATGATCATGCAAAAACTTTTAAATACGTTTAAGGTAATTCTTTGCTATTAAAGTTGCTATATGTCTGAAGGCAAAAATGTGTAGGTGGATGACTAATTTTGCGAAATATGCTAAGTTTTTCCACCTCTCCGGGGAGAAAAAGCGAAAAAAAGTATGCAAAATTGCAGAAAATAGGTTAAAGGTGCGTGAAAATTCGAGCCGAAACTGGTCGCACCAGTTTTACAGACGGGTTACGTGCTGTAAAAGGGTTAAAAACGTAGACGGGAGCATTAGTAATACTGACCTGCTAGAAAATATTTTACTGTAAAAAATTGTATTAGGAAGAGAAAATGCAGTGTCAAAATGTTGAAAATCAGAGCGAGTCAACCGCAAGTTCGGTCTAAAGGATTGTGTTCTCTAGCTCTGTCGAGCCGAGCCAGAATCGCTACTTCAATCTCATTTGCTGATATAAAATTACAGAACAGTTAAAAAATAACTAAATACTATTCGCTGCTCGCTGCTTCGCTACATCTCACCCCCCTTTTTAAGTTTGAGAAAAACGTAAAAAAAATCGCATGCATAAGTTTCTGAATATTCCACATCAGGCATCCACATCGGATAGCAACACACGGACCGCTTTGAGGGTCTTTTGGCTTTTCGAAAGTTTTTCGGTCAGTTTTTCGATTTCCCTCTTTTGTTGTTGGTAGTGATTGTTTAGAACAGTATTTTGACGTTTTTCATGTTCCAATCGAGTTCGAAGATAGTTCATTTCTGTGCGTAGAACTTTATTACTTTCGGTGAGTTGGGGATAAGGATCTTTTAGAGCGTTCGTTTGGGTATCCTTATCTATTGTTGCGAATCTTCGCTTTTTGAGTGCAGTAATTTGTTGTGGCTTTGCTGTCAAGGATACACCATTAAATGTCGGGTTTGTCAAGGTGTAAAGTCCATTTCGAAAGGATTTAATCTTCCAGTTCCCATTATCTTCTTCTTTTAAAGAATATTTCAAGTAATTTACAAACTTTGGAAATACTGTCTTTTGCGCTTCATCTGAGAGTTTTGAGAAGTCAAATTCTCGGCTCGCCTGCAATTTAAGACGCTCTTCAAGAGACGGAAGATGAAATTTATTAAGACCATCATTACTATTTTTGTTAAGATACTGGGTGAAACTGGATTTCTGTGCTGTTTTTGGTGCCGGTTCATAAAAGTTTTCTATTAAAGTATATGCAGGAGCCACCGGTGATGGTGACTGCAGCATTGGCTTCAATACCGATTCAGAAAGTTCGTTTGTCTGAGTGTTTTGAGGGGCCATTTGTAGGGGCGATTGTGATAAAATTTCCCCCTCTTCCTCCTCACCGAGAAGGAAATCCATGGTTTCTTTCGGGATTTTTGAGTCACTGAGATACGGGAGCTCAAAATTTTGTTGTATGCTGTTTAATCCCAGTGGATCCGTGATATCAATATGAAGCTGGTCCATGTTTAGGCTGCATGAAAATAGAGTTTGGTTAAAACGTGATAAAGTATAAAAAAATCTAAAGCTTGACTAGGGTGCAGAAACGTGCACATGCATAATAGCATAAAAACATGCATAATAGCATTTTTGTTACTGTTTTATGGATGCATAATAGCATTGTTAACTGTTTTTGATAATTGAAGGAAGTTTTAAGTTTCTATATTCTTCATCACTTTCATCCTCTTCACCTGTTGGAAAAAAGTTTTTTCCTAGATATGTGGGGAGATTGCCTTTACTGAGGTTCATTAGGGAGTCGTTCCGATATTCCTCCCAGTCGCTTGCAGAGAAATCATTCAGCATTGCTTTCAAAGCAGTTTTAAGTTTCTTATGAGTTTTGTTGTCAAGTGTATTAAGGAGTGTCAGACATTCCGCTCGTCGCATGTCGTAACGCATTTCCATGCGCTGGTTGTGTTTTTGAGCATTTATAATCTAATATGGCTTTGGAGCCTTATCAAGACGTGTTCGCAAACTGTTTATTTCCAATTTTTGTGACTGGTATTGATGGTTTCGAATGCTATATTTCTCCTTTTCATTTGCTAGTGTCCGTTGTAGCCTGTCAATTTCATCCTGGAGACCACTTATTTTTAATTGCAATTCACGAATTGGAACTTGAAAGTCTGTTTGAACGCTTTGATCTGTTAGTGGCGGTTTTGAGTGGTCGCGTGTAGCTGTAATTTGTTCTGGAGAGACAACAAGAAATGAGCCGGGAAAGTTCGGATTTGTGATCTTGTATGTGCCGTATTTTCCTGTATCTCCTTTACGAAATGTCTTGAGCTTCCATTGATTTAGGGCCGGTAATAGGCTGTATTTCAGGTAGTGAATATATCGAGGATTCGTCTTTGCTTTTTCACTATTCTGCAAGTTCCGAAACTCATTTTCACGCTGTTTTTGAATTTTTAAACGTTCTTCTAAAGGAGGAAAGTTGTCTTGCGATAATCCGTCACAATCCTTTACTTTTACAATTTCGGAGGATGTATGTTTGCGTTTGCGGGAAGGCTTTGTCGCTTGTTGTGATTGACAATCTGCTGTATGTCGAAAAGTTGAGGAATGGGATGAGGTTCGTTGTGGAAAATTTGTTTGTTTTGGTTCAATTTTGGATTTTTTTCTTGGGATTGTGTAGAGGATATCGGGTCCAGGTGAGTGTAAGATTGAAGGAGCAAGATCTGCTTCGTCGTTATCGTCATTTAAAAGTTGGTCAATCATTTCTGGGGTAAAGTCAGAAATATCGGGTGCTGGTTTTTCATCGAGTGTGGGAGTTGATGAGAAATTGTTTTTATCCGATAAATTGTCGGTAGAAGACTCCATTGTAAGTAGCTGCAGGAAACATATAAATGTAATTAGTGTTTGCAAATTGCAAATAAAGAAAAGGAATATTAATATACATATGCTAAAATTGCATGCTGTGGATATAGAAAATGTCATGCAATAGACAAAGAGCATGCACATGCTAAGGGCATTGTGCTGCTTTATGGTGGTGGCAATGGACCACTTGGGGCCGAAGGGCCTTTTCCGTTTTTTTGATCGTTTGTTATCTGTTCATGGTGCATTAAGTCAGGGTAAAGTTTATGGTAAGTTCCAGGTTCATTTTCAGTATCAAGGTCATTTTCAGACTTAAATAGATTTGTCAAAATCGACAGGAAGAGAAGTTGATACGTAGCCGACAGAATAATTTTTCCGAAGCTTACTGAGGCACCGGTAATACGATGAATTTCTAGTGCACGCAAAATAGTGACAATGATTTGGATCACAAATTTGATCAATAGAAAAGCTGCAAAGTAGATGCCTAGGCGTTCAATCCAATACGTTAAGAAACCAAAGTGTTTTTTAAAGTTGAATTCGAAGAAGTTTGGAGAGATAAGTCGATCAATGTAAATGTTGTCTCCTAGGCCAAAATCAAAAGAATTGCTGTGTTTAGAATTTGCATCCGACGTGCCGACAATTTCTTGCGAGAATTTTTGAAGTACTGTGTTTGATTTTTGATGTAGAACAATTTTGTTCCAGAACTTTTCAAGTTCTTGCTGGGTAAACATTCCAGCGCCAGCAGTACTGTAGTCTGCAAATTTTGTTATGCGACTTATTTCCATTGGTGCGAAGGTATTAGGTTTTTTGTGAGGTGTTGGTTCAGGTAACAATTGGTACCAGCTGTCATCGAAATCCATGTCGAGTTGAAAAACGTTTTGATGTCCTCCATCGCAGGTAATTTCGTTCGCAAATTCGAAAGTTTGACGAGTGATCGGGTCAACAAAATGGGTTTTGCTATCATAATAGATAGGTATCCGATCATAACATCTTTCTAATACACGCAGTGGTGACATTCGTTTCGGGCATCTATAGAGCCAAGCAGCTGAGCCATCGGTGTCGAGGAACATTGATCTGTTTCCTGTTAACATGTATCCAGCCAGACGGGTATTTTCGACTGCTAACATGAGGATGGTAAGAATCTGAGTTCTTTCCAGCTCACACTGCTTTTGCAGGAGCGTTAACTCAGAATGTCTAAGTTGGCGAGTAGAGTAATACATTATGTAATCAAGTTTTGCTCCGAGATGTGCTTCGTAATCCACAATGTCAACTCCATATTTCGACCAAGGTTCATCACCAATCAATTTACCATCCTTATCATATGCAAAGGAAACTGATTTCGGCATCACTGTACCCTTTCGGTCAAGATTGAAGGTGTAGTAATTTGTAACCACATCTATTTCATTTTTAAGATTTCGAGCCGTTCCAGTTTTCATATCGAAACCACCATCGTAAGTTACGAACAGGGAATCAAAATTTGTAGTGTGAAGCTTTTCTTTCTTTCCGCAGACTTGTTGTGCGTCTTTGTTTATTTGTATTTTGAAGTCAAGTGAATTATCTGGATCAGTGTTGTTTTCCGCAATGATGAAGTACTTGTCATCATACTGTATCATTCGAGCTTTCGTTGTGTGAAGCTTGGTGACTATGCAATTTTCGGGTGAATCCCAGACATACGCATTGCGATCTTGAGATGTAGAATCACATCCTCCTTCAGACAGATCGCAGGGCAAAGGCAAACCAAGAGGATTTAAAACCTTATGGTCTCTGTAATGTACTCGAAGTTCAAGTTCTTGCATAAAGGTGATAAACGAGTTGTGGTAAATCCATCCACTTCCATCACAATCTCTTCCTTGAGATTCAAGTTCGACTCCACCTTGGTTTATTACATAAATTTTTTCTACGCCCATGGAAATGTCAGGTTTCATTGGTGCTTTAAATTGATCAAGTGTAATGGTTTCCTTATTTTTAACAGCTTCTTCAGATTGTTCTTTTGTAAGTAAGAGATCTTGCGTGATTGTTGCTGAGGCATGTCCCATACTTGAGTGGCTGGCTGTTCCACACCAGAATTTTATAAGTTGGTGCTTTACGCTGCAGGCTTTCGCTTTAGCTTTCGTGCGATAGGAACGCTGGTAAACATGAACCATAGCTTCGCTTACTCGCAAGTTTTCAGGTTTGACTTTACAATCAGCTACTTTATTAAGGCTGAACATTTTTGATTCTGTCATGTGCGCACAGTCGAAGTGGGAAACTTTTAAGTCCCATGCAATGTTTTTAGCTTCTTCGCTGAAAACAAATTGTTCATCCGGTATTCCGGGTAATGGAGCATTGTCAATATTGAGTTCGACTGAGTTGGTAGGTTGGAGGAACGGGAATAATATCCCAATTGGAAGAAGTAAAAAAAGAAACATAATTTGGCCAGGAAAAGAAGAAAATAAATGAGTTTGAGGAGTAAGGAGGACTCAGAGGAATTTGTGGTGCACCTTTGACGCTCCTGAGCTAGTTCAATGAAATTTGTGCGAAGAGTGAAGAAATTTAAGGTATTTGTGCACGAAATGAAGAAATTGAGACGTCTTTGAAGAATAAAGAAGTCGACGTGTGAACGTTCAGAAGAAATGTGCGCAGAATTTGTAACACTCGAGTGTCTGAAACAATTATGATTTGTGTATTTTTGAAAATTATTAATTGCAGCTTATGCGTTTTGAAAATAATTAATGGCAACGTCGGGCAGCGTGCTGAATGGTGCTCAGTAGCTGAAATGATTTAAAAGAAGAAATGTTTTCTGCGCCCCTTCGGGCTTGGAAAGTCGGCATATGATTTTCGTGGTTGATTTCGAAGTGTATATTTAGCGTGTGACCGTTGATGTGCAGTTTGAGATGTGGTAGGTGCATCATGTTGTGCAGAGCCAGACAGTGGCTGAGAACGGAGCGTTGCAGAATGACTTTCAGAATGCGAAATCTGAGTGGATTGCTGTGGCAGAAGCAATGTTTTCGAGCAACAAGGCTGTTGAATATCCTGAGACTGTGATAGTCTTGGTTTATTTGTTTCAGAAGTGTGCTTCAAAGTTGAAGGCTTTGAAATTTTAGTAGACGGAGAGGGTTTAGCAATTCGTTTTTTTTATTTTTGGTATGATTGTTTTTACTGGTGTTGGTGGCAGAGTACGAAATTTCGCAACCGGAGTTTCTGGCGATCCGGGCATTGATCGGTTAGTAGGAGTTTTTTCACCTACAGGAGTCAGAGTTCCGTCAGAACGGTTTTCTGCTTGCAAAGATGCAGGTGACATGAACCATGGGAATTCATTTAAATCGTCCCCAAAATTGGGAATGTCTGCGTAGTTTGGTATTTGAGTGCGATTCGGAATGTCCGGCAGAATGTTTGCATTCGGCCTAATAGGCTCGAGTACCGGTGTCATTTCGTATTGCGGAGACGGCTGTAATTCAGGCATTTGTTGTTGCTTTGCGAGATTTTGATAGAAAGTCAAGTCTTTCATTTTTTGAGAAGGAACGTAGTTTGTGACCAACTCGGGTAGTACGCCGGTGATTGGAAAGTACTCAATCAAATGATTTCGATGTACAACTTTTGTAGTATCTGGATTCGAATCTAACTGAATTTTATATGTAACATTCGTTATTCTCGAAATGACTGTGTATGGTCCTGAACGGAGTTCGGATAACTTCTTGGATTTCGTTAAATCTATAAAGTGATTTTCGAGCAGAACTTTCTGTCCAATGTCGAGAGGTTTTGCAAGCTTGTGCTTGTTTCGTAATTCGGCAGAGCGGTCGAGAAATTCTCGAGTTTTTCGATATGTTTTGCTATATACTCGTTTGAAAGCATTTTCTCTATCGAGTGCCAGTTTGCTAAGCTTTGGAATGAGTAGGTTGTCTAATGTTTCATTTTGCAAAAATTGCTTTGAGTGTTGATGTTCGGGAAGACCATGACAAAAAGTAGATTCACAGTTTCTTTCATTGTTCCGTAGAAGTCCGAGTTTCAGTGAAAGTGGAATCTGAGGTTTAGATCCGAAAACAATTTCATAAGGTGTCAAGCCTGTGCTGTAATTTACACTTGTGTTATGTGCAAATGCGAATTGCGGTGCTAATTTAGCCCAGTTTGTTCCATTATTCCGAATAAAACTTCTGAGATATCGGCCAAGATGTTTATTTTGAATCTCAACTTTCCCATTAGTCCAGGGTGAGTAGGCAGTTCGAGGTGCAAGAGTGATTCCAAGTTCTTTTGCCCAGTTAGTAAATTCGGAATTAATGAAAGCTGTTCCTCGATCATAAACGAGTTTTTGAGGAATTCCAAAGGAGAGAATGAATTTCTCCATTGCATCAATTGTACCGTTTGCGGAAGTGTTTTCCACAGGATAGATTTGAATAAAGCGTGAGAAAGAATCGACAATTACAAGACAGTGCTTATAGCCATTGCTCACTGGATTGAGCGGACCCTTATGGTCGATATGAACAGTGTGAAACGGAAACGGAACTGTTTCTGTCCATGGCTGAAGTTCAGCTTGGGATTGGTCATGACGTTTGTGTTTATTTGTCTGACAATTTTGACAATCTGCTATCAAACTTATAATCCATTTGTACATACCAGGCCAGAAAAAGAATCTCTTCAAACTTTCGAGGGTTTTTGTTTGACCCATGTGTCCTGCTAATGGATGAACGTGAGCTAACTCAAAAGCTTTCAGGAAGAGAGAGAGAGCGGCAGACAAATTTTTATTTGGAATTTATCAGGAACATCTGTAGCTTCTTCATAACACAGGAGGTTTTTGTGTTTTTCAAGGAAAAGTTTTGGGTACAAGTTGAAGTATGATATTAATGCTTTTGTTTGACGAATGTCATGATCGCGTTCAGGTAATTTCCCTTTAAAGACCCATTGTCGTACTTGTTTAAGCACTGGATCTGATTTTTGTTCTTGCAGAATTATCTCAGTGTTCAAATTAACACTTTTAGTGAAGTTTGAAAGTTTTTCGATCAGGGCCGTTGCGTCAAGTTCTGAACCGTCTTCTTCTTGCGGCATGCAATTAATAAAATTTTCAAGTTCAGATTGCTGCATTGCTAAAAGTTTAGCTGCTTCCTTTTGTTGAAGAAACAAATTGTCAAAGTCTGGTTTGAGATCGGTGAGTTGATAATCGTTTTCGACTTGCTGATCGGTGACCCATACGTTCTCATATTCTACTTCCGAACTGTAATGGTTATTAAATGTTTTTTTGTATTGGTTAATCTGTTGACCAAGTCGAAACATGTAATTTATGTTCTCAACAGTATTTTGTGAAGAGGCATCATTGTCTGTTATTACCATCTGGTTGCCATCGTTTTGCAATTGTAAGACTTGTGTTTCGCCATTTCGTTCGCAGATGATTGGGTAAAAATCATTTTGATCACCTCGTGTTCTTTCAGAATGCTCAATGAAATATCGAATTTCGTTTCCACTAATGTCATAGAATTTGATATCTCGAGGAATCTCCTTGTGCATTTTTTGAAATTCCTTGACGTCCTTCAATGGGACATCGCGACTGAGCAGGTCCGGGAAAGCAAGATTTTTTCCAGGAGTCCAGATGATTTTTAAATTTTGAAATTTCGTGATTACTACTTGGTATTTGAAGAATCGATGTGAAAGTTGTCCTTTTCGTGCCCATAGATAGAGGATTGGCTTGTGATCACAAAAAACGTAAATTGGAAATGGAGAACCAATGATGTAATGTTCATATGTTTGTAAGGCAGAAATTATACCACATAGTTCGCGGTGCAGTGTCGAAAGTTTTTGTTCATCTTTGTCGAAGATTCGAGAATTAAATGAAACAATTCGTTTCCTGTCTGGAAACGGCTGGACAAGGATACATCCAGTTCCAACACTTGAGGAATCCACATGAATGTGAAAAGGATAGTTTGTGTTCGGAATTGCGAGAATGGTGTCAGCACTAATTGCATCTTTGATACTTTTAAACACTAAATCATGTGTAGGAGTCCACTGAAATTCCGTTTCATCTCGAATGAGATCGTACAGTGGCTTCATTTCGACATGCAAGTTTTTGATGTAATTTTGGTAGAAGTTGAAACTTCCAATTACTCTCATTACATCGTGTTTGTTTTCGGGCGTTTTCAATTTTTTTAGATCGTTGACTTGAGACACGACAGGCGAGATTCCATCAGCTTGAATCATGTGTCCAAGAAATCGGACTTTGCGAAGAAAAAATTTCGTTTTCTCAGGTGCGGCTTTTAATCCAGCTTTTCGCAAAAGAGTGTGATATTCTCGAATGATAGAAAACATTTCAGCTTTTGTCTGACTTTGCATAAAGGAGTCATCGATGTATGTGACTGCTTGCTTTTTCTTAATCAATGGCGCGAAATGGATAGTCATTCCTCTTGAGAAAAAATTTGGAAGTCCAGAGAGACCGTAGAATCCACGAACAAACATCCATTGTTTGTCTCCAATTACAAAACTTGTGAGTTTTTGGGTTTCCTTGCTCAATGGTACTTGGTGGTATGCGCAGCTGAGATCGCTTGTTGTGAAGTATTTTCCATTAACTCGAGTTAGTAACATGTTAACGGGCTCCAATGGCCAAGAGTATGAAGACAGATCAGTGATTGAGTTTAGATATCTGGCATCAATGACCAGTTTGAGGACATCTCCTTTGGGTAGGAGAATAATTGGGTTTATGAAAGCTGAACCCATTTCTTCGTCGTCACCCATTTCTCGGATGATGTCTGCAGCTTGCAATTTGTCTAAGAGAATTTCAAGTTTTTCGCGATGATGAATGGGCACTTTTGATGGTCGTTGTTTTCGAAATTCGGCGTCTGGTTTGAGTTTGATGTGAAATTCTTGACGAATTTTTCCAACGTCGTATTTATGGTTTGAATACACGTCTCGATCTGAGACTATTATTTCAGCCAATTGAGCTAATTCTTCTTCATTAATATCTGAGTGGGAAACATCAAACTTCTTGAGCAAAAGTTGCTCATCTGGCGTGAAGTGATTAAGAATGGCGTTCGGAAAAAATTTTCCACGAATTGGAGTTTCAGTTGAAGAAGGTGTTTTAGGTCGGCATTCTTTCTCTTCTTGAGAGAAGTCTGTGGCCAGTTCATCTGTTTCTGGGTTGTTTCTGAAAGGGAAGGCTTCAGTGATTTGGTTGATCATCTGATCAGTATCGGTATTTTCAGTTTTGACAATTGTCTTTGAGGTCAGTGATTCACAAAAATTGTGTTTTTCAGATGTTGTAGGAACATCAGGCAGTTTCATCTCCTCAACCCATGTGGGCATAGCAGAGTAGTGAATTTGTTCTTCTTGGAGGGTATCGTCGACAGAAATTCTGTAAAGGAATGCGGAGTAATTTTGGATAGTATATTTTTTTTGACAATGAATAACTTTGTCTTGGAAAATGTATCCGATACTTCCTGATGGAAGTGTGGCTGCGTGATTTTGGCTATTGTCGATGAGGATTGGAAATTTTGTTTCCGGTTTGGGGCTGTAGGAGTCGAAGAAGAAAAGTCCTGTTTTCTTCAATTTGTAGTGTGGATTAAAAACAGCTCCAGGTTTGAATGTTTGATTGTTGTCAAGCTCAACTTTTATCATTCGTAATTGATTTTGACTGATATAAAGTTTATCAGGTAAAACAACAGGTTGTATTTTGGCATAGTGGGGGAAGTCTTTCGTTGAAGCGGTTTTCAGTAAGACAACTTGTCCTGGAAAAAGCTTCAAGTGGATCAGTGGGATGCGGAACTCAAGAGAGTCACTAACTTGTGATATGAAGTCCATACCCAAAAGGTTCATTCGGCATCCGGTTTTTTTGGAGATCCAGACTACGTGTTTTACCGGTAACTTTCCTTCAGAGTCGAAATTGGAGGTAATTTCGCAATATCCAATCATATTGACTTTCGTTCCATTGACTGCACGGGTAGTGCGTTGGGATTGGACAACTGTTAAAGGCTGAAGGTAGGAAAGTTGTTGGAATGTCGGGTAATTTATAACAGAGCAAGTTGCTCCTGTATCAATGAGAAATTGAGTTTCCATTCCAGTAGGGTATGCCCCACTATGTTTTTTCATGTCTCCGGTAGGGAATTGGAACAAGTTGACGAAAAGATGAGACATTTTGGAAGTTGATTGGGGAGTATTTACAGAGTTTTGGGCTTTGCTTTGTTGCGGAGACGATTTTAGTTTAAAGGCATTTCGGCCGTGACGTTGTCAATAGCACTGATGTCATTTTCATCAATAAATCGTACTCGGGAACTTCCGAAGTTTGGCGATGGGGAACGTCCTGAAAATCGTTGTCGTTGCTGGTCTTCCAGCATTTTCATTGCACCCAGATTTGACAATCGTTTGGCTTTTGCCATGTTTTTCGAAATGTCATCTTCATTTTCGCTGTTTGGCCAAGAACGGCTTGGACCGGGGAAGCGGGGTTGCCAATGTGGGTTGCTAAACCTCGGTACCGAACCTCTGTACGGGCGTCTGTACGGTGACTGTCTCCGGTATTCCTTTTGAAATGCGGCTTTTGGCGGTGGCGGTTGGCGGCTGCGTTGTCGCTGGAAATCATTGGCTTTCTTTGCTCTACAAAAGGCAATAGTATGCCCAGAACGTCGGCAGTACTTGCAGAACCGTGTGACATTCTGTTTCATTCTTGGGTTATTGGGATTGAACCCTCGTGGCTGTTGAAAAGTGTTGATCTTGTGTTCCTTCATGAGTTCAGTAAGTTCTGAGACTTGCTTTTCAAGAGACTCAAGTTTTCCTCCAGATCCTTCTGGTGCAGTGCCAGAAAGGGTTGCGCTCATCGTGAAAGTGAGATCTTTCTCTAGAATGTGATTAGACAAAACATCAAAATCGACATTTTCATGGCCAATGAGGAACTTATGAGCACTCTGTTTCAAGGACAGAGGCATCAGACCACGAGTAAAGATTTCAATTGCTTTTTGAGAGGCCTGTGCGTTGTTGAGTGTAGGCCATCCTTTCTGAACTATGCGTGTGACTCGGTGGATGTAACTTTTGATTTGTTCAAAGTCACCACGTTTGCAATTTTCGGCATCAATTCGATACCTGTAAGGGGTACGGTTATCAGTGAACCGTTCAATAAATTGATTTCGGAGTGCTCCAAAATCGTCACGGGTTGCTTGAGGTAGGTTTTGGAACCATTCAGAGGCTGGACCTCGAAGGAGGGAAGCAAAGAGAGCGGTTCGGCGCTGGTTCCACAACTGAGCTTCTTCAGCATGGTCATCAGGGTTTGGTTGTTGACCAAGAGAAAACTGAATTTTATGAGTTATAAGATCCATGAAGACTTCAGGATCCTCGGATTGCTCAGTTCCAGTGAATTTGTCAGAGGTGATGTCTGGGTACGGGATTGCTTGAGCCATTTTTCGTTGTAGGGATTGTGTTATGGAAAAGAAATTGAGTGTTTTGGTTTTGGAAAAGTTTTGAAATTTTCTGTTTGAGTGGTTTTAGGATGAAAGAAGGGTTATTTTACTGTTTCGGAACCCAAACGTGAAAAATTGGGCCTGTCTGAGTGCTTTTGGACTGTGTTTTAGCTATATGGACCTTTTCACAGATTTTTAAAGTTTCGTCGAAGACGTCTTTAAGCTGGGCTGGAGTTAGAGTTGAACCTTTTTGTTGCTCGCTTAAGATATACTGGGTAAGGTCAGCTTCGTATTGGAACTGGTTTCCTTCATAAAAGTAGTCCATTTAATGTTTAGAACAAGAATTTTCCTGAATTGAGGGTAAATTTTGACATTTTTAGAGTTTTTGTTAAGTTAAGGAATCCTTTTATACTTTTAAAATACTCCAAAATTGGGCTAACAGTGTTAAAAGAGGTCAAATTCCCATTTTTTTCTCCAAAAATTGGGCTGTCACAACGCAGTGTAGCTGAAAATTGAGTTTAAAAGACAAACTGCTCCAAAAATTGG
>JAAUYE010025004.1_pt1 | contig 13134 bp, 2 predicted proteins | sample 7278081 | NCBI WGS metagenome assembly JAAUYE01 (sample SAMN14350131, study PRJNA611818) | marine sediment metagenome | isolation source: surface marine sediment (0.6m) | place: French Polynesia: Moorea | collected 2018-08
GCAGGTGAGTCTCATCAACCAGCGAGATCAAGAACTTCAAAACCTCTTTAGTGATTTGCGACAGACTCGTATCCAATCTGATAACGACTTGAACGATCTACGAAATCAGATGGCCCAGATGCAAGGCTCAACTCAATCCAAGAGTATAAGGATCCCTCCTACGCTCAAAAGGGGTTCTACCAACAGCTCAAACATACAAACCGGATACTCCTCTGCCGATCAAACACGAAACAACTTCCAAACGGGTTCGCAAGAAGTATCTAACCCATCTAATCCCCTAGTTAAAACAGGGAAGTCACGGAAACCATCCGAGTCTCAACCGGTCATCCCTTCAGCTGGGCAGGATGGTTTGTTCCTAGATCCTGCCATTCAGGCTTCTTTCTTACAGTCAACTAGTAACTCCAATCCTCCCTCCACTCCCCGGCGGGTTACTTTTCCCCAGTTTGGGGAGACTACTCAGAGTCAACTGGGATCGGTACCTCCGGCTTCCCTTCGAGATCATCAACCCCATGGACCGCGAACGGCGGACCTCTTAGCAGGAGTCCCACCTCCATGGCCTGGTCCGACGATAAATCCAGCTTATCCTGCAGGCCAACCTCAACCCGCTCCTCTTGCACCACAACCGGTATTCCCACCTGTTGTTGGTTTAGATCCGAACACACTAGCTCAAATCATCCAGTCTGCCGTGGTCGCTAGTACCATAGCCGCCGGTCAGGCACCTCATTCGAAAGAAACGCGTGACTTTAAACCAGATGCGTTTAAAGGAGAGGAATTCGACATCTGGTCATCTTATCAAGCTCGTCTTGAACGATACGTGCAACGTACGGGATGGGACGATTCACGCAAGGTTCTTAACCTACCAGAGTTCTTGACGGGCACCGCGCGGGAATACTTTCTGAGTCAACCAGAGGAACTACGAAACACCTGGGACCGGTGCATGGTGCTCATGGACGAGCGTTGGAACCTCGAAGACACTGAGGATCGGATGACGCTTCGTTTCGAACACCGCCGGCGAAAGGCAAAGGAGCCTCTCGCCTCCTACGCTGACGCCCTTGAAATGATTGCTGGAAAAGCCTTCTCTGATGACACGGCTGCCTCACGAGCCCGACGAGTCCGACAACAATTCGTCAGTGGCCTTGAACCCCCAGCTCTGAGACGGAAAGCGAAAGACTTCCTGGTACTTTACCGAGAAAAGAACATGACTACCAAAGAGCTTGTCAGCTTAGTGCAGCGAATCGAGCTGAATCTCGAAGAGAGTCAACTGGACGCTGGCCAGCCACCGGCAAACGCCACTTCCGTTATTCCAAGGTCGCTTACCTATCCCAACCAACCTCGGTTGCCATTAAAACCTAGCTTTCCTGGATGCTATGACTGTGGCGACCCTACCCATATTCGGCGATTTTGCCCGAAAAGGCAGCGGGACCAGATTAACCTCGTCGAAAACGACCCCGGGATCGCCTGTCAGGACCAATTTCTTGATTTGGGCTCATGTCAAACGCAAGGCGATATTTTTGCACTCTTTAACGGACTTTGTCGCCGTTGTGGCCAATATGGTCATATGGAAAAAGACTGCAAAAGTGAAATGAGAACTCCAGCCGCGCGCCAGGACGACAAGTACCCGACCGTACTTGATCTAGCTGACAAGGTCCGTACTCTGGAGAAGGCACAGAATGAAATTGCTAAGGCACAGAATGACATCGCCAAAGCACAGGCGGAAGTGCTTGAGGGTCAAAGTAATATCACCAAGACATTGCAAGCCCAATTTCCGGCGGAGAATGCCAACCGCACACCAATAGACAACCCTCCACCTGGATCAGCCCCAGTTGACCAGTTTGGGTTTTCGGCTACCGCCAGTTTCCCCACTTTCCAACCAACTTCTCAGCCAGAGTATTATCCGTACCGGCCACCAGTCGTTTATGCCTACTCTCCACAACAACAACCTGCATTTCAGCATTCACCTTCCCCGCGATATGTAGTTCGAAATCCTTCGGGATACTACCAATCGGTGGCTACTCCTCCTGCCCGGGCCATACGTCCTGGACCACCCTTACAAAGGTTGATGGCTCCTGCATCTCCTCGGTTCCCGGCAACATCTGCACCGCGGAATAAGCCACCCGCTAACCGAACTGTCCAAGCGAATCAAGTTTATCAGTGTCTTACCCCAACGACCCCAGTTCCAACGGAGGGTCTTCGGTACATTGATCAGAATCTGGCTACCTATGTCTATCCTGTCTCCGGGACACAGGATGAAAATAATTCTTTAAACGGGGTGCCCGTCGTCGAAATCGTCGACTCCGACCTCCGCGACTAGACGACGCTAAACAAAATCCAGGAGTCACTACTGACTTTACTGATGTACTAGACGATACTGTTTACTCAAACACTTCCATGACTGAGTCCACTTCTCCTTCGACTCCTGTCCGACCTGTTACCTATTCCTCTTCTCCTCGACAACCAGGGAATCCGTCTCTACGCTCCCGCTCGTCCCAGGTTTCTGATAGGAATCCTGCTTTAACTACCTTTTCTGGAAAACAAACTACTAAGCCCCCGGACCGAATATCCACGTTCTGTAAAACTCCCGATCACCCTTCCGTGCACGCTTCCTCCCAAACTCGCAAACGTTTACACGATGAGTCTGCGGCCGAAAGTTCTTCTCCAACATCACCAAAGCTACAACGAAAACGCAAGTCTCCAGCTGGGAAAATTCACCACATTGCCACTGTTGCGTGCAGTGGCACTGACAAATGCAGTGAACCTGCAAAACGATATCGACCATTGGTTCAAGAACGAACCGTACCGATTGTTACTGTCACATTGGGTCCTGTTCAAGAAATGCATGAAATAGGGACCGGAGCTGCATTCACCGTTGTCCATCAAGATGCCTGGCATAAATATGTCAATTACTGTCGCCGGCAAGGCCGCGACGTTTCTGACTGGGATCAATTCTGGCAACTACCTCACAATCTTCGACAGGACCATTCCATCTGGATTTCAAGACACCAAGCCAATGACGTTCTTGCAGTGGGCCCCTTCAGGGCTGAGTTCCTGATTGATGGTGCTCACGTGCTGACGCACGCGTTCATCACCAAGGAGGATATCGACGGAAATTTCCTCTTGGGAGATGACTTATGGAAACCTCAGTCAGAAGTAGCTGCAGTTGAAGGCGAAACCGATCTTCTTTCTGATTGTGAAATCACGTTGAGTGTCCGCAAGAAGAACTTCAACGCTCTTTTAGATTCCGGTGCTTCTGTGAGTCTTCTTTCGAAAGCCAAGTACGAGGACTTAGGCTTCGAATTGAAGGACTTGTACACCAGCTCCACCATGCTTACTGCGGCCAATGGCGGACGCCTTAAAATTGTAGGGAAAACTGCTGACATCCACTTCACTTTGAAAGATTTCCAATGCAAGCATGAATTTCTCGTAATCGAAGATCTGAACTGTGACGCCATCCTCGGTCGAGACTTCTTTCGACGCCATGACGTTCTTCTCGACCTCCCACGCGGAAAAGCCATCTTCCGCAACTGTACGCAAAACTATTTCATCCACAGTTACGACAAATTTGATTCACAAGTTCGTTCCATCGTCGCTAAACCAGTCAATTTGAAATCGCCTCATTTTTCCAAAGCCGAAGTAAAGTTGGTCACCTTTGAGATTCAGGATCAGGTTGGATCGCATGGTACGAACTGGCTTGGACCTCGTGACCAACTCCACCTGGAACCGGCTGGCAAGGATCCTCTGAAAATCGCTCGAGCCATCGCTCCAGTGATCGGACGCCGATTCGAATTGCCCGTTTTCAATACGTCATTGGAGCATGCTAGCGACCTTCCCGAATCGATAGTGATTAACGCTCAAAAAGTTCACACTGCATATGAACGAATTCCAGTCAATCAAGAACACAATTGCCAACATGTCAATGAAGACGAGGACGATAATCTGAGTGACAACCAGTACCATGATTTCAAGTTTGGCCAAGACCGAGAATTGCTGTTAAGCGAAGAGGACGAGAGACAGCCCACGAAAATCTTTCCGACTCGCCCGACATACGATCCCGTCGAGGCGGGAATGTCACCGGATCAAATACGCACTCTCGAACACATCTTCGATGAATATGAAGATATCTTCTCTCGGTCGCCCAGTGACATCGGGCTGACTCACTTAGCCGAACATCCAATAATTATCGATAAAAACATTGAGCCACCACGAACCACGCCCAGGCGAATGACACCTGCTAAACGCGAGTCTGCCCGTCGTCAGGTCCAAGAATTGCTCGATAAAGGATTCATTCAAACTTCCGAATCACCGTTTGCTTCTGGTATTGTAATGGTTGAAAAGCCCAATGGTGAATACCGCATGGCCGTTGATTATCGTCGATTGAATGCAATCACGAAGAAAGACGCCTTCCCGTTGCCGAGAATCGATCAGACCCTTGGGGACCTTGGCAACGCGCGGTACTTCACGACCTTGGATATGGGCTCTGCGTTCTGGCAAATTAAAGTTGATAAGTCCTCTGTTGAACGAACTGCTTTTGTCACGCATGAAGGACTGTACGAATGGTTGAGGATGCCTTTTGGTTTGTGCAACGCTCCAGCCCGTTTTCAGCGGATGATGCGCCAAGCCTTAGCCCCAATCCTAAATGCATACGGGAATCTCGTTTTGTGCTATATTGATGATATTTTAATTGCGACGCAAACCATCGACGAACATCTGATTCGATTGTGCGAAGTTTTCAATTGTCTCCGAAATGCTGGCCTCAAATTGAAAGCGGAAAAGTGCAAAGTTTTGAAAACTCAGACCAAGTTCCTAGGTCGCCAGATTTCGGAGGGTCGTCTGTCGCCTGACCCTGACAAGATTGCACCGGTGCGTAGTTGGCAACGCCCTCAGACGCAGAAGGACTTAAGCCGATTCCTCGGTTTCGCCAGCTACTACCGTGAGTTCATTAGAGACTTCGCCACCATTGCTGAACCACTCTCCCGTCTTCAGCGGAAGAACACCAAAATTCTGGAATGGGGAGAGGCTCAAGAAAACGCGTTTGAATTGCTGAAAGAAAAGTTGTGTACTGCCCCTGTTCTCGGTCTCCCCAACGAGACAGGCAAATTTTATCTCGACACAGACGCCAGCGAGGTAGCCGTCGGGGGTGTTCTACAGCAGAAACAAATGATCAATGGTCAAGAAAAGCTAGTTGTTATCGCTTACCACAGTCGCAAGTTACACGATTACCAGATGAATTACGGGGCTCCGAAGAAGGAAATGTTAGCCGTCGTCGAGTGCTGTCAGAAATGGCGATGCTTTCTAGTTGGCGCTGAGTTTGTCCTGCGGGTCGATAATCAAGCGTTGTGCTGGCTGAAGACTTACTCGTGGGAGCGCAGCGGGACCATCGCCCGATGGATCCAGCTTCTCCAGGACTATCCGTTCGAAGTAGTCCACCGAGCACGCACCCAGCATCGCAACGCAGACGGTTTAACGAAATTAACTCAATACTACCTCGAAAATGAAGAGAGTGAACAACAACCCATGAGGTGCTTCCCGTTCATGCGACAGGATCAATATGATGCCCTTGAAACGTTCCAATCTGACGACATTCGTCCAGAGTTCTGCAAGACTGGTAAGAGGAAAAGTGAAGAAGCTCCTCCGACCGCCCACGTTGTGAAGCCGCCTAAGACTGGTCAACGAGTTAGGTTCACCCTCCCGGAAGCGACGACCGAGGATGACCTGCTATCGCCGGTCTTTCCCGGTCCGCTCGCTTGGACTACTCCGTCACATTCTGTTGAGACATTCCACCAAACTCAATGCTCCACCAATTCCACCGACGCCGCTTTTGAAACAGGTCAGTATGCTCCGGAACCAGTTTATTATCCTCCGGAAAGTTTATGCTACTCTTCAGCTCCTGCTTATGACCAATCACAAGTGTGGGAAGGTTCGTCCTCCAAGGGTTGTGCAAACTCTGACTATGCTTGCCCGGTCCCAACTCCTGTTTCTGGAGTTAAGCCCATCTATGTCTGCGCTCGTAAGGACATGGCTGACGCACTGGAGAAGGGTTTGTACTATAATCCGCAGGAGTATTATAAAGGACGAGTTGACTTCTCTACTGATCCACCTACTCTTCGGCGTAAATCGGAAAAGCTTGCTGAAGCGTCACCAGATGTAGACTTGATTGATTTCGACACCCCGTGTCCACCTCCGCAGACTTTGGAAGTTGCTGAAGCTCGTGCGTTGACTCCGGTGTCCACCGAAGTGTGTGCCATCCAAATACTCAGCAAATATGACCCATTGGAAATTGCGAATGCCCAATCGAATGATTGTTGTCTCCGTCTTCTGTATAAAATTGCTTGTGATCCATTACATGACTTCGCTGAAGAGTTGAAATTGTTACCATCTACTGAACAACAGTTTATCCGTCGTAATTACCGAGACGTTCAGCTCAACAACCATGGCATCCTGATGCTCCGCCATCTGGAGGGCCCGATTTGGCTGGTCCCTGAACGTTATCGGTACGAAGTACTTCATCATCTGCACAATCGTCTTGGACATCTTGGTCAAAAACGGGTGATCAAAATTGCTGTCAAGAAGTTTGAATGGCCTGGGATGCGAGGCGAAATCGAGAAGTTCATCGCCAGTTGCCCTCAGTGCCAAGTCTTTAAGGGCAACCGACCGACCATGCGATTTGAGTTACAATCTTTCGAGGTCAGTCGTCCCAACCAGGTCGTGCAGATCGATTTCGAACAGTTACCGCTCACTTCGTCTGGGTATCGATACGTTTTGACAATTATCGACCACTACACAAAGTACGCTGAAGCCTACAAGTTACGTTCCATCACAGCCAAGAAAGCTGCGAATGCCATCTTCAAGAATTGGATTTGTCGCTACGGTCCCATGGAAGTCCTTCACAGTGACCAAGGGTCCCAGTTTGAATCAGCACTCTTCGCTTACTGGGCCAAACGCCTTGAAATCGGTCGCACTCGGACTTCCCCAGAACACCCACAAGCAAACGGTCTGTGCGAGAGGATGAACCAGACCATTAAGAATATGCTTTGTACTAACGTCCAGGAACATGGAGAAGAATGGGACCGGTACTTGGAAACGGTTCTGTTTGCCTACAACGCCACCTGTCAGGAGTCGACTGGATTCTCGCCGAATCTACTTTGGTTTGGTCGGGAAGTCCAATTGCCATTGTCCCTGATATTTCCCGATGCAACTGAAAAACCGCCACCTAACTCCTACGACGAACACGTTGAAAAATTGCGTAGTTCAATCTCTAACAATCTTGCAATCGCCCGGGAAAACACTCGCCAAGCTACTAAGCGACAGCGTCGTAATTACGACAAACGTGTACACGGCAAACCATTGGAAATTGGCACTCAAGTCCTCTTGCATACTCTTCAAATCCAACCTGGGGTCATGCGGAAAATGGCGCCCAAATTCAAAGGCCCTTTCCGAGTCCTGGAAGTTCTCAATGGAGGACGGGATTATTTGCTTGACCTCGGAAAGCGGGGACAGAAGATTTTTCACTTTGATCGACTGAAGGCCTACCACGGTCGACCAGCCGAACTCGTTTTAGGAGACTCATCTTTAGGAGAATCCTGGGACGACGAGACTATCGACCCCGACATCGTAGTCGATCATCGATCGAACGCCCGTCTGGGTTACGAGACTGACCCAAACCTGCGCGCTCGAGAACTCAGCCGCCAACGTCTTCATGACGCTGTTAATAGAGAAATCGAGGCCGGCCGAGCAGAGTGGTCTCCAGGTGGAGAACACCTCTACTGCCATCCGGCCCTTGATTCACCTGACACTGCTGCACAAGCAACTTCTGAAGCTTCTACGGGATCTGATCCCTATGATGCTGACGACGATGAGGTGATCACCGACTCTGAATATCCTCGGACACCCCCCATCGTTATCAGTGCACCTGACCTTACTCAGGAGGATGCTCAAGATTTGCCTCCAGCTGTGACAACGAATCGTGGACGAGGAACCAGTTTCCCTGAGTTAGACAACAACCCAACGTGGACCTCTCAGGAAGAGACTTCTTCTCCTCCTCCGCGGTCCCCTATGTTCCCACGGGCCTCCATTCGCACCCCATCGCAGAAACGTCCGGTCCCTATTCCTTACTCTCCGAAGTTGGTTAAATTCTGGGACTCTGACCCGGTGAGTACCGACTCTACTCTCCCTTACACTCAACCAAACGCTGTTGAAACCCCTCAACTTACTCTCCCTCCCACAAACCAACCCATTCCTTCCTCAACCTCCCCAGGGTTTTCAACTGACTCGACCTTGCCCTATGGATCCCCTCGACCATCCGATCTAACCTCCACTCCTACCCTACCTCCTCAACTTTCACCAGTTTCTCCAGACTATCAATTGGATGACTTCTTTAGGACCCGACCGATTTCCCCTCGACTGAATCCCCCAGATCCTCCAGATCCGAAACCCCCGGATCCACTAGTTTCTTTGCCCCGAAATCTACCGGTCCTTCGCCGATCTACTCGGATTCGTCAACCTCCAAAACGACTACGAGACTTCGTCCGCTTAGTTAAACCGGCATCAGCAAAGTTACCGCGAACCAGTCGTGTGGGGAAGGGGCTTACATCCCCTATGTGCGTTCGGTGTCTGGGTCTGCTCAACTTCCCTTCCGGCTCGTTTCGATGTGCTGCATGTCGACTCCTCCCCACTCATTTGACTCAGATCTCAATCCCTCCCGCCTTCATAAAATAGAAAAGAAAAAAAAAAAGAAAAACTTATCTATATGTGTTCATATACTTATTTTATATTCAATACCCTCTTCCGAGCAGCAATAGATACCCCTTCTCCCCGTCAGTCAGCGGTCAGTTCACGAGCATTAACTTGCGTCAGAGAGGCAAATGATCAGTTAGCTTTAGTGTTATGTCTAGATTCAAGTGATTCGCCATTGAACTAGGGATTTTCGTCCAGGTTTCCATTTTTTTGCTTCGTTGATTCGGTTACTGTTTTGTTTTCCTGTTCTGTGAGTTGATGTGTTTGTTTTAGTTCTCGATCAAGACCGAGGCCGTGTATGTTACCTTCAACCAGCAGTGGACACGTGCGACAGCCCGCGCCCACTGAACCAGCTGTTTCAGGATCTCTGGCGGATCGAGCCGAACAGATCGCCCAGCTCTGCCAGGAACAGGATGTGCGTGAAGGTCTTGACTTAGTTCAGCGAGCGGCGAGATCTCGCTTGATTAAGACCACTACTCGACAGCTAGAGGAATTATCCCAGCAGCAGTTCGGTCTAATTCAGAAAATTGTTAACACTCTTCACGTGGACGGTGATGCTATCGCAGATACGGTACTTTCGTTCCGTTACCAGAATGGAAACATTGTCTCGTTTTGCACCTCAGATATCACCGCAGAATCTGAATCCGATGTTCCTCAGATTTTCCCGGTTCCCCGACCGCTTGACCGCAACCTCTCGGTCGTCGAATGCAATGCCTACGCCGTAATCGAAAACTTTTTGATGGAACATGGATTTCGATATTGGTTATGGAAAAATAAACGGTCCTCGGGCCCACCGAGTGATTGTATCGCGAGGAAAACCAACACTCGGGCCCGGTGTCTACTCCAGATCCATCCCTTGGACTTTCAACGAATGTGGTGCTTGGTAGTCGGTGACAGTCAATTGGGTGCGACTTCCTGTATTAAACTGGTCATGGTCGGTGTTGTCGCGTTATCGCTCGGCGGGGCAACCACGGCGGTCTGTGTTGAGTTGGCTTCCTTCTTCCTGCAGGTCGCTCCCCGTCTGAAAGTTATAATTGTCCTCTCGGGGGCTAATGACCTTCTTAACTGCCGGACTACTGCCGTTGATGCCGCGTTAACTGCCCAGCAAGCATGGCGGCGGATGAAAATTCCCCGTGGACGGAAAGTTCAACTTTACTGGGTTCTGCCATATGGGTTTGAGAACGCCCCGAGTCAGTACAGCCAGCCACATGAGCCGCTATTTTTTCAAACCTTCCTCAACGGATTGCGTTCAATGAATAATCCCTACATTTCTATTGTTGAGGTAGATACTCGAGATCTCGTTTTCCGCCGGGACTCTTCCAATATCCATATTCGGGTATGGGAGACTGGATACCTCCTGCTCCTGATTCAGCGGGCCCTAGCTGCCCAGCGGGCTACCCTTCAATTACCTCCACTGCGGCTTCTTTTGGATGATAATACTGCCGTACATTACCACAATGTAGGAATTACCTTCGATCAAACTGCTCAGGCTTCGAATACGAACTTTTCAACCACTGCACTACAACAGGCAGAACTGGAGCGAATGGAGTCCCTTCCGCTGATAATTGCTGATAAACGATGCGTCTCTACAACCGATCAGCTGGCACTGGCTTTCAACCCCTCCGTCTATCTACAGCGCGATTATGATAAAATTACACACCTTCCTCCACCGGCTAATCCCTGCCTAAGTCCTACCCAATTTCTACCCAAATTTGGAAAACAACCTGCGGAGCCAGATTACTCCCGGTATTCTGTTCATAAACTTTGTGCTGTCATTGAAGCCATTTTCATTATGCAAACCCGACATGAATTCCACACTTTCCTCTTTAGTTCCTTGAGTTCCTGTCGTGATCGGTACGGTCCTCACCTTCCTGGAGACTCTTGTGATTTGTGGCCTGATTACAATCTAGCAACCGAACATCCTACACTCTATGGACTGGTCTTTAAACTTACCACGTTGGAACTGCTAGCGATTCTGATTATGGGCGGTTCCGCTACCTTTGAACGAGGACCTGCTTATTGGCGAACCTGTGGTATTCCCCGTGAAAAACGGTTCATGCTCATCCTCCTTGCGGGAAGCCGCCGGATTGCAACACTATTCAAAAATAAAAACGAAATAATGAACACTTTCAATACTACTAAGGATACGATTTTGGCTTGGGTCCAGCACGAGCGACAAACCACGGGTGCCTTTCCTGACGTCGCCGAACTCGCCGCTCGAATGTGTGTCCCAGTGTACCTCGTGGCTCGGGTTTTCTCTAACGAGGAGAAGACGGTTACCTGGGGCTATTTTGTGGGTGATGGCACTGAATTTCCTCAGGAACATTATGATGCGGATATTAGTACTTATCATCCTGAGAACTTCGTTCGCAATAGGGGTTGTTCTGCCAACCTTGACCTGGCCAACTATCACCCCCTACGTCTCACCAAACCAGTGATCTTCCACAATGGCATTGAAATCTCGTTGAAGCTGGATGAAATCCGAGAGGCTGCGGGTCCCGAACCGGTACCTACCCCGTTTGAGCAATTTTTAAATAATTACAATCAACTCCGCCCCAGGGATTGCATCGATTTACAGATCACTACCCAACAATTATCCCGATCAGTTCATCAGGCAATACCACCACTGTCCGCTATGATTCCTCACACGCCAATTGCACCTCGGCGTACTACTGCTTCCCAGCAAGGCTATACCCCGCCAGATGCACAGCGTCTTGCTACCACGTCAGCGGAGGCTCATCCTCCAGGTGCGATAGCCCCTAGAGGAAGAGCTCGGATAATCGCTCGGGTCGCCGGACCGCAAACGTTGAGTTTCTCTCCTTCACTGTGGCTTCCGGCTCCAATAGCTTCGCCTGCCTCCTTTCAGCCCACTCCTTTCACTGCGCGGGAAGGAAAGTTCAAATATGTTACATGCACTACATGTCTGCAATATCCTGATATCTGCCCGATGATCGATAACTTCAACTTACTGTCAGAGGGTGACCAAGTTGCTCTTGTGACGCGTCAGCCTTCCCTCGCAAAGGCTCTCCGCCTTATAAATCGCCGGTTAAGTCTAGGCGGCCGCGAAATCCTTGAACAGCAGAAGGAGTCTCGAGTGGTCGCTTTTGATTGCGAGGGTTGGGGTCATGCTTTCGATTATCGTTATCTTCATGAATTCATGCAGTTACATCCTGTTGATCACTTGGACCGGCCCGAAATGCTCCGCGGCTGGTACGACCAGGCTGTCTGGACGGCTATGGTCGACAGCGACTGTAAAGTTATTTTGAAGCAAAAGATGCGTGGACGAATAGGATCTATCCCCGCTGGGGTACCTCCTGAATGCCTTGGCAGGCTCTTTAAAATTATCCACGACAGGAAACAACCGCCACAACACCCACCGCCGCCCGGGATTTCTATCAACGAATTACGTGTGCTCACAAATCGATTTGATAAAATGCCATTGGATGTGCCAACCTTCGCCAATGCCCTGGCCAAAGCCGAGAAAGTTTCTCCCGAGCTCATCTCGGTGGAGGGGTTGAACATTCGTGTAATACAAGCCCTCGACGAAGATCCACTTGCCCCACATGCGTGTTCGTTAACCCATCTACTACGTGATCCGTTAGTTCCCACCACGTTCTTGATGTGGAATGGCACGTCCGCAGATATTCCGATGTCTCGACTGATGAACACTGAAAAAGCCACTTTCCTTGAAGTCCAGGACCACCCAGCGTTGACATACATCTACGTTAGCCTATCTGACAACTTACCCGGAGTACCACCGCCCACAGCCGAGACGATCTCCGACGCATTAAACCGCTTCGAAACGGAATTCAATTTCCAATGGCCGAAGCTTTCCAGGTTGCACAAGCTCGTATTCCCGGATGCTGAAACGACTCCACACGATCCGGCCGACGATGCGAAGATGTTAATGGAACTCTTTTTGTATGCTTCTGCCTTCATGAGTGAATATCGGTCCGCATTCAACGCTGTTTTGAAATGGTCAATGACTCGTGAGACCTATCACCGCATTTTTCGACAATATTTTGTGGGAAATACTCTCAAGGTTCAAGGTAACAGTCTTCAGTTCACCCACATTATGGACGACGTACTTGAAAACTGGCACTCCACCATCTGCTGCAAGTATCTTGATGCGGCCCGACGCACAAATGCTTGTGATTCACAATCTGCTACGATGACTTACTCATCTCAACCGCCGACGCGTGGCGCTACCGCTCCACCGACCGGCATTGCTGCTCGGCACCCGACCCTACCTGGCTCTGTACCACGATTGCCGCCTGTGACTCGACGATGAAGACCGAAGACTACAACTATAGACTGGTTCATTCAGGGAGAGTCTGTTGGTTCTCAATCCCCACGTGTCCTTGACCAACTCCTCATCTCAATTACCCTGGGGTCCTCCCTTGA
>JAAUYE010153158.1_pt1 | contig 13132 bp, 13 predicted proteins | sample 7278081 | NCBI WGS metagenome assembly JAAUYE01 (sample SAMN14350131, study PRJNA611818) | marine sediment metagenome | isolation source: surface marine sediment (0.6m) | place: French Polynesia: Moorea | collected 2018-08
ACTCCGCCTCCTTGTTTAAGCCGTTGTCTTGTCGCCACTACGCCTGTGTCCTTGCCAGATTCTAAATCCGAAAAAACGATCGATCCGGTTATCCGTCTCTATCGAACGTCGATTATGCCTTGTCCGGACGTTTTAGCCCGGTGAAGTACGCGCTTGGCATCGAGTATTCGGGAACGGCTTACTGTGGCTGGCAGCGGCAGCCGCACTGCGAATCGATTCAGCAGAATCTGGAAACCGCGCTGGGATTTGTCGCCGATCACCCGGTAGAGCTGGTATGCGCGGGGCGCACCGACGCGGGCGTGCATGCGTTTGGACAGGTGGCGCATTTCGAGTCCACCGCCGAGCGCAGCCAACGCGCGTGGCTACTCGGTGCCAACTGCCGTTTACCTCGCGATATTCGGCTGCAATGGGTGACACCGGTCAGCGACGATTTTCATGCGCGTTTTAGCGCCACGGCCCGTACCTATCGATACATTATCCTTAACGCGGAGGTGCCGAGCGCTATTTTTCACGACCGCTCGAGCTGGGAGTTTCGCCCGCTGGATCACGAGGCCATGCATGAATGCGCCCAGATGCTGGTCGGCGAACATGATTTCAGCAGTTTCAGAGCGGTCGGCTGCCAGGCCAAATCGGCGCGCCGCGACCTGCAGGAAATCTCGGTTGTTCGCGAGAACCAGCTGCTGTACCTGGATATCAAGGCGAATGCCTTCCTGTATCACATGGTGCGCAACATAGCTGGCAGCCTGATTGCCGTGGGCAAGGGAGAGCAGGACCTGGCCTGGTTTCGACAAATGTTCGAAGCCCGTGATCGTAACCTGGCCGATGTCACGGCCCCCGCTGCCGGGTTATACTTCCTGCAGGCCTGGTATGAGCCGCGATTTAAGCTGCCCTCCAGTAGCAGAAAACCCGTATTATTCTGATATGAAACACCGCACCAGAGTCAAGATATGTGGCATTACGCGAGTACAGGACGCGCGTTATGCCGCCGCCATGGGCGCCGATTCGATCGGCCTGGTGCTGCATCAGGCCAGTCCGAAGCGGGTCACGCTCGAACAGGCCGTTGAAATTCGACGGATCTTGCCGCCGTTTGTTACCGTAACTGCCGTATTACTGAACGAAACCGGGGACTGGATCAAGCAGGTAGTCCAGCGGCTGCGACCTGATTGCCTGCAGTTTCATGGTCAGGAGGAGCCGGAATTTTGCGAGGACTGGACGATTCCCTATATCAAGGCGATCCCGATGGGCAGTACGCAAAATCCCGATGAGTATGCAGCGAACTACGCCTCGGCTCAGGGCTTGCTGCTGGACAGTAACGCTGCTGGACGGCTGGGCGGCTCAGGTGATACATTTGACTGGTCCAGGATCCCCACTTCTTTCGCTGCGCCGCTGATTCTGGCAGGTGGTATAAACCCGTCGAACGTTGCCGAGGCGATTGCCAGGGTAAAGCCCTGGGGGGTTGATGTCAGCAGTGGCGTCGAAGTTGCCAAGGGCGTAAAAGATACGGACTTGATCGATCAATTGTTTAGCGAGGTGCGACGTGGCGACGAGCAGGAGTCACTGGCTTGAAACCGCGATTGGGCATGCTACTGGGGTAATGAATGAACTGGTTTGAAAAGCTGCTGCCGTCCAAGATCAGGACCTCGGGGGCCAATGACAAGAAAAACGTTCCCGAGGGGTTATGGGCAAAGTGTGACGCCTGCGATGCGATCATTTATCGCGCCGAACTGGAGCGCAACCAGGAAGTCTGTACCAAGTGCGATTTTCACATGCGAATCGGCGCCCGGCGTCGGCTGGAATCGTTTTTCGACGAGGACAGTGCCAGCGAGGTAGCCGCGGATCTCGAAGCCGACGACGTGCTCAAGTTCAAGGACGACAAGCGCTATCGGGATCGCCTGGGTCAGGCGCAAAGGCAGACCGGAGAAAAAGATGCGCTGGTGGTCATGCGCGGAACCGTCGTCGGTGTCGATATGGTAGCCGCCGCGTTCGAGTTTCAGTTCATGGGCGGTTCGATGGGATCCGTGGTCGGGGAAAAATTCGTGCGCGCGGTCAATACCTGTGTCGAGCATGGCCTGCCGCTGATCTGCTTTACCGCCAGCGGCGGTGCCCGCATGCAGGAAGCCCTGTTTTCGCTACTGCAAATGGCGAAGACCAGCGCTGCCCTCACCAGGTTGTCGCGCCGCGGTTTACCCTACATCTGCGTGCTGACGGATCCGACCATGGGAGGCGTTTCCGCCAGCTTTGCCATGCTTGGCGACATCCATATCGGCGAACCCGGGGCATTGATAGGCTTTGCCGGTCCGCGCGTGATCGAACAAACGGTGCGAGAAACCCTGCCGGAAGGATTCCAGCGCAGCGAGTTTCTGCTCGAACACGGCGCGCTGGACATGATCGTCGATCGGCGCGAGATGCGTGACAAGATCAGCTCCCTGTGCACCATGCTGATGGGGCAAGCCAACCCTTAACGGATTACCCGCACCGCTTCCAAACATTTCTGATGCGCTTTGATACTCTCGACCAGTGGCTCGAATGGCAAACGGTTTTGCATGCCAGTGCGATCGACCTGGGGCTGGAACGCGTGCAGCAGGTCGCCGGACGCATGGGTCTTGGCCGGATAGCGCGCCAGGTGATCACGGTCGCGGGCACCAATGGTAAGGGGTCTACGGTAGCCGGCTACGAAAACTGGCTGCGGCGAGCGGGTTACACGGTCGCAAGCTACACCTCCCCGCACCTGTTGAAGTACAACGAACGGATCAAGTACAACCTCGAGCCGGTAAGCGATGCCGAGCTTTGCGGCGCCTTCGAGTCGGTGGAAGCAGCGCGCGGCGACACGTCGTTGACCTATTTCGAGTACGGCACGCTGGCCGCGCTTCACCTGTTTCAGCAGTGGCAACCGGACTACGCGATTCTGGAAGTGGGGCTGGGCGGTCGCCTCGACGCGGTGAATATCATCGATGCAGACCTGGTCCACCTGACGCCCATCGGAATCGATCATCAGGCCTGGCTGGGCGACGATCGCGAGCAAATCGGTTTCGAGAAAGCGGGCGTGCTGCGCGACGGTATTCCGGTGGTGTTAAACGACCCGGATCCACCGCGCTCGGTGCTCGAGGAAATCGAGCGGCATCGCTGCAGCTGCATGCAGATCGGTCGGGATTATCAGCTTACCGGGCTCGAGACGAACAGGCCGCTGTGGCAGTCTCGGGACCTGAGGTTTCGGCTCGATAATATTATGCCGGGCGCGCATCAGGCGTTAAACCTTGCCGGGGTGGTCGCCGGTCTTAGTCGACTGATCGACCTGCGCGCCTTCGATCCGGACGAGCTGCGCAATAATTTTCACGGCGCGGGCCTGGCGGGACGCCTGCAGCAGATAGACTGTTCACTGCCTTGCCGGCTGTTTGCGGACGTGGGGCACAATCCGGATGCAGCGCGGGCTCTGGCCGCCAGCCTGGAAGAGCTGAAGCCCGCGCAGGGCAGGCTGGTCGTGCTGCTCGGAATGCTCGAAGACAAGCAGCCGGAACTGTTTGTCGAGGCACTCTCCCCGGTCGTAGACAGCTGGTGGCTAACCGGCCTGGATTTTGATAGATGCCTCAGCGCCAGCCGCCTGCAGTCTAGAATCGGCGCCCGGGTCAAGATCGATGAGCGCTTCGATAATGTCGCGGCGGCGCTCGATCACGCGCTGTCATCTTTGGGTAATCAGGATATAATGCTGGTAACTGGCTCTTTCGTCACTGTCGAACAACTTCTACGAGCTTTACCGGCCCCGGCAAACTAAACAAATATGGATCAGAACATTAAAAATCGTCTGGTTGGCGTTGTCGTAATTTTTGCGCTCGCGGTTATATTCCTGCCCATGATCCTGGATGGTTCCGGCGTGCGCCGGGAGCAGCAGGAGATCGTGATTCCGCCGCAACCGCTGGTAGCGGCTAATCCCGAGTTCGAGCAGAAGATTGTCGAACTGCAGGCCAAGGTCGATACCTTGCCGGATCTGGAGCCACGCCACGTGGATGAGAAATCGGCTGCCGATACTATCCAGCGCTCCGCGCCCGATGCAGGCGAATCGTCGGAGCCGCAGGCAACGCAGGCTGCGGAACCGAAAGCCGAATCCAAAACCGAAGCGGCGCCGGAAACGAAAACCGGGGGCGATAGCTGGGTGCTGCAGGTCGGCAGTTTTCAGGATCGCGGCAAGGCGCTCGCGGTGCGCGATAAATTGCGGCAATCGAAAATCGCCGCGGTCTTCATCGAACAATTCGAAAAAGATAGTAAAGCCAGTTATCGCGTCCGGCTGGGCCCGTTTCTGAATCGCGACCAGACCCGAGTCGCGCAGAACAAAATCAAGGCCAAGCATGACATTGATGGCATTATCATGAAGTATGAAAGATAATCCGCGGTCAGCGCATAGATTGACGCACTCGTAATGTACATCTATATCTAATGCAGTTGCCTTATCCATCGGCGGTGAAAAGAGGACAGCAATGAGTTGGCTCGATCTCGTGATTCTCGGGATTATCGCTTTATCTGCGTTAATCAGTCTGATTCGCGGATTCGTCAAGGAGTCGATTTCGCTGGTGACCTGGATAGTCGCCGGCGTCCTTGCCTTCCGTTATTTTGCACCCATGGCCGACTTGCTGGCGCCGTTTGTCGATGCGCCGACGATCAGGAATGTCGCCGGATTTGCCATACTGTTCGTCAGCACGCTGGTGGTTGGCGCAATCATCAACTTCATCATGAGCCAACTGGTGTCAAAAACCGGTCTCAGCGGTACCGACAAGGCTCTGGGCGTGGTTTTTGGTGGCGCGCGCGGCGTGCTTATCGTCACCATGGTTGTACTGCTCGCAAGCCTGACGCCGATGCCCGAGGCGGACTGGTGGCAGGACTCCGCCATGGTTGGCTTTTTTCAGCAACTGGCCGAGTGGGTGAGGGGAATCATTCCAGCGGATGCGGCGGATAAATTCAGTTTTTGATCAGGGCTCGATGGCCCGGGTGGCGAAGGTATGTGTGGAATAGTCGGAATAGTTAGTCATCAGGCGGTAGCCCAGACGATCTACGATTCGTTGCTGGTACTGCAGCATCGAGGGCAGGATTCGGCGGGTATTGTCGTTTGCGACCACAACAAGTTGAACCTGCGCAAGGGCAACGGCCAGGTTAGCGATGTGTTCCATACCCGTCATATGCTTAATCTGACCGGGACCATGGGTATTGGCCATGTGCGTTACCCCACTGCCGGTTGTTCCTCGTCAGCCGAGGCGCAGCCGTTTTATGTCAATTCTCCCTACGGCATAACGCTGGCGCACAACGGCAACCTGACCAACGTGGAACAGTTGAAGGCGGAGCTGTACCAGTCGGATTTACGTCACATCAACACCGAGTCGGACTCGGAGGTTTTGCTTAATGTCTTTGCGCACGAGCTTGCCAGCTGCGGTAGCCTGAACCTGACCCCGGACGAGATTTTCACCGCGATTACCGAAACCCACAAGCGAATCCAGGGTGCCTATGCGGTGGTAATGATGCTGACCGGCAAGGGTATTATCGGCTTTCGCGATCCCCGCGGTATTCGCCCGATGGTCTACGGCAAACGAGAAACCGGGCAAGGGAACGAATACATGATCGCCTCTGAAAGCGTTGCCCTGCAAACCTCCGGATTCGAACTCATCGGCGATCTGCAGCCCGGGGAAGCGATTTACATCGATAGCAGCGGTAATGTCCATCGGCGCCTGTGCTCGGCTTCGTCCAAGCTCAATCCCTGCATCTTCGAGTATGTTTACCTGGCGCGGCCCGACTCGATCATCGATGACATTTATGTCTACAAGGCACGCCTGCGCATGGGCGTTAAGCTGGCGCGCAAGATACTGCGGCAGATGCCGCAGCACGACATCGACGTCGTCATTCCGATTCCCGATACGAGCCGTCCCGCGGCGATCGAGCTGGCCTTCCATCTGGGCGTCAAGTTTCGCGAGGGATTCATCAAGAACCGTTATATCGGTCGCACCTTCATTATGCCGGGTCAAACCATGCGCAAGAAATCGGTGCGCCGTAAACTGAACCCGATAGATATCGAGTTCAAGGGAAAGAATGTTTTACTGGTGGACGATTCGATTGTGCGCGGCACTACCTCCAAGCAGATTATTCAGATGGCGCGCGAAGCCGGCGCCAAGAAAGTGTATATCGCCTCCGCGGCGCCACCGGTGCGGTTTCCCAATGTTTACGGCATCGATATGCCGGCCGCTAACGAGTTGGTTGCCCACGGCCGCAGCGAAGCCGAGATCGCGGAATTTATCGGCGCCGACTGGTTGATTTACCAGGAGCTGGATGACCTCGTCGATGCGGTGCAGAAGGGTAACCGCAGGATCAAGAAATTCGACTGTTCATGTTTCGATGGTAAGTACGTGACCAAGACCGTGGGTAACGATTATCTCGACAAGATCAGTAATCTGCGCAGTGATTCGGCCAAGGCAGCGACCGACGAGCAAATTACCGTCGTTGGCATGGAATTGCATAATAACGCCTGATGCGTTGGCAGGATATTAAGCGGGAAGTCGCCGCCAGGTTGAGCGGAAATCGGGCCCTGGCCGACGAACGTCCTTTCGTCGTGATCGATTCTGCTCAACAACAGCTGCACTGGATCGATATCGAGAGCGAAAATAATCGAAGCTACCCGATATCGACCGCCGCCAACGGTATGGGTAACCAGATCGATTCATACATGACCCCGCTGGGAATCCATCGCGTACGCCAGAAAATAGGCGGCGATCAACCCAGGTGCATGGTGTTCGAAGCGCGCGAAGCCACCGGTAGAATCGCCGGCAATCTGGATTATCGTGAACGGGATGAAATCACCTCGCGCATTTTATGGCTCGATGGATTGGAGCCGGGCGTCAATCGTGATGGCGACTGCGACACGTTTTCCCGTTACATCTATATCCACGGTACGTCGGACGAAAAACGCATCGGCGAACCGGTTTCGGCGGGATGTATACGCATGAAAAACGATGACGTGATCGAGCTGTTCGATGACGTACTCGTCAATGACCTGGTGTTGATCAGGTAGCGCATCGGGCCGACCGGTAATCTTTACCGAGAAAATTCCGCGAGCCTGCTCCCGGTCGACGGAACGAGGATAACGCGGTTGCTTGACAAGCCTGACCCATCGTCATATCTTTTCGCGGTGGCGCTAATTTGTTACTCGGCTTGCAGGCGCCCGGGTCCCGCCAGACGGTGCCACAAATAAATTTGCTAAAGAGGGTGGTTCAGAATTCTTTCCGTACCGTTCCCCCTTCCGAGTTTTTCGAATTTGGAGAAACTCCGTGAATAACGACAATCCCGGTTTCGATACGCTGGCCGTCAGAAGCGGTCAACAGCGTACGGCGGAGCTCGAGCACAGCGAAGCAATATTTGCCACCTCGAGCTTTGTTTTCGAAAATGCAGCCCAGGCCGCCGCGAGATTCGCTGGCGACGAGCCGGGCAACATTTACTCGCGTTTTACCAACCCCACGACACAGGCTTTCGAGCGCCGCCTGGCGGCAATGGAAGGCGGTGAAGCTTGCGTCGCAACCGCGTCAGGCATGGCGGCCATCATGAGCCTGTGCCTGGCTTTGCTGGAGTCAGGTGATCATATCGTCAGTTCGCGTTCGGTGTTCGGCACGACTACGACCCTGTTCGACAAATACCTCCCCAGGTTCGGTATCCACACCAGTTTTGTCGGCATGAAGGACCTGGACGACTGGAAGCAGGCGATTCGTAGCAATACGCGACTGTTGTTTCTGGAAACCCCGTCGAATCCGCTTACCGAAATCGCGGATATCAAGGTGCTGACCGACCTGGCTCATGAAAATAACTGCCTGCTGGTAGTCGATAATTGTTTTTGCACTCCGGCGCTGCAACGCCCCCTCGATTTTGGGGCCGACCTGGTGGTGCATTCGGCCACCAAGTATCTCGACGGTCAGGGCCGCATTGTTGGCGGAGCGGTGGTGGGACCGGAGCAGCTGGTTGCCGAGGAGATTTTCGGGGTGATCCGGGCCACCGGTCCGAGCCTGAGCCCGTTCAACGCCTGGGTCGCCCTGAAGGGTCTGGAAACGCTCAGCCTGCGGATGAAGGCGCATTCGCAGCAGGCGCTGCAGCTGGCGCGCTTTCTGGCGGATCATCCCGCGGTCGAGCAGGTCTACTATCCCGGGCTCGAATCGCATCCCCAGCATCGGCTGGCGCAGTCGCAGCAGTGCGGCTTTGGCGGTGTCGTATCGTTCGTTGTCAGTGGCGGGCGCGAAAGCGCCTGGCGCGTAATCGATGCCACCAGAATGTTGTCGATTACCGCCAATCTTGGAGACGTAAAGACCACGATCACGCATCCTGCGACGACCACGCATGGCCGCGTCAGCGACGAACTAAAACGGCAGGTTGGGATCGGTGAAGGGCTGATTCGAGTCGCGGTGGGACTCGAAGATCTAGACGATATCATCAACGACCTGGCGCGCGGGCTCGATGGCTGATTTCTATCGCCAGCTCGAGACCGCCATTCTGGAGCCTGATATCCGCAGAAAATGCGAGCTGGCCGCGCGCCTGCATCAGTCATGGGAACGGCGGCCGGATACTAGCGGTGCGGATTCGAGAATTCTGCTAATCGATGATCCCGGGCGTCCGTCAAAACCGGAACTGGTCGACCCGCGCCGACTGGAGCGCCGCAGCTTTGCCACCGAATCGGGTAGAGTACGCTTATTGCATGCATTTGCGCATATCGAATTCAATGCCATCAATATCGCGCTGGACGCGGTTTATCGTTTTCGTGACGTGCCAGCCGATTTCGTCGGCGACTGGCTGCTGGTCGCAAGCGAGGAGGCGCGGCATTTTCAGATGCTGGAAGCGGAACTAGAGCGACGTGGCAGTTACTACGGCGCCTACCCGGCACATCGAGGACTGTGGGACATGGTTTGCAAAACCCGTGACAACCTGCTGCACCGAATGGCGCTGGTGCCGCGCGTCATGGAGGCACGGGGTCTCGATGTCACGCCCGCCATGATCACCAAGTTCAGGCAATTCGGGGATGAAGCCACGGCCGCGATTCTGGAGACGATATATCGCGACGAGATCGGACATGTGCGCATCGGTAATAACTGGTTCTGCTGGCTTTGCGAGCAACAGAATCTCGACCCGCCGGCTACCTTTCGCGAGCTGGTCGAGCGCTTCATGGAAGGCAAACTGCGCGGGCCTTTCAACTATTCCGCTCGGATCGAGGCCGGATTTGCCAGTACCGAGCTGGAAGCGCTGGAGCAGGGCGGTTAAACCCTCGGGTCCACCAGCCTGAAGCCCCGTCGATGATCCCAGCTCAGGTAACTGGGCCCTGGGTTCCAGTCTCCCAGCACCAGTCTTTGCAGTTCGGGCTCGTAACGATGCACCGCGGGACGATGCGTGTGCCCGTGGATGATGGTGTCGACCCGGTTTTGATCGAAGCAATCCCGCACCGCCTGCTGATTCACGTCCATGATGTCGGCCGATTTCTGCGCCATGGCGTCGCCGCTGTCGCGGCGCAGTCCGGCGGCGATCCGCTGGCGTTCGGCCAGTGGTTGGGCCAGAAACTCGGATTGCCACGAGGCGCCGCGCACCATGCTGCGAAATTGCTGGTAATCCCGATCGTCGGTGCACAGCGTGTCGCCATGCATCAACAGAGTTCGCTTATTACCGAGCTGTAAAATCCGGGGTTCCTCGAGCAGGCCGATACCGATCCTGGCGCTAAAATCCCGGCCTAGCAGAAAATCCCGATTACCGGCCATGAAATAGACCGGGATTGTTGCTGCCAGACGCTGCAGCGCATCGATGACCGGCTGATGTTCCAGGGCTGGATCATCGTCACCGAGCCAGACTTCGAACAGATCACCCAGAATATAAAGCTGGCTGGCCGCTGCCGCGCGGTCCTGTAAAAACTGCAGCAGGGCATCTGTTACCTGTGGCCGCTCTGGATCCAGATGGCAGTCCGAGATGAACAGGTACTCGTCGTTCATGCGGCAGGTACAGAATTACTGTCGGCTAACCGCGGTAATCGTGATAGTTTCGTTAGGTACATTCTGGTGACCGCCCTTGTTGCCGGTGGGCACCTGGGCGATCGCGTCGACGACGTCCATACCGTCGGTGACCTTGCCGAACACGGCGTAACCCCAGCCCTGCATGGTCTCGCTGGTGAAGTTCAGAAAGTCATTATCGGCGTGGTTGATGAAAAACTGCGAGGTGGCCGAATGCGGGTCGCTGGTGCGCGCCATCGCCAGCGTGCCGCGATCGTTTCTGAGACCGTTGTTGGCCTCGTTATCGATCGGGGCACGCTTACTCGGTTTATCCATCATGTCGGCAGTAATGCCACCACCCTGTATCATGAAATTGGGGATGACCCGGTGGAAAGTCGTGTCGACATAGTAGCCGTCATCGACATAAGCGAGAAAATTCTCGCTGGTGTTGGGTGCGTTTTCCATATCGAGTTCGATCGTAATATTTCCCATCGTGGTTTCGATCAGCACGGTCGGGTTGGCGGCAGAATTTTCGGTCATTGGTTTGTCACCTTTTATGTGTGGGTAAAGTACCAGGGAAAGGATAGCTGCGAGCACGACCGCGATCGGTAGTAACGTTTTTTTCATCAGCATTCCAAGTTTTTACAAGCTTGCGGATTCTACTGATTTGCATGCGCTTAGGGAAGTCGGCGTCAATTAACGGTTTCACTCGGGGAGTGCTTCTTTTAAACTCTAGGCCCAGTTTTCAAGCGGCCCGAAATACGTAAATGCTGACCATCTACAACAGCCTTAGCAACAAAAAGGAAGCCTTCGAACCGATCGTGCCCGGACAGGTTCGAATGTACGTATGTGGCATGACGGTTTACGACTACTGTCATATCGGCCACGCGCGCGTGCTGGTCGTGTTCGATGTGGTTTACCGATTTCTGAAACACCTTGGATACGAGGTGACCTATGTGCGAAACATCACCGACATCGACGACAAGATCATCAATCGAGCCCATGAGAACAATGAAGAATACTTTCAGTTAACCCGTCGTTTCATCGATGCAATGCATGAAGATGCGGATGCGCTGGGCGTATTGCGCCCCGACATGGAGCCCTGCGCTACCGAGACTATCGGGCCGATTCTGGAAATGATCGAAAAACTGGAGCAGAGGGGTTATGCCTACCAGGCCGATAACGGCGACGTTTATTTCGCGGTAGCGAAGTTCGATGATTACGGCAAGCTATCCGGCAAGAAGGTCGACGAGTTGCGCGCGGGCGAACGCGTGGACATCGATGAGGGTAAGCGCGATCCGCTCGATTTCGTGCTTTGGAAATCCGCCAAGCCCGGCGAACCGAAATGGCCGTCCAGATACGGCGAAGGGCGCCCTGGCTGGCATATCGAGTGCTCGGCGATGTCGAACAGCCTGCTCGGAAATCATTTCGATATTCATGGTGGAGGACATGATCTGCAATTTCCCCATCACGAGAACGAGATTGCCCAGAGTGAATCCTGTAACGGTGAAAAATTCGTCAACTACTGGATGCATAACGGTTTCGTCCAGGTCAACCAGGAGAAAATGTCCAAGTCGCTGGGCAATTTTTTCATCGTTCGAGACGTACTGGAAAATTACCGCGCCGAGGAAGTCCGCTATTTCATTCTCGGCAGTCACTACCGCAGCCAGTTGAACTATTCCGAGGATCAGCTCGACAACGCGCGCGCGGCCTTGCAGCGCCTGTATGCGGCACTGCAGGATACCGAGACCGTCGAAATTCCGCGGCAGAGTGATTACCAGCAGCGTTTCGATCAGGCGATGAGCGACGATTTTAATACCGCCAGCGCGATCGCGGTGCTGTTCGACCTGGTGCGCGACATCAATCGCGCCAAGGCGGAGGGCAGTGAACAGCAGCACGAGCTTGCGAGCCTGCTACGCTATCTCGGTGGCGTGATCGGTCTGCTGCAGGAGGATCCCGAATCCTATCTCAAGTCGGGTCCCGGGCAGGCCGGCAGCGGGCTCAGCGATACCGCGATCGACGAACTCGTCGCACAACGGCTGCAGGCGCGCGCCGCCAAAGACTGGGCCAATGCCGATCGCATTCGCGACGAACTAAGCGCCGCCGGTATCGTCATCGAGGACGGTGCGGACGGCACACGCTGGCGTCGTGGCTAGCCTTAATTAAAGCATTACCAGGCAGCTGCAGCGACTCGCACAACGGTCATTCGCGACGATTGACGCCTATAGGCGATCAGCGTATGATTCCGCGCCTTGCAAACGGATGCGTCGGACGCATCGGAAGGGCAATTCGGGGTGTAGCGCAGCCTGGTAGCGCAACTGCTTTGGGAGCAGTGGGTCGGGAGTTCGAATCTCTCCACCCCGACCAATTTCTCGGAAAATCTGGTATCATTCGCACCCGATATCCGATTAATGTTCCAACGGTCGGGAGGCTGTCAAAGTCCCCTGAACTTAGGAACCAGGATCCTGAATACCTCGATTCAAAGGTTAGGTTTACAGGAAACCGGTAGTCGACATGAACCGAGGGTGCCTTTCTAACGGCGTATTTTAGGTGAGTGCAAGGCGCCAGCGCGCGCAGAACCGCAGCGTATATAGACATACGTGAGGTTCGAGCACGCTGGCAACGCAGCAATCGCCTAAAATACGCCGTTAGAAAGGTACCCGAAGCGCCCGTAGCTCATTTGGATAGAGCATCGGCCTTCTAAGCCGAGGGTAGCAGGTTCGAATCCTGCCGGGCGTGCCATTTAATGGTGGGCGTAGCTCAGTTGGTAGAGTGCAAGATTGTGATTCTTGTTGTCGTGGGTTCGAGCCCCATCGTCCACCCCATACTCGCGGCGCCTGCAATGCAGGCGCCGTTATTTATGGTACTGAAAACACTGGTCAATCCGATGATCGGTTCTATAATTGTCGGTTGATGAAGTTACTGCGAAAGTGGCGGAATTGGTAGACGCGCCAGGTTTAGGTCCTGGTGGGGTAACACCTGTGAGAGTTCGAGTCTCTCCTTTCGCACCATCCCGTGTCACCATCCATATGGATTTTATTCTCAAGTTGGTGTGAGGCTGTGTTCACACGCATGATACGCTTTGATAAAAAGTTTACTTGTCTAATGACGGCGTAAAGCCTTCTCTCTCAAGAACGACCATCAAACTCCGG
>JAAUYE010038822.1_pt1 | contig 13123 bp, 11 predicted proteins | sample 7278081 | NCBI WGS metagenome assembly JAAUYE01 (sample SAMN14350131, study PRJNA611818) | marine sediment metagenome | isolation source: surface marine sediment (0.6m) | place: French Polynesia: Moorea | collected 2018-08
CAATTCCATGTCTTCACCCCGGGATAACTCGTTCATGCCGAGGCGCTGCATCAGCGGCCGAATCGTCGGCGCGCTAACGAGCAGCGTGAACAAAACGACGCCGATGGTCAGATCGAACAGGAACTGGCGCTCGGGTAAATCGCTCGGGATCGACAATACCACCGCGATCGCCAGCCCGCCCTTGAGCCCGCCCCACCACATGATGTGCCGCTCGCCGAGGGTTACGCGCGGCAGCTGGAACCAGCGTGTGGTCAGCGGCACGAAACTGTAAATCGCGAGGGCGCGCGCCAGCAGCACCAGCGCGACGACGATGAAAACGGGGCCCATGCGCGACAGCAGATCTTCGGTATGGACCGACAGGCCGACCATCAAAAACAGCAACGAATTGCAGCAGAGCGCGATTACTTCCCAGGTTTCGCTAATCGAGTGGGTCGCGTCCTGGCGAATCCGCGACATGCCGAACAGGCGCAGCGCGATTGCCGCACCGACCACCGCCATGACGCCGGATATGTGCAGCAGGTGTTCGCCGACAACGAACGCGGCATAGGCGGTGACGATCGACGTCGTCAGGATCACGCTGACGTTGGCCTGCATACGGTAAAGCAGTTCGCAGGCGACGAAACCGAGCAGTCCGCCGAAAACAACGCCACCGAAAAATACCCGCAGGAACTCGAGAAATATATTGTCGAGATCGGAAAATCCGACCGTGCTGCCTTCGACCGCGATAGCGAGCAGGATCGAAAAGGCGACGATCGCGGTTGCATCATTGAGCAGCGACTCGCCCTCGACCAGTACGTTGAGGCGATTGGGCGCCCCCAGTTCCTTGAACAGCGCAACCACCGCTACCGGATCGGTGGCCGAGATCAGCGCGCCGAAAACCAGCGCGATGATAAGCCTGGTATCGAGGGCCAGCCAGACGCCGAGGCCGACGATGAGGGTCGACAGCAGCATGCCGGGAATGGCGAGCATCAAAACCGCGGGCAGGTCGCGTACCAGCTGGCGCGCGTCCAGGGCGAATCCGGACTCGAAGATCAGCGCGGGTAAAAAGATGAACAGCATGACCTCGGGACTGAGTTCGAAATCCCTCAGCGGCTGCAGCAGCGGCCAGCGCTCGGCGAGATCGCTCAACAGGACGCCGATGAGGACAAGCACGACGGTAAACGGGATGGGCATCTTGCGGCACAGGCCGGTGACCAGCATCGCGATGCCCAGCAGGACAACCAGAACGAAAACGGCTTCAGCAACTGGCATGGTCTTTGTCTCGGCGACTCGGGTCAAAATACGCCCGGTCTCGAGCCATGTCAACGCAGCAGCGGCAGGCGGCAGCCTGCCGCGCGACGGCTGTCACAGGCTGTAAGCAGAAAATCCCTGTCGAGCAGCGGCGCCCGGAGGGGCCGGTAAGATTACCGGGTGGCAGTCGGTCCGGGTGAAAATAGAACGTCTACCGCCGGATCCTGGTGAACGCAGCCCAAACTGCAGGCTGCTTGGAGCGGGAAGCGGATTTCCGGCGGAGACGTATTCGGTATCAACCGCGGCGTCGCACCTGCACACGCTCGCTGGCGTAGTTGCTTTGCACGCGGATGGGCTGTTTCACGGGTTCGGGCCGGACCACGCGGTAGATCAGGTAGGCAAAGGCCGCGATCACACCCACGCGCAACATGAGGTATCCGGCGGTCATCAATGTAATGTCAGTTTCCATCGTAATCTTCTCTTCGATCCGGCCTTAGCCGGATTTCTTGACCCAGGCGCTGCACCAGCCGGCGGTTGCCACCTGTTTGCCGGGGAAAAGCGCGCAGGGCCCCCATTCCACAGATGCGTCGCCGGTGTAGAGCTGGCAGTTGCCGCAAATCTGCTCGGGCTTGGGCGTCTGGTGTACATACGAAAGCGCCTTGGCCTGTGGATCATTCGGATCGACTTTCGGCGCGTCTGCGGCAACGGCCGCGCGCTGGCTCAATGCGATCAACGGGCCTGCCGCAATCGCCATGGCCGAGGCGGAAAGGACTTGTCTGCGAGTGTAGTTTTTCATCAATGACTCCTTCGATCTCGTGCAATTAGACTATATGTCTAATAAAAGTTCAATAAATAGTTAAAAATATATTTGACAACAACTACGTTAATCACTATGATTTGGATCAAGCATTGACAATTAATAGACGTAATTGGCGATGCTTCTCGTCCTCTCGTAAAACGCCAGGGACGGCGGCCCTTTTTACCGGGGTTGCATTACAGGTAAATAAAGCTAGTAAGACCAGTCGCCCCGGTCATCCGACCGGGGCGATTTTTTTGTTCGAGCGGTTTTATCCGTGCCGGCGCGTACGGCTCAGGTGTCGGGCAGCATTGACAGGTTTTCGAATTCGACCACGCGCACCAGCGCGCGCTCCATCGTGCTGCGCGCCTGCGACGTGGTACGGTGCAGGTAAGCGTGCAGCCGCGCATCCTCGAGGTTGCGGCTTTCGCACTCGGCGCTGTAGGCTTCGAAACGCACCAGCGTGGTGATCAATTGCGCGAGGTGCATCGGGCACTCGCAGGCGATGGCGCTGCTCTGTTCCGCGAGGTAGGCCAGTTCGCGGTCGTTGAAATGGCGCCGCGGCGCCATGCCGGCAACCTCTTCCGCTTCGCTCTGGCCGCGGCCGACAAAACCAAAACGCCACGCGACGACCGCCTCCAGCGCGGCCAGGTCCAGCGGCGAACGCAGTGCGGTCATGCGATCGGTGGCCAGCCGCGCCAGCGCGGCGCGCGGCGCAAAATCGTAGACCAGTACCAGGTGACGCGCATTGATGCGATTGGCCAGCCGGGTTGCCTCGACACCGGAGTCGGGATGCAGCGTTGGCCACTCGATTACGACGACGTCCAGCCGTGGATCCCGGTCGCGCGCTTCCAGGCTTTCGATATCCGCGAAAATTCCGCTCAGCTCGAAAATGTCGCTGCCGGCGCAGGCTTCGCGGGCCAGCGCCAGCGAGTCGCCGACCAGCGCCAGACGCGGCTTTTCGGCAGCGGCAGGTCGCGGCCGGGTTTGCGTGGATTGCTGCAGGCGGCGCTCGAGTTCGGCCGTGTCGAGGTCGGCGACCGAGCCGATTGCCTGGCCGCGGTCGACCAGTGCCTTCAGCAGGGACAGCCGGTTTACGTCGCTCTCGCGGTACAGGCGGCGCTGGTTCGCGCCGCGCTCGGGATTGACCACGGCGTAACGTTTTTCCCACACGCGCAGCACGTGCTGGGAGAGGCCGGTGAGGCGGCAAACGGCGCCGATGCGGTAGCGGGGCTCATCGTCTGTAGCGGAATGATCGGATTCTGACATCGGTGGTCTACTCGTCCAGGGGCACGTGGTGTCTATGTAAAATCGGTTGCAGGTTGCGAAAATTGGCTGCTTGACAATGTTTTGTCTAGCAAATTCTAACCGAATTATTTGGCGCCGATCAATGCGGGGCCAGCTTGTCAGTCGGGATCTTCCCCGCTGCCGGATTTGACCTGTTTCCAGCCGGTAATCATCGGCTTGACCAGGTTTTCTCTTTTCCAGACCAGGTAAAACAGGATCGCGGCGACGTGTAAAACCACGAGCGCGAGAATCACGTCGGCGATAAAGTGGTGCCACCAGGTCATGCGGCTTACGGTGGATTCGGCGACGTAACCCGCGAGCGGACCATATTCGAAGAAGTCGTCGGACTCGATGAACAGCCCGGTCAGCGCCTGCGCGCTGATCGCGATCACCATTGCGATGACCGACAACGCGCCGAGCGGATTGTGCCCCGGGCTGCCGCTGGGCTTGCGCTGGCCGAGGTGGCCGAGGTATTCGAACAGCGCGCGCGGTCTCGGCAGCAGCGCGCGGTAACGCACCGGCGCGGGGCCGATGAATCCCCAGAGATAACGAAAGGCCATAAGGCCGAGAATCAGGTAGCCGATATAAAAGTGCCAGCGAATGGTATCGAAGGTCATGAACCTGCCGAAACTCCAGCCCAGGCAAACGGCAAGAACCAGGACCCAGTGCCACCAACGGGTCACCGGGTCCCAGATTTTTTCGAGTTTAAACTGCGGCGGCAAGGCGCGGTTAGCTACTGCTTTTCACGGAACTCGTCGTGGCAGCCCTTGCAGGATTTACCGAGCGCGCCGACCTTGGACTTGAGCGCGTCGCGGCCGTCACCGGCCACCGCGGCCAGTTCGTTGACCGCCTTGGCGTAGTTTTTGCCATAGTTGGCGATTTCCGGGTAAGTTTCCCAGATCTTTGGCGAAGCATCCGTCTCGCCCATGTAGTTATCGATGTCGGAGCCCTTGGGCCAGTGGCGGCTGGTGTCGAGGTCGAGCAGCAGTTTCAGGTTACCGGCCAGTTTGGTTGCCAGCGCGGCGTCGTATTCGACTTCACCCTTGGCCATCCCGAACAGCGGGCCGGCGTTGAAGGCGCGCAGCTGCATTTCACCCTGGCGGGCCTTGATCGCTTTTTTCTTCGGGTCCTTGGCGGCAAACCCCGGCAAGGTCAGCGCGATGCCGACCAGCAGCAGGCAGATTTTGGTGGCGATTTTCATGGTTGATCTCCTATTGGTATTTGTCGTGGCCGTGCGCAGCATTATAGATGTTCATAAATTTACATCAAATTCTTTATTTTTGCGCTATGATGCTGCAATTATGCAACACATCAACTGGGATAACTTGCGCTACGTTTTGATGGTCGCGAACAAGGGCTCGGTTGCCGCCGCCGCGCGCGAACTCGAGGTCAACCGCACCACGGTGCTAAGACGCATCAACAGTTTTCAGCGCGACTTGAATTGCCGCATCTTCGATCGCGGCGACGCCGGTTACGTATTGACCCCGGAAGCGGAAAAAATGATCGACGCCGCGCGCGAGGTCGAAGCCACGCTGTTCAACATGCAGCGGCAGATCGCGGGACGGGAGCTGCGCCTCGAGGGCGAACTGCGCGTGACCACCACCGATTCGTTCATGCTGTCGGTGCTGGGCCCGCATCTCGCGAGTTTTCGCGAAAAACATCCGCACATCGTCGTCGACGTGCTGGTGACCAATACCATTCTCGATCTCAATCGCCGCGACGCCGATATTGCAATCCGGCCGACGCCGTTCCCCGACAGCAAGCTCGTCGGCCGCCGCCTCTGCGACGTCGAGTTCGGCATTTACGCCACCCCCGATCTCGCCGCGGCGGTCGATCCGGAGCGTCTGTTCGAGCAACGCTGGATCGGGTACGCGGACAGCCTGCGGGTTACGCCGGTCGGATCCTGGTTCGAATCCGCGGTGCGCGAGACCCGCATCTGCATGCGCTGCGATTCATTCGTCGCGGTGCGGGTCGCGGCCGAAAACGGCATCGGTTTCGCGCTGTTGCCGCGCTTTCTCGGCGACCAGTCGAGCGCATTGAGGCGGCTGGACGCGGATACCGCCGAGTTGACCATCGGCCTCTGGATCCTGACTCATCCCGACCTGGTGCGATCCGCGCGGGTGCACGCGTTTATCGAGCATTTCAGCGCAGCGCTATCGGCGTCGTGATGCGGGTAATGCCGATGCCGACGAGAATCGTGACCAGCGCAACGTAATGCAGCCAGGTCACCGGTTCCGACAGCAGCCAGGCGCCGCAGATGAATGCAACCACCGGTATCAGGTAGTTGATCGTCGATAAAAAGGTCGGGCCGGCGCGCTCGATGACCGCAAACAGGATAATCGTGGCCACGCCGGTAGGGCCGATGCCGAGCCAGATAACCGAAAACATCGAGTCCTCGCTGATGCCGGTGCTGTCCGGCCTCAAAGCGAGCCAGAACGGAAACATGACCAGCGACGCCATGATCAAAACCCCGCAGGCGCCGACCATCGGGCTATGGCGCGGCAGGCGCTTGATCAGGATCGTATTGACCGCGTAACAGGTCGCCGCGGTAAAAATCGCGAGCCCGCCCCAGAATGCGTGGCCGCCGCCTTCGAATACCGGTCCCAGCAGCATGGTTACGCCGGTGATGCCCAGGGTAAAGCCGATCAGCTTGTAACGGTTGAGGGTCTCGCCCTCGACGAGATAATGCGCGAATACCATCGTCAGCAGCGGCATGACCGCCATGATCATGCCGGCGACGCCGGAGTCGACCGACTGCTGTCCCCAGGCAATGAGAAAAAACGGCATCGCGTTGCCGGCGATCGACATGATGAAGAAGCCGGCCCAGGCGCGCCACTGCAGGGGCAGGATGTCGCCGCGCGCGTAGACCACCAGCGACAGCACCACCGCGCCGAGCGCGAGCCGGTAAAACACCGTCGACAGCGGGTCGACGGTTTCGACCGCGATCGCGGTAAACATGAACGAGGTGCCCCAGAAGCCGACCAGCAGCATCAGCAGGCCCCAGTTGATTAGCGAGGTGCGGCTCAAAATCAGTCTTGCAGCTGCGGCAGGTCGCGATAAAGCTCCAGCGCCTCCGGATTCGCGAGCGAGCCGAGATTCTTCACCGGACGGTCGTGCACGACCTCGCGTACCGCCAGCTCGACGATTTTGCCCGACTTGGTGCGCGGGATTTCATCGACCTGGATTACCCTGGCCGGCACGTGGCGCGGTGTGCATTTTTCCCGCACCGTGCGCCGAATCTTGTCCACGAGTCCGTCGTCGAGATCGATGCCGGTCTGCAGCACGACGAACAACACGACGCGCACGTCGTCCTGCCAGTCCTGGCCGATGACGATGCTTTCGACGACCTCGTCGAGCTGCTCCACGTGGCGGTAGATTTCGGCGGTGCCGATACGCACCCCGCCGGGATTCAGGGTTGCGTCGGAGCGTCCGTAAATAACGACGCCGTCGTGGTCGCTCAGCATGACGTAGTCGCCGTGATGCCAGATATTGTCGAAGCGGGCAAAGTAGGCGTTGTGATATTTTGAGCCGTCCGCATCGCCCCAGAAAAAAACCGGCTGGCTGGGAAAGGTCTCGGTGCAGACGAGCTCGCCTTTCTGCCCGCGCAGCGGCTTGCCGTCATCGTCGTAGACGTCGACCGCCATGCCCAGTCCGCGGCACTGCGCCTCGCCGCGGTAAACCGGGCGCAGCGGGCAGCCCAGGACGAAACAGGAAACGATGTCGGTGCCGCCCGAGATCGAAGCCAGGCAGACGTCCTTCTTGACCTTGTCGTAAACGTAATCGAAGCTTTCCGGGGCCAGCACCGAGCCGGTCGATGCAATGGTTCGCAGCGACGACAGGTCGAACTTGCCCAGCGGTTGGATCCCGGCTTTTTTCAGCGCGTCGATATACTTGGCCGAAGTGCCGAACAGGCTCAGCTTGACGTCCTCGGCGTAACGCCAGAGCACTTCGCCGTCGGGATAAAACGGCGAGCCGTCGTAGAGCACCAGCGTCGCGCGGCAGCCGAGCGCGCTGACCAGCCAGTTCCACATCATCCAGCCCAGCGTGGTGAAATAAAAAACGCGGTCGCCGGGTTTCAGGTCGCAGTGCAGTACCTGCTCCTTCAGGTGCTGAATCAGGGTGCCGCCGACCTTGTGCGTAATGCACTTGGGCTTGCCGGTTGTGCCGGAGGAATAAAGCACGTACAGCGGGTCGTTGAACCCGCGCGGCACGAAGTCGATATTGTCGACCGGCCTGGCGATGATGTCGGACCAGGAAACCGCCCCGGGGTACGGATCGAACCCGGCGAAATCGATTTGCACGACTTTCTCGATGCTGCCCACCGCGGCGCAGATTTCTCCGAGCTTGGCGTTCAGCTCGTGACGTTTGCCGTTGTAATAGTAACCGTCGGCGCAGAACAGGAATCTCGGCTCGGTCTGGCCGAAGCGGTCGACCACGCTGTCGACGCCGAAATCGGGCGAGGTCGAGGTCCAGACCGCGCCGAGACTGGTCGCCGCCAGCATCGCGACTACCGCTTCGGGCATGTTCGGCAGGTAGGCAGCGACGCGGTCGCCAGGCTCGAGGCCATTGTGCCTGAGCCAGTCGGCGAGGCTTGCGACCTGGGCGTGGAGCTGCTCCCAGGTCAGGCTGTAGTCGACCTGGTCTTCGGCACGAAAGTGAATCGCGATCCCGTCGTCTTTCTGGCGCAGCAGGTTTTCGGCAAAGTTCAGTTTCGCGTCGGGGAACCAGCGCGCTTTTTCGATATCGTCGCCGTCGATCAGGATGCGCTCGCCCCTGGCGCCGACGATGCCGCAGAAATCCCACAACAGCGACCAGAATTTTTCTTTCTCGTCGATCGACCATCGATACAGCGCGTCGTAGCCGTCGATATCGAGGCCGTAAGTCTGGTTGACCCGGTCGATGAAAGCGGTCAGGTTGGCGGCGTCGATCGCGGCCTGGTCGGGTTTCCACATGGGTTGTCGGGTTTGCATGTCGATTCTTCTCCATGGCCTGTCGCCATGTGGTTTTATCGGCGCAATTTTAACAAGATTCCCGCCTGCGCGGGAATGACGCAAGCGGTTGGATATGAGGACCTGGATTCGTACCCGCCGAAGGCGGCCTGCCTGGCGGGTATTTTTGCGCTATGCAAACAATCAGAAAAACCAGGCCGGTATTCCGGCCCTGGGCAGCAGGAGAGAATCAGTCGCGGGACTGGCTGTGATAAAAGTCGGCGAAGCGCCGGTCTTCGCCGGTGGTGTGGTTTAAAAACCAGTCGGACAGGAACCCGATGATTTCGTCGGCACGCTGATTCGAGTTTTCAAGTTTGAGCAGCGCCTCGCGGGAATTCAGCTGGCGAATCAGGTCGAGATGCAGCTCGCGGTGGTCTTCCAGCTGCGGATAACCGGCTTTCGCCATGATGTTTTCCTCGCTGACGAAATGAAAGCGCGCATAGGCGTTGAGTTCAGCGATCAGCGCCGCCTGTCGCGCGGGCGCGGTAACCTCGCTCAGTTCTTCGCTGAGGCGATTGATCAGGTTCAGGAAGTAGTGATGCTGGTAATCGATGTCCTCGATTCCAAGATCGTAGTTAACTTTCCAGCTTAGATTCTTTCTTTGCATGCGTCTCATTTTACCCCAACGCCTTGCCATGTGAATACCCGCGTGAAATAAAAGGGGACAGATTCGTTGAATTATGGGGGCGCCCCGGCTTCGTTTACAGCTATGCCGGGGCAGGCCCGGCGCCGTGGCGGTCTTGACCTGTCTCCGCGGTGCGGGGAGATTGCTTCGGCACTGCGTGCCTCGCAATGACACGATTAGTCAGCGGTCATTGCGAGCGCGCGCGAAGCAATCTCCCGACGTTTTAAGGCCTCGGTAAATTGGCGTCGTCGCGGAGTCTGTCACCGCGCAACTGGAGGCCCCTTGCAATGAAGTTGAGCGATTCGATCAGCGGCCTTTCCAGACCGGGTCGCGTTTTTCGGCGAAGGCCTTGAAACCCTCCATGTTGTCCTCGCTGTCGTAGAGGATATCGACCGTGGCGAACTGGCGCTTGGTAATCCAGTTCATCGCTTCCTGGAACTGCATCGACTCGGCCTCGCGCGCGACCTCCTTGATCGACGCGAACACCAGCGGCGGCCCCGCGGCGAGTTCGCGCGCGACCTCGCGGACGCGGTCCATCAGCCGGTCCGACGGCAGCGCCTCGTTGATCAGGCCCCAGCGCAGCGCTTCGTCGGTATCCATCCAGCGGCCCAGGTACAGCATTTCCATCGCGATGTGATAGGGGATACGCTTCGGCAGCTTGATCGTCGCCGCGTCGGCGAGCGTGCCGGCCTTGATTTCGGGCAGCGCGAAGCTGGAATGGTCGGCGGCGTAAATCAGGTCCGCCGACAGCATCAGTTCGAAGCCGCCGCCAACCGCCATTCCGCTGACCGCGGCGATGACCGGTTTGTTGAGCCCGCGCAGCTCCTGCAGTCCGCCGAAGCCGCCGACGCCGTAATCGCCGTCGACCGCGTCGCCGTCAGCGGCGGCCTTGAGATCCCAGCCGGCGCAAAAAAACTTGTCGCCCGCGGTTTTGACGATGGCAACGCGCAGGTCGGGGTCGTCGCGAAACTCACGAAAGGTTTCTCCCATCAGGCGGCTGGTCTTCAAATCGATGGCATTGGCCTTGGGGCGATCGAGCGTGACCTCGAGTACCGCGCCGTCGCGTTGGGTTGTAATCACGTCTGACATTTATTCCTGCTCCTCTAATACGATTAATGCATCGGCGGCGAACACGCCGTCGGTGCCGATCAACAATGGATTTACGTCGAGCTCGCGCAGCGAGTCGGAGTTCGACAGGGCGTAGTCCTGCACCGCGAGAATCGCGTCGACACAGGCCTCTATATCGGCCGCCGGTCGGCCGCGGTAACCGTTTAGCAGTGGCGCCGATCTGAGTTCGTTCAGTGCCGCTGTAATTTCGTCGCGGCTGGCCGGGAGCAGCAGCGTCTTGCTGTCCCGCAGCAGTTCGACCAGGATGCCGCCGCTGCCGATCGTCAGCACCAGGCCGAATTGCGGATCGCGGGTGACGCCGACGATCAGCTCGGCCAGCGAAGATTGCATGGCCTCGACATAAACCTCGGTAGAAATTTGAAGCAGCTCGCCGGCCGCGGCGCCGACCGCTTCGGCCGAGCCGAGGTTCAGGCGCACCGCGTTGTGCTCGGTTTTATGCGCGATGCCGAGCGCCTTGAGCACGACCGGGAAACCGAGTTCGGTCGCGACCTGCTGCGCCTGCCCGATCGAATCGGCGCGCCGTCCGGCGGGTACCGGTACGCCGGCCGCGGCCAGCGCCTGTTTCGCGCTGGCTTCGTCCAGCGTGACCGATCGGCTGCCGGCGGGCGCGAGCTTCAACACCGGCGGCGGCAACTGGCGCTGCCAGGCGCTGCCGATGTCGGCGGCGATTTCGGTGGCGCGCAGCGCTTCGTCGATGCCGTAAAAGCTGACGATACCGCGCTCGCTGTAGTCCTCGGTGTAGTCTTCCGGAATGTTTTCCGCCATACCGACGACGAAGGCCCCCCTCGCGTCGTTTTTTTGCAGCGCCGCCTCGAAGGCGTCGACCGCGATGTGCCATTCCCAGTCGTCGCAGCGCACCGGGTGCGGGAAATCGAGAATCAGGTAATTCAGGTCGAAGCCGGCGCCGGCCATCGCGCTGTAGGTCGCCTCCATGACTTCGCGGTTGCCCCAGCTGTAGGTGTGGTAGTCGAGGGGATTGGCGATCGCGACCAGCGGGCCCAGCGCGGCCTGCAGTTCGGAAACCTGTTTCTTTTCGAGCTCGGGAAAGTAAACTTTGCGGCCTTCGGCCGCGTCGGCGATGATGCTGGCTTCGCCGCCGGAGCAGCTCATCGACGATACCCGATAACCCGGCAGCGGTCCGTGCAGGTGCAGCAGCTTCAGGGTTTCGAGGAATACCGGAATCGAATCCGCCTGGCCGAAGCCGTTGCGGCGCAGGAATTCGCTGGAGACCGCGTGTCGGCCGACCAGCGACGCGGTATGTGAAAACGCCGCCGCCTGCGCCTGTTCGCTCTTGCCGACCTTGAAGATCACCACCGGCTTGTTCAGCTCGCGTGACCGGCGCGCCAGCGCCTGGAAGGCCTCGACCGAATCGAATCCCTCGATGTAAATGCCGAGCGTGGTCACGCGCGGATCCTCGAGCAGGTTCAGCGCGATCTCGGAAATGCCGACCATGGCCTGGTTGCCGACGGTAAAAATATAGGCCAGCGGCAGGCCGCGCTTTTGCATCGTGAAGTTGATCGCGATGTTCGACGATTGCGCGATGATCGCGACCCCGGTCTTGCCGGTGTCGAGGCGCTTGCCGCCCTGCTGGTCCGGCCACAGCAGCGCGCCGTCGGCGTAGTTGATGTAACCGTAGCAGTTGGGTCCGAGCAGCGGCATGTCGCCGGCGGCCTCGATCAGGTCCGACTGCAGCTCGCCGCCGGTGGCGTCGGCTTCGAGGTAGCCCGCGGCGAAACAGACGCCGCCGCCGCAGCCGATATCGCGCAGGCGGCGCACCACCTCGATCGTCAGGTGGCGGTTGACCCCGATAAAGGCAGCGTCGGGCGGGCCGGGCAAATCCTCGATCAGGCGGTAAGCCCTGAGCCCGTGGACCTCGTCTTTTTTCGGGTGCACCGGCCAGATTTCGCCCTCGAAGCCCATCAGGCGGCACTGCTCGACGACGCGGCTGGCCTGCAGGCCGCCGATCGCGGCAATCGTTTTCGGGCGCAGCAGACGTTCCAGGCGCATGATGCTTTTAGCCACCGAGCGGGCGCAGCAGCTCGCGGGAAATGATGTGACGCTGGATTTCGGAGGTGCCGTCCCAGATGCGCTCGACCCGCGCGTCGCGCCAGAAACGCTCCAGCGGGAGTTCATCCATCAGCCCCATGCCGCCGAAAATCTGGATCGCCTCGTCGGTGACCCTGGCCAGCATCTCGGTCGCGTAAACCTTGGCGCTGGCGATTTCGCGATTGGATTCGAGGCCCTGGTCGAGGCGCCAGGCGGCGGCCAGCGTCAGCCAGTCGGCGGCGTCGATCTCGGTAATCATGTCGGCGAGCTTGAACGACACGCCCTGGAACTTGCCGATTTGCTGGCCGAACTGCTTGCGCTCGACGCAGTAGGGCAGCGCGTATTCGAAGGCGCGGCGCGCGCGGCCGACGCTGGTCGCGGCCACGGTCAGGCGGGTCGCGTAAAGCCATTCGTTCATGACGTCGAAACCGCCGTGCAGCACGCCGAGGATTTGCGTTTCCGGAATGCGTACGTTGTCGAAATTGAGGATGCAGTTCTGGTAGCCGCGGTGGCTGACCGAGTTGTAACCCTTGCGGATCTCGAATCCCGGCTCGTCCCGGTCGACCAGGAAGCAGGTGATTTTTTTCTTGATCCCGCGCGGCGTCTCCTCTTCGCCGGTGGCGACGAAGACGATGACGAAGTCGGCGATGTTGGCATGGCTGATGAAGTGTTTGCTGCCGTTGATAACCCAGTCGCCGCCATCGGGTTTGGCGTGGCACTGCATGCCGCGCACGTCGGAGCCGGCGCCGGGCTCGGTCATCGCCAGCGCGTCGAGCTTCTCGCCGCGCGCCGAGGGCAGCAGGTATCGCTCGCGCTGCTCGCCCTCGCAGGCGAGGAGGATCCCCGACGGGCGGCCGAAGAATACCGCGAGGCCGTTCGACGCGCGCCCGAGTTCGCGCTCGAGCAGGGTGAAGGTGAGGTGGTCGAGGCCTCCGCCGCCGACCTCGACCGGCAGGTTGGGCGCGTAGAAGCCGAGCTCGATCACCTGGCGCCTGATCGCCTCGCCGCGCGAGCTCGGCGAGG
>JAAUYE010019594.1_pt1 | contig 13084 bp, 9 predicted proteins | sample 7278081 | NCBI WGS metagenome assembly JAAUYE01 (sample SAMN14350131, study PRJNA611818) | marine sediment metagenome | isolation source: surface marine sediment (0.6m) | place: French Polynesia: Moorea | collected 2018-08
GACATCCGCTGGTCGTCGTGCAACATCTTCTCGACCCAGGATCATGCCGCAGCCGCCATTGCTGCTGACGGTATCCCGGTCTTTGCCTGGAAAGGCGAGACCGAGGAAGAGTACTGGTGGTGCGTCGAGCAGACCATCAAGGGCCCGGACGGCTGGACGCCGAACATGATCCTCGACGACGGTGGTGACCTGACCATGGTCATGCACGACAAGTACCCGGAGATCATGAAAGAGGTCAAAGGCCTCTCCGAAGAGACCACGACCGGTGTCAAGGCGCTGCGCCAGATGATGGACACGGGCACGCTGCTGTGCCCTGCCTTCAACGTCAATGACTCAGTCACGAAGTCGAAGTTCGACAATCTCTATGGCTGCCGCGAGTCGCTCGTCGATGGCATCAAGCGCGCCACCGACGTCATGATTGCCGGCAAGATCGCGATCGTCTGCGGCTATGGCGACGTCGGCAAAGGCTCCGCGCAGTCGCTGCGCGGCCTCGGCGCGACGGTCTGGATCACGGAGATTGACCCGATTAATGCCCTGCAGGCCGCGATGGAAGGTTACCGCGTCGTCGATTTCGACGAGGTCTGCGACCAGGCGGACATCGTCGTGACCGCAACCGGCAACTACCACGTTGTTACCGGCCCGCAGATGGAGCGCATGAAGGACCAGGCGATTCTCTGCAACATCGGCCACTTCGACAACGAAATCGACATCGCCTACCTGCAGCAGTACGAGTGGGAGAACATCAAACCCCAGGTCGATCACGTGATCTTCCCGGACGGCAAACGAATTATCGTTCTGGCCGAAGGCCGGCTCGTTAACCTCGGCTGCGCCACGGGCCACCCGAGTTTCGTCATGTCCAACTCGTTCACGAACCAGGTCATGGCGCAGATCGAGCTGTGGCAGAACGGCGATCAGTACGAGAACAAGGTCTACGTGCTGCCGAAGCATCTCGACGAGAAGGTCGCGCGACTGCACCTGGACCGCATCGGCGCCAAGCTGACCGAACTCACCGACGAGCAGGCCGAGTACATCGGCGTCGCCAAGGAAGGGCCGTACAAGCCGGATACCTACCGGTATTGATAAACGTACTGCACCTGACCGACCCGCACCTGTTTGCCGACAGGTCAGGTGAGCTGCGCGGGACAGCGACGCATGCGTCGCTGTCCTCGGTCCTGGACCACTACCGGCACAGCGACTGGCAGGCGGACATCGCGCTGGTCACCGGCGACCTGATCCACGACGACAGTGCCGAGGCATACGGGCACTTCGCGGGGCTGCTCGGCTCCCTGGGACTGCCCGTCTACTGCCTGCCCGGCAACCACGATGTGCGGGGGCTCATGCAGGAGAAACTGGCCAACCCGCCGTTTCACTACTGCGCGTCGCTGCATGCGAGCGACTGGCTCATCGTCAGTCTCGACAGCTGCGTCACCGGACAGGCCGGCGGCCATGTCTCGGCGGCGGAACTCGATCGACTCGACAACGAAATTGCCGGCTCCGACGCGGCGCACGTCATGGTCTGCCTGCACCACCCACCTGTCCCGATGAAGAGCCGCTGGCTCGACTCGGTCGGACTGGAGAACCGCGAGGAGTTCCTGCAACGCGTCGCGGTATCCGGGAAAGTACGGGTTGTCGTTTTTGGCCACGTACACCAGCCTTACGATGCCGAGCACGACGGCATCCGCATCATCGGCACGCCGTCAACGTGCCGGCAGTTCAAGCAGCACAGCACACTGTTTGCTGTCGACGAAAATCCGCCTGCGTACCGGCGATTCCGGTTGCGCGACGACGGCAGCTTCGACGATGAACTCGTTTGGTTAACTGACTAGTGAGATTTGCATGAGCTACTTTTCGGACGCCCGCCAGGTAATTGCGGGCGGAGTCAATTCCCCGGTGCGCGCGTTTGCCGGGGTCGGCGGCGAACCAGTGTTCTTCCACAGCGCTTCGGGCGCCCGGGTGCAGTCGGAGGACGGCCGGGAGTACATTGACTACGTCGGTTCCTGGGGACCGATGATCCTCGGCCACGCTCACCCCGACGTTATCGAAACGGTCATTGCGACTGCGCGTGACGGACTGAGCTTTGGCGCCCCGTGCGTGCTCGAAACGCGCATCGCCGAGAAGATCTGCGCCATGCTGCCGACCGTCGACAAGGTGCGCATGGTCAGCTCGGGTACCGAGGCCACGATGAGCGCCATCCGCCTGGCGCGAGGACACACCGGTCGCGACAAGATCGTAAAGTTCGAGGGCTGTTACCACGGCCATTCCGACTCGCTGCTGATCAAGGCCGGGTCGGGCGCGCTGACGCTCGGCGTGCCCAGTTCCCCGGGCGTCCCGGTCGGCCTGGCCGAGCACACGATCACGCTCTCCTACAACGATATCGATGGCGTCCGCGCCGCGTTTGCCGAGCTGGGCGACCAGATCGCCTGCGTCATTGTCGAGCCAATTGCCGGCAACATGAACATGGTCAAGCCCGTCGCCGGCTTCCTCGAGGCGCTGCGCGAAGAGTGTTCCGGTTCCGGCGCCCTGCTGATCTTCGATGAGGTCATGACCGGCTTTCGCGTGGCTCATGGCTGCGCGCAAACGCTTTACGGCATTGAGCCCGATATCACGACGCTCGGCAAAGTTATTGGTGGCGGCATGCCGGCCGCCGCCTATTGCGGCCGTGAAGACGTCATGGCCAGCATCGCGCCTGACGGGCCCGTGTACCAGGCCGGAACCTTGTCCGGCAACCCGGTCGCCATGGCTGCGGGCCTCAAGACGCTCGAACTTATCGACAACGACGAGTTCTGGTCTGCCCTCTCTGCAACCACGCAGTCTCTCGTGGACGGGCTCGCCGCCGCGGCGAAAGACGCCGGAGTGCCGGTCGCCGTCGAGAACGAGGGCGGCATGTTCGGCCTGGTGTTCACGGACCGCGACCAGGTGCGCTCTTTCGAGGATGTCGCCGCCGCCGACGTGGACCGGTTCAGGAAGTTCTTCCACGGCATGCTGGATGAGGGGATCTATCTCGCGCCATCCGCCTTCGAGGCCGGATTCGTGTCAGCCGCACACGGCGCAGCCGAGATCGAGCAAACGATCTCGGCCGCACGCAAGGTGATGGCAACGCTCTAGGTTCCGCCGGGCGGCGTCCGCGCCGCGTCGAGCAGTTCGCGGACCAGCCGCAGGCGCTCCTGCGGGTCGCAATTCTCCAGGCAGCGCTGCTTGTGCTCGAGATCGATGGGCAGGATTTCGACGAAGCGGCTCGTCACCCAGCCGGCGTCGTCCATGTGCCGGTCCAGCGACTCGTAGAGGCGGCCCAGGTCGTCCAGCACGTCACCGAGAATGGCCGACATGTCCTGATCTTCCTCGGGCAGCGGCACCGGCGACTCGGCAGGCAGCAATTCTACGGTACCGACATTCAGGCCGCTGGCCTCGCGCCGGCTCGACAGCACCCGGAAGCGCTGCAGGCCGATGGCAGTGACGCCGAGCAGGCCGTCACTGCCCTGGTACCAGTCGGTGATGCGAGCCAGCGTGCCGATATCGTGCGTCGACGCCGGTCCGGTCTCCTGCCCTTCCTTGATCAGCAACACGCCGAACGGCGCATCGTCCCGGACGCAATCCCGCACCATCCCCACGTAACGCGGTTCGAAGATCCGCAGCGGCAACGGCCCGCCGGGGAACAGCACGGTGTTCAATGGAAACAGTGGAACCTGCACGGACAACCCTGATTCATCGCCTATATAAAGAGTATAGACGGCGCCGGAGCAATTATTTCTGGCGCGTGCGCTGCAGTACGGCCGTCAGGGTCTGGCGCGCGGACCCGAAGCTGCCATTGCTCATAAAGATGACCTGGTCGCCGGACAAGACCTTGGCCGACATGTCTGACACGAGCTTGTCGTAATCGTTGAATATGCGCAGCTTTCCGCCAATGGGCTCGAGCGCCGCATCGAACGTCTCATCCATGCCTTCCGGCCGGAACATCCAGACGAGATCCGCGTCGGCCAGCGAGGCAGCCAACGCCTCGTTGTGCACACCGAGTTTCATCGTGTTCGAGCGCGGCTCGATGGCGACGACAATGCGCTGCCCGGGGTAGCGGCGCTTCATGGCCGCGATCGACCGGCGTACGGCCGTGGGGTGGTGAGCGAAATCGTCGTAGATCGCAATGTCGGCAACGGTGGCTGTACGTTCCATGCGCCGCTTGACGCCTTCAAACGTCGCCAGCGCGGCCAGCGCCTGCTCCACCGACACGCCCGCAGAGCGTGCAGCAGCGACTGCCGCCAATGCATTCTCGAGATTGTGGCGTCCCCCCATGTTCCAGCGCGCCTCGCCGGACCTGCCCTCGGGGTCGGTGATCGCGATCCGGCGTTCCGCCGAATCCAGGAAGCGCGCCGTCCAGTCGGCGCCAGCGGCGCTGCCAAAAGTCTCGGTCGGGGTCCAGCAGCCCATCTCGATGACCTGCTTGAGCTGGTCGTCGGCGTTATTCATCACGATACGGCCGCCGCCGGGCACCGTGCGCAACAGCTGATGGAACTGCCACTGGATTGCGGCGACATCCTTGTAGATATCGGCGTGATCGAACTCGAGATTGTTGAGCACCAGTGTACGCGGACTGTAGTGGACGAACTTGGCGCGCTTGTCGAAGAACGCCGTGTCGTACTCGTCGGCCTCCACGACAAAGTACTTCGACTCACCGAAACTGGCCGACACGCCGAAATTGACCGGAATACCGCCGATCAGGAATCCCGGCGCATGTCCTGCGTGTTGCAGTATCCAGGCCAGCATGCTCGCACCCGTGGTCTTGCCGTGGGTGCCTGCAACAGCGAGTACGTGGCGATCGCGCAGCACGTTATCGGCAAGCCAGCGCGGACCCGAGGTGTACGGCAGACCCCGGTCCAGCATCGCCTCGACGGCCTCATTGCCACGCGTCATGACGTTGCCCACAACAATGCAGTCGGGCGCCGGGTCGAGCTGAGCGGCATCGAAGCCTTCATGGACGTCGATACCGAGATCACGCAGCTGGGTACTCATCGGCGGATAGACGGCGCTATCGGACCCCGTCACTCGAAAACCGGCGGCGCGAGCCAGCGCAGCGACACCGCCCATGAAGGTCCCACAAATCCCGAGAATGTGTATGTGCATGCGTTACTCAGCCAGCCGCCGTTATGATGCTGTAGATGATGTATTGAAGAATAAAGACGCCGATCGCGATAACGATGCCAATGTACCAGTGCCGTCCCAGCGCGCGGGCAATAATATGGCCTTCGACAGGTACCGACCACAACAGGATCAGCTGCGCGACGATTTCCGTGATCGTCTGGCCGAGGAACGGCATGAACAACACGTATTCAGCAACGAAGGCGAGCGAGATCAGCGCGCCGCAGCCGAGGATAGCGGTCATCGTTTGGACCGCCCTGGAGGCGTGTCCGGCCACTACAAGAATGACGGTGTAGGTAACGACGCCTGCCAGGGCTGTATAGAGGCCGATGATGAAGTCCCGCTCGTCGTACTGCTCGATCAGCAACAGGATGGCGAGTGACGAGAACAGCCAAAAGCCGATCGCCATCAGCAACAGCACCATCGACGCCGGAATGGCGTCGGGTCCCTTGCGCAGCAACGTGATATCGAACAGGGCTCTAACGAGTGGCAGCAATGATCGGTACGGTTGGTAACTCGGAAGCGCAATCATCGCATGTTAACCTCCCGAATCGAAATGATGCTCCCCGCCTCTTATGATTGACTACCAGCTCGTCGAGCAGCCCGACTCCGTCGCCGCGGATCTCGGTCGACACGAGTTTGTCGGCGTCGATACCGAGTTCATGCGTGAGAAAACATTCTTCGCCGAACTGTGCCTGGTGCAGGTTGCGACAGGGAGCCTGATTTACTGCGTCGACCCCCTGGGCGACGACCCCATGGCGGCGTTCTGGGAAGCCTTGATGCAGGACACCTGGGTCATCCACTCCGGCCGCCAGGACATCGAGGTCATCTACCATACAGCCGAGCGCATGCCGCAACGACTGTTCGATACGCAGATCGCCGCCGGCCTGCTGGGTTACGCGCCGCAGATGGGCTATGCCACGCTCGTGAAGGAGCTATTCGACGTCGAGATCGACAAGACCCATACTCGGGCCAACTGGTCCCGGCGTCCGTTACCCGACGAGTACCTGCACTATGCGGCGGAAGATGTCGAGTACCTGCTACCGGCGCGGGAACTGCTCGCCGAAGAACTCGACAAGAAAGGACGGCTGACCTGGGCCGAAGAGGACTCTGCCCTGCTGCTGGACCCTGCACTCTATGATGTCGACCCGCTGCTTGCGGTCGCACGTCTCAAAGGTGCCCGCAACATGCGCGGCCGGAGGCGTGCCGCGGCGGCGAATCTCGCCGTGTGGCGCGAAGAAGAGGCGCTACGCGCAAACCGTCCCCGGCAGTGGATTGCCAGGGACACCGCGCTTCTGGAGGTTGCGACAACCCTGCCCGACAACATCGCGGCGCTCGGCAAGGTCAGGGATCTGCCGGCCGGCCTCATCAGGAGGTCGGGCAAGAAGATCCTCGACGCCGTCGCGCGCGCCAGCAAGGACGATGCGAACTACCGTCCGCCCGGCGCACCGAACGAGGAGCAGAAGTCCGCGCTCAAGCAGATGCAGCAGTATGTCGCCGCCTGCGCGGAAGACCTCGGCATTGCCGCAGAAACGCTGGCCTCCAAACGCGACCTGTCGGCCGTCATCATCAGCGGCGATCGGAGTTCCAGGGTGCTGACCGGCTGGCGGCGGCAGCTCATCGGCGAGGAGCTGCTGGCGCTACTTTGAGGATGCCGTCGCGGTCGCGAGGTCGCTCTGCGCTTCCCGGGCCTTTACGCGACCAAGCTGCTCTTTCATCTCCGCCCGGATAACCGCGAGAATGTCCTTGAACCGCGGGTCATCGTGCAGTATCTCCAGGTTGGCGTTCATTTCGGTCTTGCGTCGCCAGCTCGACCGCCACCCGGCTTCGACGGCCGTTGCCAAAGCGTCCAGCGCTTTCTCCTTGTCTCCCAGCAACGCATGGATTTCGACATCGGCGATGCCAAAGCCGGCATAGCCGAGCCGCGGCATGGACTCGACGACCTGTAGCGCCTGGTGCAGGAGATCTTCTGCGCGATCCTGCCTGCCGACTTTCCCGAGAGCATTAGCGATTTCGATCGCCCACCACCAGTTGGTGGTGTCGACCTTGGGATCGGCGCCATCCACAAGATCGGGATGGATATTGCGGAATCTCTGTACCGCGTCCTGGGCCCGACCCGCCCGGATATCGGCGTCGCGCAACTGGATAAGTGCGAGGCCTTCGTCCGGTGATACCGCGTGAGCCGCCCGTGCCGCAGCTTCGATCTCATCCTGCGTACCGGTGTAGACCTCCAGGTAGACGGCCGCCCACTGTGAATAGTACTGCGTCGGCGCCAGGCGGATTGCCTCGCGTATCCAGAACTCGCCGGCGACCTGGTCACCGAGATCAAGATAGATCATGCCAAGCCAGCGGGCATGATCGGGATTTCCGGGGTCGAGCTGCACGGCTTTGTCGAGCCAGAAAAGTCCTTCGTCCAGCTTTGCGAAGACTTCCCAGTAAAGGTCCGCCATGATGGTATAGGCGCGCGGAAAGTCCGGATCAATTTCGATCACCCGCTGGCAGCGGGCCAATGCGTCCTCGAAGCGTCCGAGCTCGAGGTAGTCCTCGACGACTGCCATGTTGATGGATGTGGACAACGGATCAAGCTCCAGAGCTGCCCGGTGCAGTTCCAGTGCCTTTTCCCGATTGACGAACCCCCAGCGCATGAGCAAGGCGTAGCCGTCGTATGCCGACGCGGAATTCGGGTTGAGTTCCAGTGCCCGCAGAAAAGCCTGTTCGGCTGCCTCCAATTCCCCCTGCCACAGCCGAACTCTGCCAAGACTGGCGTATGCCTCGCCAAGGGTGCCGTCCAGCTCCAGCGCGCGTTCAGCAGCCGGCTCGGCCTTCGCAATGACCTCGCTTCGACCCATCGTGCCGTAACGTTCCAGGAGACTATAGGTGTCGGCCAGGCCAACATACGCCTGTGGATACGAGGGATCGAGCCGGATGGCTTCATTGAAGTGCTCGACAGCCTGTTGCAACGCCGTGCTGGTGCGGCGGGCCATCTGGTAGCGACCCAGCAGATAGGCGTCGTAGGCAGCGAGATTCGCCCGATTGTGCGCCGCCATCCGGACCTTCTCATCATTGAGGAGAGTAACTTTCAGGGCGTCGACCACCATCGCGGCGATCTCATCCTGGATGTCGAAAATGTCTCCCAGTTCGCGTTCGTAGGTTTTGGACCAGATATGGTAGCCGTCACTCGCGTTGATGAGCTGCGCCGTGACCCGGATCGTATCGCCCGCCTGTCGCACGCTGCCTTCAAGCACCGACTGCACGCCGAGCTGCGCCGCAATTTCGGCAACCGGAATATTGCGGTTCTTGAAATGGAACGACGATGTCCGTGCCGCCACGTGCAGTTCCGAAACCTGGGCGAGGCGATGCAGGAGTTCTTCGGACATGCCATCGCTGAAATGCTCCTGCGCCAGGTCGCCGCTCATGTTGACGAATGGCAACACGGCAATGGACCGCGCGGGTGGCGGCTCGCTAATCCACCACTTGTCCACCGCGAAGAGAATAACGGCAGCGCTGAGGAATGAGATGACCAGGAAGTCGAGCCGCCGCCCGGTAACGTGAGTTATGGACTTGCCGGGAGCTACGTCGCGCTCGAGGCTGATACCCTCCGGGGTAATTTCGTAAAACCAGGAAAAGACCAGCGCAATCGGAAAACCGATCGCAAGAATTACGAGGACCGTTCGGCCGGTCCAGTCGGGCAGGTTGGCGAGCCCGATCAGGACCTCCGCCACTTGCATCACCAACCAAGTAGCGACGATGTACAACGCCGCCATACGGAAGACATTGCGGCGCCTGAGTTCAGACACCAATCCCATATTTTACTACCTACGCCGCCCGCAGGCCTTCCGCAATGGGTATTGACCGCAAGACCCGCCTTCCGCGCGGCAGGTGGCCACGGAAAAGTGGCTGGCTGGATGGGGCTCTACGTCAGCTCGGCAACAAAGCGTTCGTAGACTTCGTCGATCGTGCCGTCGGCGTCGACGGTTTTGAGCCGCTCGCGTTCACGGTAGAAATCGACCACCGGTTCGGTTTGTTTGCGATAGACATCGAGACGATTGCTGATCGTCTCCTCATTGTCGTCCTCGCGCTGGATCAGTTCGCCGCCCGCGTTGGTGCATTCGTCGAGTTCTTCCTGGGACGAGAAGTAGATGTTCAACAACTTGCCAGTCAGCGAACAGGTACGTCGTCCGGTGAGACGCTTCATCAGGATGTCGAAGTCGACGTCCATGAGCACGGCGGCATCGAGCGGTGTACCCAGGTTGTCCAGCAACTCCTCGAGATCGTGTGCCTGCTTTTCGGTCCGGGGGAACCCGTCGAGAATGAAACCGTCCTGGGCATCAGTCTGCCCCAGGCGCTCGCTGATGATGCCGAGCATGATGTCGTCGGAGACGAGATTACCGGCGTCCATGATGGCCTTGGCCTGCTGCCCGAAACGGGTACCCGTGGCCACGGCTTCACGCAACATGTCACCGGTCGAGATCTGGGGGATATTCCTGTCGGCCATGAGTTTCTTGGCCTGCGTGCCCTTGCCGGAGCCGGGCGCGCCGAGCAGTACGATACGCATTGCTGTCATCCGGTTGTGATCTAGCGCGGGTACGCTAACACACTGAGGTTTTAGGTCAATCAGTGATATCCTCGCACGCTTCGATCACACCACACTGGGGAATACCAAGCATGTCAGCCAGAAACGCGTTCTACGCCCAGTCGGGCGGAGTCACCGCCGTCATCAACGCCACCGCCTGTGGCGTCATCGAGACCGCCCGCAAGCACAAGGACAAGATCAAGAATGTCTACGCAGGCCGCAACGGCATCATCGGCGCTTTGGTCGAGGACATGATCGATACCAACAAGGAGTCGGCGAAGACGATCGCTGCTCTGAAGCACACCCCGGGTGGCGCTTTCGGCTCGGCGCGTTACAAGCTCAAGAGCCTTGAGGAGAACAAGGCCGAGTACGAGCGCCTGATCGAAGTCTTCATGGCTCATGACATCGGGTACTTCTTCTACAACGGCGGCAATGACTCGATGGACACTGCACACAAAGTGTCGCTGATCAGCAAACGCATGGGGTTCCCTGTGACCTGCCTTGGCGTGCCGAAGACGGTCGACAATGACCTGCCCATCACCGACAACTGCCCTGGCTTCGGCTCGGTCGCCAAGTACGTGGCCGTCTCCACTCAGGAGGCCGCGCTCGACGTGTTGTCGATGGCAAAAACCTCGACGAAGGTGTTCGTTCTCGAGGTCATGGGTCGCCACGCGGGCTGGATCGCGGCAGCGGGCGGGCTGGCCGGCAAGGAGCCCGGCGACGCGCCGCATATCATCCTGTTTCCCGAGGTGCCGTTTAACCAGCGCGCGTTCCTGAAGCGCGTCAAGGAATCTGTCACGAAGTACGATTACTGCGTGATCGTCGTCAGCGAGGGCGCCGCCTACAAGAATGGCAAGTTCCTGGCCGAGGCCGGTACGCGCGACGCTTTCGGGCACGCACAGCTCGGCGGCGTCGCCCCGGTGGTCGCCAACATGGTTCGCGACAAGCTCGGCTACAAGTATCACTACGCCGTGGCCGACTACCTGCAACGCTCGGCTCGCCACATCGCCTCGGCCACCGACGTGAAACAGGCCTATGCCGTCGGCGAAGCGGCAGTGAAAATGGCCCTCAGGGGCGAAACGGCAGTCATGCCCGTGATCAAGCGCGTATCGGACAAGCCGTACCGCTGGAAAATCGAGTCGGCGCCGTTATCGCGCATCGCGAACAAGGAAAAGATGCTGCCGCGACGCTACATCACCAAGGACGGCTTCGGCATCACCGCGGCGGCGCGCCGGTATCTCGAGCCGCTGATTCGCGGTGAGGATTACCCTCCATATATCAATGGCTTACCAAAATACGTAACGCTCAAGAATGCCCCTGTTAAGCCGCGGTTAAAGACCAAATTTGTGGTATGATGCGCGCCCGGCTCGGCCGGTAATAAAAATATCCTTTTAGGGGACATTCTTTTAAAGAACGCAGCCCGCGCGTCGGCCAGGAGGCTGGCGCCGGCGGTTGCGTTCGATCCAATGCGTTTCATCAGGAGATATTCAAATGAGTGAAGGGTTAGCCCTGTGGCTCTCGATCGGTGCAGGCGGCCTCGCCATCCTGTTCGGCATCGTGGCCACGCAATGGGTTCTCAAGCAGCCCGCGGGTAACGAGCGGATGCAGCAGATTGCCGCGGCCGTCCAGGAAGGCGCCAAGGCCTACATGGATCGCCAGTACCTGACCATCAGCATGGTCGGCGTCGTAATGTTCGTCGTACTTGGTTTCGCGCTCGACTGGGGCACGGCCATCGGCTTCGCGATCGGCGCCGTATTCTCGGGTCTTGCCGGCTATATCGGCATGTACGTGTCGGTACGTGCAAACGTGCGCACGGCTGACGCGGCTCAGAAAGGCGTCAATCCGGCCCTGAACGTGGCGTTCAAAGGCGGCGCGATCACGGGCCTGCTGGTTGTCGGTCTCGGCCTGCTCGGCGTTGCCGGCTACTTCTTTATTCTCACGAAGATGGGCGCGTCGTCCGATGACGCCGTGCACGCACTGATCGGCCTGGCCTTCGGTGGCTCGCTGATCTCGATCTTCGCTCGACTCGGCGGCGGTATCTTCACCAAGGGCGCTGACGTCGGCGCCGACCTCGTCGGTAAAGTCGAGGCCGGTATCCCGGAAGACGATCCGCGTAACCCCGGCGTGATCGCCGACAACGTGGGCGACAACGTCGGTGACTGCGCCGGCATGGCGGCCGACCTGTTCGAGACCTACGCGGTCACGATCATCGCCACGATGCGGCTCGGCGGCCTTGTCGCCGCCACCTACGGCCCCGCTGCTGTCGTCTACCCGCTGGTCCTGGGCGCCGTCTCGATCGTCGCCTCGATCATCGGCACGTTCTTCGTCAAGACGTCCGAGGGCGGCAAGATCATGGGCGCGCTGTACCGCGGCATGATCGTCGCCGGCGTTCTGGCTGCCGTCGCCTTCTACCCGATCACGAGCATGATGATGGGCGAGACGGGCATGGCCAATGGCATCTACTGGTCGGCGCTGATCGGCCTGGCCCTGACTGCTGCCATGGTCGTGATCACGGAGTACTACACCGGAACCGATTTCAAACCGGTCAAGACCATCGCCGAAGCCTCGCTGACCGGTGACGCCACCAACATCATTGCCGGCCTTGGCATCTCCATGAAAGCTACGGCTCTGCCAGTTATCGCAGTGTGCGCCAGCATCTGGGGCGCGTTCCAGCTGGCCCCGGACAACATGGGCGGCCTCTACAACATAGCAATCGCGGCCACGACGATGCTGTCGATGACGGGTGTCGTCGTCGCGCTCGACGCCTTCGGCCCGATCACCGATAACGCGGGCGGTATCGCCGAGATGGCCGAGCTGCCTCCCGAGGTTCGCAAAATCACGGACCAGCTCGACGCTGTTGGCAACACGACCAAGGCCGTCACCAAGGGTTACGCGATCGGCTCGGCCGGTCTCGCCGCGCTCGTGCTGTTCGCCGATTACAACAACGCTCTGGCCAACTACGGCAAGGACGTCACGTTCCTGCTCAACGACTACCGCGTCATCATCGGCCTGTTCATCGGCGGTCTCGTGCCGTTCCTGTTCGGCGCCCTGGCCATGGAAGCCGTCGGTCGCGCTGCCGGCTCCGTGGTCAACGAAGTGCGCCGCCAGTTCAAGGAGATCGAAGGCATCATGGAAGGCACCGGCAAGCCGGACTACAGCCGCGCTGTCGACCTGCTGACGAAAGCCGCGATCAAGGAAATGATCGTCCCGAGCCTGCTGCCGATCGGCGTGCCGATCATCGTCGGCCTGCTGCTCGGCCCGAAGGCCCTGGGCGGCGTGCTGCTCGGCACGATCATCACGGGCCTGTTTGTCGCGATCTCGATGACCGCGGGCGGCGGCGCCCGGGACAACGCCAAGAAGTACATCGAGGATGGCAATCACGGC
>JAAUYE010091321.1_pt1 | contig 13053 bp, 8 predicted proteins | sample 7278081 | NCBI WGS metagenome assembly JAAUYE01 (sample SAMN14350131, study PRJNA611818) | marine sediment metagenome | isolation source: surface marine sediment (0.6m) | place: French Polynesia: Moorea | collected 2018-08
AGAACCTAATGAAAGGCTAAAAACAACCCCTAATGAAGCTGTTAAGATAGTTTTCATTTGCATTTTACTTTCCTCACGTTACATATTTTAAAATTGCCAATCTTCAGTCAAGTAAATTAAACTATTAAGCCTCAAAATAATTTGTTAAGACTGCATAAAAGCAAATAAAAAAAGTTTGAATCTATGTACTAAACAGCATAAATACTTAGTTTAAATGCACAATAGCTTAAAATACTTTTGCTTTCCTTCAACATCCCAACTCTATAACAAATTAATCAGGAATGTCAGTGGAAAAAAGTAGTAATTTTTTTTTTTTTTCCACTTTTCAGTAGAAAAAAGTAGAAAAAAGTAGAAATCGCTGATTGCTCATGTTATTTATATGGGGGGAGAAATCCCCCATACCCTTAAGAGTGCTGTTTTCGACACTCGGTTTATAAGGTTAGTCAATTACTTAGACGGATTAGGATACTACTTAAGCTATTTTCTGGCCATCGTCGTACTCTATCCGCTTTAGAACGTTATTTAGGTGTCACCGATAAACACAAATAAAATGACATTGAAACACTAGAATTTTAAACTTAATATATTATATTTATCGATTAGAAACGATCTTTTCCCCTTTAAACGGTTTGATCCTCTCTAAAGCCGATTCTGGTGTACCGAAATCCCCTACGTTGGCAGGTAATTCAACCCCTTCCCCTCCATAAACCTGTTTAACCAGCTTCATGACAGACCCAATAATTTGCTGGTTAAATTTAAACGTTTCCCCAAACTCTTTGTCATAAGTAATGATTTGTAGCTGATGCTGACCAAAATTATCTATTTTACGGGAAAAGGTCGCCTCTAGCTGCTTACTGTCAATTGATAGCCACACTTTCAGGGAATCGCTGTCATTAATCGGTTCGATGGCATTAACAAGGGTTTTCATATTGCTCTGGCATAGATGCCTGATAGCGTCCAGTATTTTAAGAATTCGTCTGTTTCTATTTTATAAGTTGTCCCTTCCCACGGATCTCTAATACAAAGTCTCGGTCGATCGTCATAGCCATCAACCACCACCAAATGCCCCAAACGTCCCCCCGTTTCCCTTAAATCCGCGATCCAACTCCCCGTCTCCATTAATACCCCTAGCACGTCCTCATCACTCGCACCTTCGATCTCAAAAAACCCACCAATCCAAGTCCTCAAGCCACTCTCATCGACTTGGTTAAGAACAGCAGCTAACGCCGGAACATTCACAGGAACCCCCGTAAGCCTCCCAATCACAGCTTGAGAAACATTGGTGATCCCGAAATCTCTCAGCACCATTTCAGCACAAGCCGGGCCACAAGATAAACGATCTTGCTGTTGAATGACCATCGTTGAGGCCACTTCATCAATAACTTGCCAATAACCTCCTGCACCTGATAACAATGGATGGGCTTCTTCTTCTTTCACCGTTAATCATTAATCACTTAAATGTCGTAGTTAGTTAATAGTACCCTCTTCAAATTCTGACATACCCCTCGGTGCTGTTTGAGCCACTGGCTTCACTGAGTTCTATTGGTTCCTCATAGTCAATTACTAAGTAATGTATTTATTCAATTAGTCCACTACTAAGTCAACTAAGATGGTAATGTATTAAGTAATTGACTTAAGTAAAAGACTAATCGTTATGGCAGTCCCTCCAGATTATAAAACCGTTACCTGCTATTTACCCCCTGAGATAGCAGAAAAGCTTAGTGACTATTGTTTTCAGCATGAGATCACCCGAAAAAATAAACAGGGTGAGTTATCCCCATCTTGGGGGACTGGTATCGTTGAAGCCTTAAAACTCTTCTTTAGCTCTGACAATGTACCTAGTCCATTACCTGATACTGGACTAGACAAGAGAATGGTAGAGGCTCTGGTCAAGGATTACCTTAATAGTCTTTTACCTAGTCAATCACCTAATAACGTACCATCAGAAGAGATGTTAAAGGAACTGATACAGGAGTCAGTCAATAATCTTTTACCTAGTCTTTTATCTAGTCATGTACTTACCGAGGACAGCCCTGTACTTAAAGAATTAGACAATCGGCTGTCACAGCTAGAAACCAATCAGAATCAGTTTGATAGAGAGGACGATCGCCAAGTCACTTTAATCTCTAGTGAGGGGAAAGAAATTATTACCCCTGAAACTTTGCCATCGTCAGATCCCTCATCAGCCCCATCAGAACATAATGATCTTAACTCCATTGATTCTGACACCACAGAGGCCATATCTAAAAACGGCGAAACTCAACGATTCACCGATAAAGAAGTACGCTTAATTTTAAAGCAGAAATATAACATCAGAACCACTCCCCAAACAGTCAGCAAGTGGAGACTCAGAGAAAGTCAGCCACGGGGACGCAATCAGATCATCTTTGATCTGTTCAAGCCTGATGGCGATCGCTGGATAAGGCTACCCTCATGAGGTTTGAAATTGTCTTTTCTCATCTTCATTCAATATAAGGTCAAAGAATTTAGGATAGTCCCCCTCGCGGATTTTTCTTATTTTATTTTTCTTCAGAGACAGTCTTATCTGTTTCATCTTCGGCTACTTAATTTCTATTTTTATCAACTTCCTAATTTTTCTGACTGTACACGAACTGTACCGAGACTGTCACCGGTCATTTATGATCTTTTTATAATTGCCCCTATTGTACTTACCATAATGATTACAGCGATTTTTCACTTTTTGGCTAAGGGCATTTGTCAGTTCAGGAAAAATGGCCATTTCCCCCTGGTTTTGTTCCCAGTCATTTTAGCCCTAAAGCTAGATATAAAGAGCTTTTCAGCGTAATCACTCAACAGTTTAATTAAGATCGGTGATCATAGAGTGTACCGTTACTGTATTGTAGTCTGTACTTGTACTGTACATCGGCTGTACCAAAACTGTACACCGACTGTCATTTTTCTCATTCATTCCCCTCAGTAACCCCGAAAATCTCTAAAATTAGTTTCCTGCACATTACTCCCAACCTTTGAGAAAATTTCTATACTCATCACAGTCCCTTTCAAAACTTTTCAATACTACAATTAGTAGTATCAATTTAAGTCGCTCTAAGTTAATCAAAATTGGATGTGGACGGAAATTGGGTAAAGCTCCCTGGCCTTCCTCCAACGTAGTAGGACATAAGGAAATTTATCATGAGAAGTCAACACCCTCACCATTGGTTAGAGATGTTGATACAGTGGCAAGTGGTTAGTCGGTACGTTCTCCACTAATCCACTGGCTATCGCTCGGTCATACCATTGGCTACATTCCTCAGTTATTCCTGCCATCGGGTTAGATGGGAAAGTGAGGCTTAAAATGAGTCGGCCAGAGCTAACTCAATCAACTCAGAATGACTACTGATGATAATATGTCTCCCAACTCAACGGCTTAATATCCTCAACAACGGCTAGGGGATAATCAATCCCATTCTTGTCTCGAAGTTGGCGATCTCCATCAATGTCAACAATTTTTCCCTTAACCGAAATCATCCCCATGTGTCCGATCACTTTGCCTTCGATCAAGTCTCCAATTTTCCACTCATTGGAAAGTGTTGGCCATTGTTGGCCGTTGTTGGCCGCCTCTAAGTCGCTCTCTTGAGAGTCCTCAGAAAAACTGTTGTCATTGTTGGCCATTGTTGGCCATTGTTGGCCATTGTTGGCCAAACTGTTGGCCGGTTCAATATGGCTCTGTGACTCGCTTTCAGAAAAACTGTTGTCATTGTTGGCCATTGTTGGCCGATGATTCTTACTTTCTATTTTTTCATTGGGAAGAGAAGTTTTTTCGGTCGGTTGTGTTTTTTCTTCTTTTTGGCCAACATTTTGATGATTGATTTCCCCTATCCCAGTCTGGGTAATCATTTCAGCGTTTATAGTCTGGCCAACATTTTGGCCAACATTTTGGCCAACATTTTTATTCTTAATATCCTGTATTTCACTATTGGTAATAGTTTCAGGAACTGTTGACACAAGGCCTACATTTTGGCCAACAGTTGGCCAACAATGGCCAACATTTTCGGTGTAATCATTGGAGAGAAAAGATAACCTTCTACCATTCCCAATGATTTCGCCATAGCCCATCTCTTTTAATTCATTAAACATTTCCCGAATCTGATCCGTAGAGCCTTTCCTGGTTTCTCGGATACTGATACTTACATCCCTAGCGGTTACTTGGCCTTTACGGTTCGATAATTCAATAATTTTCTTGAAGATTGGGGATAAATTGCCATTATCCGTGTCAGCTTCGCCGTAGACGAGTTTGATCTGTCTTAGGTAGATAGCACTCAATTTTCTGGCTATCCTCATTATCCTTTCTGAGATCACAGCTTCAAGCTCCCCATAAAAGGCATTCTCAATGGTAGCCAGCAATAAGGCAATATCTCCTACAAACTGCTTTATTTTGGCATAAGCAGCCCTTAAAGCCTGGTTAGGCTCATCCATCTTAGATTTCTCCAACTTACGGAACCACTGGGCGTAAATCTCACGGGCTTCTGGGGATAATTTGTAATCAATGGCTGGTAAGGCTTCAATCTTTCTGTACAAGTCCTCTAGGATGCTGTCGATGTAGATGGGTGGTTCATCGTCGGGAAACTTTGCCTCTTTTATGGGCATCACAGCCCATAGGAATCTTGCCCAATGGCCTTGGGAATCTTTGCGATCGCCCATTTGTTGTTTCAGTACGTCCCTTTGAATACCACCCGTAATTGAGAAGGTAGATCGAGGGTTACTTAGTCGTTTACCACTAGCACGGTTGACCTTAATACCTGTCCCGTCACGGCCACTTAGGATCTTCTCTGCATCTGTACCTTTACCGCCTCTGTAAGCGTTAGCTGATTTAATCAGTCCTGACAACTCATCAAACTCCATTAACAGTCCCTTATCGGGTTGGTTTGATTGGATCATGCTCACGGCTTCTGCTGTGGCATCATTGATAAAATATTCCCTCGGTGGTGGTGGTTCAAGTGGTTCCTCGCCTCGGTCATCTTTCTTGGTGGCTTTCCATGCCCTCATCTCTTCCTGGTACTCTTCCAGTTGTTCTAAGTGCCGTGCGTCAGCTTCATTCTGTAGCTTCTTAAATGGGCTGATGATGGTCTTCATCGTTGGGGACTTGGCAGAGCCACTCTCGGCCACAATCCCAGTGTAGAGAATAGGTTTAGCGTAAAACTGGGTTGACTTAATTAACTCTAGTTTGGTGTCTGGGTTGGTCAGACTGGCCACTACTGGTAATAAGATAGTTAACATCGACAATGGGTTACTACCCAAAACATCAGCAATCCAAGTAAGAGGCTCTGCCATTTCTTGGGGTAAATACTCTCTTAAGTTGATGTCGCTGTGTTCAGTTTTAAGAAGGTAATCAAGCTGTTTTTTAGTGTCTTCCCTGTCTTCTATCTGTTCTAATTGTTTTAGGCGATCTCTATATATTTTCTTGAGATCCGGGACAAACACCCCGAACTCTTTGGCTAAGTTGGTAAGTTCGATTGATGCGGTCGCCTCACCTAAATTATCCCCAATGAGTTGATCAATCCTGTCCATTAACTCGTCATGATCAATGGGGTCAGGGTTATATCTGGGATGGTTGACCACATTGTTTTTACCCTGATTCCCGTTACCGCCCACAGTATTGCCCGTCTGATTATGGGCTGCTGTCTCTCGTTTGGGACTGACGGCTGCTTTGATGTCATCAAAGGTTAATTTATAATCTTCTACCCAATCAGCTAAGTCTAATCCTTTATTTTCAGGTAGATTTTGCCATACGGGGGCATCAGGGAAAGCATAAAGCCATTGGGCATCGGGGAAGTCTTTAATTATGGTGTCAGCGTGGTTGACCCCACAAACGTCACGGTCAGGGCAGATAACAACCTTAGCCCCTTCTAAATCTTGGGAGTGATGGGGTAGCCACTTCCCACTTCCCCCAATGTTACAAGTGGCCGGGATGCCCATCTCCCATAGGAGATCCGCGCATGGTTCACCCTCAGTGATAAAAATAGTTTGACCATTGGCGATCGCCTCCCTAATTTCTTGGTATCTGTAAATGGGAATGTCTTCACGGTTGACGGGCCCATACCCACTAATCCACTCCTTACCATTCCAATGATATTGATTGAAGCTTCTTTTTCCATTCCCGTCGTCGGTTCGGGTTACTTTGATTAAAAACTGTCCCTGCCTATCCAGATAGATCCATGAACGTTCCTTTTTGGGTCGTACCGCTTTCTTCTTAGGATGGAATAACTCGTTATCCTGACCGAATAACTCAATCAGGGATTTTAGGACGTTTGGCTCATCGTTACACTTATAGCAGCTATATTGGTAAGGCTCTCGCTTGTTACGGCTAAATCCGATATTATTACAGTGAGGACAGGGATATTTACCCTCACTATTCGGTTTCTTGTCTGATACCCACATCTCTACCATCTCTCCAATGGCTTGAGTTTTCGGGTCGTTAGGGGTTTTGTTGTACAATAAGGATGGCATTATGGTTTCCTTTATTTACTAATGCCTTACCCTTATAGGTTTACAATAAAAAATTAAATTATTTTTCTATAAATTTGATTTTTTAATAAAAATTAATGATTAACAGGTGCTTGGTAATGTCTGTCTTATTTACTCGTAAGTTTACTAGAGTACAAATCGCAGAGTTAACAGGACTAACAGGCGGTCAAGTTGATACTTTAAAAAAACAGGAATTTATCAAACTTAATAAAAGAAGATATGACTGCCAATCTTTACTTATAGCAGCTATTTACTCAGAGTATAATAAATATTTCAAGTGTAAAGGTCTAACCAATACTTGTAAGTCCTTGTTAGAAGTGATAAAAACAAGAGTTTATAATGAGTTTGATAAAATTAAAAATCCTATGTTATTTGCCTTCAATAATCAAAATGTTATGCTGTTGCCAGTCGATGATTTATTAGCTGTTAATCTTAAAAAAGAGACTAAAGTTATAGATAAAGAAGAAGATGTCACTTGTCATTTTAAGGAACTAAGCTTAATTCATAGGAATGGAAAGGCTATAACAATCCCTAACACACATTTATCAATTGATAATTGCTACAAAATTAATATGAATCTATTAATTGAGCAACTAGAAGATAAATATATTGAGTTACACAGTGAAGATATAAACATAGCTTAATCTTGTGATGACTTCCGACCCATGAAGAGAAAAGGTACTTTCTGGGGGGATGATGGTGACGAAAATTGTCATTCTGCCCATCTGCTACCATTCCACAAAATTAAGCGATCTTGGAATACATTGAACAATAATCGATCAAAGCCTTATTAGATATAGCTTTTAGCGTTTCCTAAAGTGCAGAGACTAATACTACTTTTGCCTTAAGTGGCTAGATACTGCAATATTTGAGGGTTCACTCTCGCCATTTTTTTGACTTCTGAAACCCTTATCAGATAAGGATTTTAAGAAATCCTGCACCTTATCACTTGGAAATAGTCAAATTCAGCGTGAGGATCATGTCTATACTCTAACTTATGCAGGAGCAGACGGCAGTCTCTCTACTGCTGATGATGATCAGGTGATTATCTTGGATTATGGAGATAGTAGCAATTTTCCTCAGATTGTTAAACCAATTTCATCAAACTTAACTTCATTAATTTTGATGAAAATATTATAAGTTTATTGACTAATGTTTAAGTTGTCATTAAAAAAGTGAAGTTCAGCTCATTTAATCATTTAAATAGATAAATTATAACTTGTCTTGTTTACATGAGCAGAAAAACTATATTTTTACAGACCAAAGGAAACTCTAACAAAAGACTATAAAATATTTGTTAAAAACCTTTTTATTGTGATGTGAAAAATTATAGATATGCTCTATAATCTTGGTTAAGGTGTAGAAGTATGAAAACCTTGTTACGTGAGCTAACCTCAGCTGGAGTAGCTATCGGAATTACTGCCACTGGCATAATTTTCTCGCCCGCGGTCAATGCTGCAGTTGTCAACTGCCAAGCTAACAGACCAGATGCTAGTAACGTCCTCTATCTCTATTATCCAACGGCAAATGATGGCAATTTCCCTGAATTTGGGACTACATCCATTAATACGTCACCGCTGGCTCCATTTGATGTTACTAATCTAGATCCCAATATAGGAACAACTTCTCAATTGAGATCAGCGATTACGGAACGTGTAAGAGTAGATTACTGTGAGTTCAATGTACGAACTCTTGAGACCACAAGTAGTAACGGAACAACAAATCCAACTCCATCAGATCCTAGTTGGCAAGTTGTTGGAATTGGTTCAGATGACGCGGGGACTTTGTTTGGGATTGCAGAGGCTGTAGATATCGGAAATAATAACACCGCTGACTTTGGTAGAGTATGGGCAGGGACTTTTGATGCTTTATATGGTGGGGAGGGTGGAGCCCTCAATGGGGTAAATTCGACAATCGAGAGATGGTCTAATGCGATTGCTGGAACGGTATCTCATGAGGCTGGGCATAATTATGGACTACGTCATGGAGATTCCGCTCCACGACCAAGTGAAGATCCTCAAAACAATCATTTGCTTGCAACAGGGAGCACTGGTTTAACTGGTCAAGATCGGACTCAGGATCGCCATTTCAGCGATACTAGTTTTGAGATTCTAGGAGCAAATATCGGGTTATTTGAGCAGACCCTTAGTAACTGGGATTTCGTCAACCCGAATAACGTAACAGCTGATGGATTTCAGATTACGGTACTAGTCCTTCCTTCCGATGGAACACCTAGCAAGGCATCAGTGTACACAGGGGGGCTAAGCCCGTGGAGCGATGTGAATATCTCCGCTGATGGTTCAGAGAGCTTCAATGGCATAACCTACAACAGATTTAAAATTGATTTTATTAGTCCTCAAAGCTGGAACAATGGGCCTGATGGTGAAATTCCAGCCGGGGAAGAGTTTCATGTTGGTGTAGGACTCACAACTGAGTATCTTGTACGTGACACCTTGCTAACTTCAGGCGGCGCTCCATTACAACTAAACCCGAGAGTAGTAAATTATACTACTGGTGGCTCCTTTGATCCTGATACCGGTGATTTTCATGTCACTTTCTCTAATCCAGAGCCAGAGGAAGGTGAATTAATCCTTTCGGATTTCCTAATTCGCTATATTCCTCGAACAGTCGATATTAATGAGATGATATCTGGAGGAACACTACTGGGAATAGACGGGTTGTCTATAGATCCATGGGGTGTTCGTCAGACGGACCAAGATATATTCCAAGTTGTCGATACGATAGATGTCATCATGGGTAACTCCGCTGAAGGACGAGCCGTTAATTTTCTTGTTGAGGCACCACCTGAATGTGAACGCGGGATTATTTTACCCCCACCGGTGCCAGACTCAGCAATAGGAGAAGTCGAGTACTGCTCTGAAGGTCAATTTCTGGGACTCTTCCCTTCGACTCGAATTTATTTCGAGGCAACTGTCACTGATCCAGATGCCCAATATTTTGATCCAGACCTTCAAATGTTTGTTAATGGACCTCTACAATCACAGATATTCGTACAATTATCAGGTGTGAAGCCAGATATCAATGATAACGATATCGATGATGCCATTGATATCGCTAATGGAGAATGTGAGGACACAAATCAAAATGGTCTCTGTGATGAAGCAGCAACTACTCCAGAACCCTCAACCATCTTAAGTCTCCTAACAATAGGTGGAATAGCATTAGCTAGTTCTAAGAAAAAACGTAACGGAGGAAATGACCTCACGGGGTGACAAGCCGGGTGACACCTTGAGTGAAAGAGAGTTTCAGCCGTTGTGATCGCCCTAAAAATTGTCAAAAACCAGAGGGCTTATTGGGAATGAACAATAATGGGGTTGGGAAAGAATACGTGCAAAATCGGTCATGGTGTAAAGTTTTGTAACTGACCATGTATATACAGCCTAAAAAAACATTGCCTAGTTTACCCCCTTTTAGGCAATGTTTAATCTGAAAAATCCCAATCTATAAGGGTTTGAAGCTTCTTGAGCTTAGATAGTCCACTGCCATTTTCGGCAAAGTTATTTTTATTAGGGGTGGCCTTTTCGCTAGGGCCAACCCGTCTACTTAGATTCAGGCTTGAAGCTGTACCCTAACTACTGCCGTCATGCGGTTGGCGCAGGGTTAGGTCAGATATCTAAGAATCATTTTCGCTCACGGTTAATTGATCTTTGCCAGCACCAACTCAAATTAGAGGGGGTAGAGGACGAGAAAGACCACCGACACGGAAAATTTATCCGAGGTTTGAGGCTAAGGACGGATGCTGATTCAGATCCCCCCTTACTAGAGCAAGTGTTCTTACCCTCAGACAACCTCAGACAACCTCAGACAACTTAGCAGACAACTCAAACCCAGTCAGAGACAACCTAGACAACCCTGACAACTTAAAGGACGATTTGAAATTTAATCAACTAAACACTTCTAACCTTTCTGGTGAAGAGGATCAAGTCTTCGGATCTTCAAGTGAATGTATTAGTAAATCAGATAAAAGGTCGTCCAGGTTGTCGCAGCCGTCTATATCTGGGATTGGGTTGTCTGAGGAGGTTGTCCAAGGTCGTCTGTCAATAATTTGAGGTCGTCGGTGATTCTCAACAACCTCAAATTATTGACAGAGTGGAATTAATAAAACGGACTGATTATGAGATGGGGAGGAGCGGGTGGTCTAGCAGTGATGGTAAAAATTATCTACTTAGTACCTATAAGGTTAGTTCCCGAAAATATTTAACCGATGATCAGTTACTATAGCAATCGGACTTGAATCGTGAAACTTCGTTGATGTCAAGAGCGGGGTTACAGCCCCATTATTTTTCACAAATGAAATCCGATTGCTATAGAGTTCTATCAAGATTTAAAGAGAGCATCCAATAAACCCACTCCACAAACACCCGCTTATCAAGTTGGTCAAATTTTACAAGGCAAGATCACCCATCCTGTTACCGGAATGGTCACACTCAAAGGGAAGGTTGTAGAAGTGGATGGTGATCCTCAACTGCAAGATAAGCTTGGTTTTACTTATCCTCTAGCGGTGATTGAAAATATTAAGCCGTTGGGTTGGGAGGCATATCATCATCAGTAGTCCATAAACTTGAATCCACGTTTTCCGCCCAACGTGGATTCAAGTTTATGGACTTATGGTTTAAGCCTCTGCTTATGCTACAAAAAGTGACAAAATGTAGTTTTTGTAGTCAAAACCACTACATTTTTGTAACACACATCTAGAAATTATCAACTTTCTTCGTTATCTTTCTGAGAGGGGCATTTTGCTCAAGGGAGACTCATGGAAGGGGGTCAAAACATTTTTATTAAAAAATGGCGTAATGTGCAAATGATCTTAAAAAAAATTGGCTTGCTCACAACTAGCCGATTTTTGGAAAATTTGGCTCACAAAGCCACTCTGATTTTGAGGCTCTGGAGGTAGAGTGAAGGGACAGGGGTGATAAATTGAGCATACTTTGAGCAAGAAAATCGAAAAATTAGAGGTTTTTGAGTCAAGTCTGAGCAAGTTTTTAGGGGAGTTAAGGCTCAAAAAATCGCTCGCAAGGGGAGCGACATTATTAATGTAGAAACGGTTGGCTAAAGCTTCACTTGTATATTTTGTATACAAGTGCTGAATAACTCACTTAAATCGACAAACATTGTACAGCCCTTCTTTTAGTTTCCTCACCCCGTCGATCATATTTAGCCGTCGTCTCAGGAGAAGCATGACCGGCTAACTTCTGCACCGTCACCAGATCCACTCCGGCATCCAATAAATCACTACAAAACGTCCGTCGAAAATCATGGGGAGAAAACGACTCAATCCCTGCCATAAGGGCCCGTTTCTTCACAATCTTCAACACCGCATCAGGATTAAGGTGTCGCTGCTCAATGCGTCCCCCCTTACGAAGAGGACACAACAACGCCCCTTCAAACTCCCCACGCACCTCTAACCAACTCTCCACTAAGCCAATCACCGACTCAGGTAAATACACCGTCCTATCCTTATCCCCTTTACCCCCTCTCACTTCTAACACCCCACCCTCGCTGGTAAAATCTGACATCTCCAACGCCACCAACTCCGCCCGTCTTAACCCCGTTCCCCGTAAAATGCCCATTAACGCCGTATCCCTCACCCCCAGGACACTCTTATCATTAACACAAACCCCCATCAACGCCTCAATTTCATCGCTGGTTAACGCCCTTCCCCGTAGCCTCTTTTTACCCTTAACGTTAGGTAAATCAACCGCCTTAGCATAATCCGCAGCGTCCATTAAATCCAGCCGTAACGCCTCTTCTAACACCCGTCGCAGCGCACAAAGCATCTTATTAGTCGTCGTCGCTGAATACCTCTGTTTAAGCTCCCGTCTTATCGTCGCCGTATGGTGATAACGTAACTTAGCCCAGTCCAAAGTCATCGCATCACAGTCCCCTTCCGTCAACAAAGAAGCCATCACATTCAAAGATTGCTTCATGGTGATCACCGAGCCAGGACTAAGGGTATGAAGGTAAACCGCCGCCGGATGAAGGGACAAAGGAACCGGGGCCGACAGCTTCAAATTATTGGCAGTATCATGGATTAAAGATCGGGACATAGACCAAAAATTCCCCCAATCTAGTCAAAAAAATAAAGATTTAAAACTGCGCTTCTAAATAACATTGTCCCATAGAATCATTATTCAAGCAGTGATCGTCTAGAATTGGATTAATCAAAAGACAAATGACGCTTGATTACGACTATCAGCCCCAGTACACTCAAAACTGACATGGGTTCAGAAACTTGTTCAAAAGTTACGTCACCGAAACCTTTACATGGGACTCACTACTCAAAGGACTTTGAGCTAGAATTTAAGGCACAATTGTTAGAAAACAAAAAGTAAAAAATATTGAATTAATATTTTTTACTTAACATATTGCCATCCTTCTATAGTAGATATTAAAATATTAGCTAATGGATGATTAACAGCTTCTTTAAAAGCTTCTGTTCCTCCAGCTTTGAGAGCATTAACAACTTTAGCCTTTAGTTTAGGATTTCTCTCAATTTGATCAACTACTTCGCCAACGACAATATTTTTTTCTTTGCTTTTGACAATC
>JAAUYE010155988.1_pt1 | contig 13040 bp, 15 predicted proteins | sample 7278081 | NCBI WGS metagenome assembly JAAUYE01 (sample SAMN14350131, study PRJNA611818) | marine sediment metagenome | isolation source: surface marine sediment (0.6m) | place: French Polynesia: Moorea | collected 2018-08
ACAACCATAAGTGGCTGGGTGAGTACAACGACACGGTTGAGAACGCCATTATCCTTCCTGAGTGGTTCGATGCCGGTATTGATGCGCATGAGAAGCTAGGCTTCAGGCCGCAGGGCATAGAGGTTGTGGCCTTCGATCCGAGTGACGAGGGTGCAGACGCTAAAGGGCTGGTATATCGGCATGGAAACGTGATTGTGGACGCACAGGAGGCCGAATTTGGCGATATTAACCAGGGTGGAGACTGGGCTGCAGAGTACGCACAGGACGTCAAACCTGATGTGTTTATCTGGGATGGAGACGGATTAGGGATAGGGTTGAAACGGCAGTTCAACGATTTCTTTGCCGGTAAGCGAGTGCGGACTGAGATATTCCGTGGTTCCAGTGCTGTGGATAACCCGACTTCACTCTATCACTTCGGCGGTGAGCAGAATCCGAAGAGCAACCAGGAGACATTCAAGAATAAGCGGGCCCAGTATTATTGGAAGCTCAGGGATATGATATTTGACACATATCAAGCTGTGAACAAGAAAAACTATGTAAAACCGGAGGATATGCTATCATTCTCAAGTAAGATTGAGCATTTAGACTTACTCAGATCTGAGATATGTAGCGTGCCTTTGAAGAAAAACGTGAGTGGTTTCATACAGATAATGGGCAAACCTGAGATGAAGGTTAATGGTATAGACTCTCCTAATATGGCGGACAGTGTGATGATGAGTCTAGCTAACGAGGTTTTGCAAAAGGTTACGATGCGCCCGCCTAGACGGAGGTTGAAGAGAGCGTGACACCTAAACCCGTCACAGACCATGAACTCGGCGAACTGATACACCAGGAAATCTATCAGTCTGATAACCGTAGTGGCTCTGAGATGCAGCAGAACACTACGGAAGCCTATGAGTACTTCCTATACAGGCGCAAGGGTGACGAGGTTCCAGGTCGGTCGCAGATTCAGTCCGGTGATGTGGCGGACATGATTGACCATGTACAGGCTGAGCTACAGCCGATGTACTCCGTGGCCAGTCTGGTGCAGATAGAGCCTGAAGGGCAGGGAGACGTTGAGCGGGCCGCAGGCGAGACGAAGGCCATAAACTGGTATTTTCGTGAGCGCTGCAGGGGTTTTGAGAAACTAGACGATGGAGTCCAGGACGGGCTGTTGCTCAGGAACGGCTATCTGAAAGTCTGGCCTGAGAAGTCCTACAAATTGCCTTATGAAGAGGAATTTACAGGGACAAGGGACCAGATAGACGCGATTCTGGCTGAGCTTGATGTGAATGGGCGGGTATATGTTGTAGATGAAGAGCTTATCCAGCCTGCACAAGTCCAACCTATTACCGATATTGGCCCGGATGGGATAACACCTGTAGAAACAGAATTAGTATTGACTCCAGAGGTTTACCGCGTCAAGTTAAAGATAATTCCGAAGAAGAATGAAATTCTGATAGAAGCCGTACCCCGCGAGGATATGTATATAAGCCGGGATGCGGTGAATCAGAACATGCAAAGGCCCCGGTTTGTGGCTCAGAGGCGTTGGATGACGCGCTCTTATGCAGTTTCGCTTGGGTTTGATAAGCAGGAAATCTGGGATTTACCTTCTATTTCCTACATAAACCAGCAGACGAAATCGGCGAGAATGGCTGATGTGCAGCGGTTGCAGACTAATGCACCTCATGAGGATGGGGATATTATCCAGATCTGGGAGTGTTATTACTTGGTTGACAGGGACGGCGACGGACTGGCAGAGCGGCACAAGATATTCTGGGGGAATCGCAAGGTTTTGCACTGGAATGAAGAAGAAGGCGGGGAACTTTGCGATGAGATAGTCCGCTTAGTGCCATTTGCCGCCGGTGCTGCCTTGAAGGTTTCACACAGGCACGCTGGGCGGTCTCTTTTTGACAAAGAGCGAGCAATAGAGGACTCCAAGAGGCATCTTATCCGTCAGGGCTTGGATAATATCGAGCTGGCCAACAACAGAAGGCCGCTGATTGGTCCAGGGGTGAGCGAGGATGACGTAGAAGAGACGGAGGTAGGAGCCTTTATCCGGTGTGCTCAGGGTATAGACCAGTACGGGGAGGCAGGGTATACGCCGATCTTTGATAAAACTCTATTGGGATTGGAGTATCTGGATAAGATGCGCCGCGAGCGGGGTGGATCGGCGATAGACATGGGTTCTACCATGGCTCCTGTAGGGAATACTCCAGCACATACGTTTGAGCGGTTCACGTCTTCTCAAGAACAGATGGTGGCAATGTATGCCAAGAACTTCGCTAATACGCTGATAAGGGATGCTTTTGTGTTGTTGCACCAGCAGTTGAGGGTTTTGGGCGAGACTATCAACTTTCAAGATGGGGAAGAGTGGTATACGGAAGAGCCGCGTCACTGGATGGATAGAGAAAGGTTTACTGTAAAGCTTGGTCTTTCTCAGGGCGAGAAGATGAGAAGGATCGCGGCCTATGAGACCTTACTAGAGAAACAGACGTCCGTAATGGAGGCCGGTAAAGAGGGTGTATTGGTCGATGATGGGAATTTATACAAGGCTCTTGTAGACCAGGCCAATATCCAAGGACTTCCAGAGCCGGATCAGTATTGGTTAGATCCTGAAAGGATCGTAGGGAGAGACCCGCAGACAGGCCAGGAGATAACCGCATCTCAACAGGCACAGCAGATGCAGGCGCAAAGTGCTGAAAGAGCGCAGGCAGAGCAGAGAGAAGCTGCACAGGCGATGCTGAACGCTCAAATGCAGATCACTGCGCTACAGGAAGAAACCAAACGTATGAGAGACAACGCCAAGGCTATAAACGACGCACAGACGTTGGTGCAGAAGTCGCTTGATTCCATCCGAGACTTTATCGCTGAGCAGACAAAGACAGAGGCCCAGTATGGGGTGGATGTGCCTGGAGGTACGGTGACGGGTGACGAAGAATTAGCGGAAAGGGCGATGCAATGAGCAACGACAAGCTACAAAAAAACGTCGCAAGGGGCCAGAAGGCGCGAGACGAGCTTGATGAATACAAGGGTAAATTCGCCGAGATGCAGCGGGTTTATCTTACAGAATTATTGATGAAATTCAGGGCTGATGAGCCGACAGAGAGAACGGTTGCAAAGTTATCGGCCTTGGATGACATCGTAAACTCTCTGGCTGGAGACATACAGGCAGGTATCCGAGACCAGAAAAAACTAGACGATATCGCGCAACAGGCTGCGCACAGGATGGAAAATGAGCACACAGGCTGAAAGGCTTTCACAAGATTTCGAGATTACGCCACAGAAAGGCATAGAATTAGAGCCTGTTCCGCAGAAGGAGGAGACTATTCCTGAAGAGGAGCAGACAGAAGAATTTGAGGCCACAGAGGAGGCCACAGAGGAGACGGCAGAATCACAGACTGAGGAGCCAGAAACGGAAGTCGAAGAGCAGTCGGACGAAGGGCTGAATATGAGCATTGGACAGTTCGCCAATGCCGCAGGCGTTACCCTTAGAGATATGTATGGCATACGGATGCCCGATGGCAGGACTTTGAGCCAGGCCGTCGATGAGGGTAAAGAGCAGCAGGCCACTTTGGGAAGACTGCAGACGGAAAACAGCCAGCTTAAAGAGCAATTGACTAAGGCACAGACAAGTTTTGTGCCGATGGACGATCCAGAGGCTTTAGCCCTTGAGAAAGAGGCTGAAGTCTATCAAAAGGCTTTAGACAATGCGGATTGGTCGCAGGTGGACCCTGGAGTGGCTGCGAATCAGAAGCTTGAATATCGAGACGTGATAGACAAGCTAAGACGCGCAGCGCAGGGCAAGCGGGAAGAGAATGCCGTAAAACAGCGCGATGCACACAGGCAGGCGCTTATGGTGGCAAATCAGGAGTTGTTAAAGCACATACCCGAGTGGAATTCTGCGGAAATATACGCAAGAGACAACCGGGCGATGGGCGATTTCCTGACATCGGAAGGCTTCACAAATGAGGACCTTTCGATATTCGACACCTATCCTGTTGCTAAAAAGTTTATGTACAAAGCTTGGAAGGCAATGGCTAAGCAAAAGGAGATCGAGCGTGGAGCAAAGAAGGTGCGCAAGATTTCCAAGTCATTGTCTCCGGGTGGTGTTGGAAAGTCCACTAAGACGTCGCTTAAAGAGGCTGGCAAGGCAATCAGACAAGGTAAGACTGCCACAGAGCGAAGCCGAGCTAGGTTATCTGTGGAGTTTGACCGATGACCTCATTAGGTGATTTATGGCGACTTTCAGTGACTTTTATGATGCAGGCAATATACCTGAAGATGTAATTCGAGCTTTTTACGACATTTCTCCGACCGATATCCGCTTCACTGGCGAGATTGAGCAGATGGGTGCGGACTCGGTTAAAAAGGAGTGGTTTGAGCACGTCTTGAACGCGCCTGACAAGGACAATGCTGTACCTGATGGTGCAACGGCGTCTGGAGATGACACCACACAGGGTTCGCGCATGTGGAATTACTGCCAGATGCCTGACAGGAATATCGCACTGGGCGATCAGGCGGAAGCTTCCGATGGTTTCGGGCCGAATATTACGAAGTTCGAGACCCAGTTAGAGTACAGGACGAAAGAACTGTACCGCGATTGTGAGGCTTCGGCGCTTTCCAATAACGCCTCTGTTATCCCTGTGGGAAGTACCACTGCGGCCAAGTCGGCTGGATTCTTCGCTTTTGTGAAGACCAACACAAGTGCAACCGGTGCAGATGGTGGTTTCAACAGCGGAACGGGCGTTGTCGATGCGTCTACAGAAGGCACTACAAGGGCGCTTTCTGAGGGTGATATTCTGACGGTTCTGGAAGGCTGCAACGTAGAGGGCGGCGATCCTAACCAGTTCCAGATGATTCCTCAGCTCAAGCGCAAGTTCTCCAACTTCATGTTTACCAGTTCCGCGAGGATTGGCGCTATCTACACGCCGACGCCTGGTGGCGAGGGTGGAGCGACTGCGGTGGGTTCCATTCAGATGTACGAGTCGGACTGGGGGGCGCTTGAGGTCATTTCAAACCGTATCATGCAGCCTGAGAATTCCGGTGCTGGCACTGAAAGGACTAACTTTGCGGTAATCGATACCCAGTATTGGGCGATGGCGTCTCAGTGGGACCCCAGAGCCAAGAGGCTTGGACCTACCGGCACGGGTGAGAACTGGCAGGTCACACACTCAAAGGCCCTGTGTGCTCTTAACGAGCGCTCTTCGGGTGCTGTCAGGGACATCGACTATACATTGGACATGATTGCGTGAGCATTTCGCCCCCCTAGGGGGGCGCTTTTTAGGAGGTTATTATGCCTGGTCAATGGTGTAACGGCGTAGATACAGATCAGCCTTATGTGATTGAGTCAAGGGCTTATTGTGAGGGAATGGCCTATAGGCAGGGCGGCACAGCTGTACAAAGACCTAAGACCGACAACCCTTTCCCTACTTGGGACACAGTGAATCGTGCGAACTGGGACAGGGGTTGGGATGTTGCTGACGCCGCAGCCGGTGGAACGATAAGTGCGGCCAATGCCGGTTGTTGTGCCCTCAGAGGAGCGGCGGTGTCAGTATGAAAAAGTGTGAAATCTGCGGTAAAGAGTTCAAGAATCTAGGCGCACACATGAAAGCGCACGGGAGGACTGATGTACAAGAAACACAAGAAACCAGCGAAGAAACCAGGCCGAAGAGGCCGCTAGAGCGATTCAGGACAAACGCGGTATTTCCAGGCTGCGTGGGGTTTAGGCGTGTCATTAGATAGTCAACTTCACAAGGTCCCTTCGAAGCTTCGTATGCGTTATTTGCACAACCAGGGTGCGATAAAGCAGTTTCAAAAGCTAGGGCATGAGCTTCGCAAAGAGGTGAGACAGGATCCGGTGAGAAACGGGCATTTGCTCACGAGAGAGATGCATCCTGTAGAAATGGAGGTTTTAAAGGTCTTGTGTCCAGGGGTAGGAGCGGACAACGCAAGAGAGCGTCAAAAGGCGTTATATTGGGTGCTGAATCAGGAATGGGGCAAGGATTTAAGGGCCTCTCCTTACGATACAAGGTATTATTTTGGCAAACCGTCAGACACTTAAAGACGATGTGAGAGACACGCTGGAGGAAACAGCGTCTAATCTCACCGATGACACGCTAAATCGCATGGTAAGGCTTGCAACGCGTAAGCTTGAGCGGGATTTGATAGACGAGAAAAGGCCAAATCCCAGACAAATGCTTGCACGTCTCACTGGGACGACTAGCAGCGAAGGCGTTCTAACGCTTCCGAGTGACTTTCTGCGGGCGCGCGCGGTTCGCATTGATGACACAGTATATAAATATGTGTCTTCGGAGAAAATTGAGATACAAAATTCACCGGCAGATTCAGAGGTTGATGGGACTTACTATCAAAGACTTACGGATCTGACGGATACCACGTCTAATTGGCTGTTAGATATCGCTGATGACCTCTATATCTGGGCCACTTGTCTACAGTATGCGCCATGGAACAAGGACAACGAAGACCTAGCGGTTTATGACAGACTTTATTCAGATGCCTTGGAGACAGTGTGCAGTTCCAATGCTTTGAGGCCAACTGGCGGCATGATTCAGCAGAAAAGAGTGAAGTATAAGTCCTGGTATACCTTGATAGGCGATTCGATGTATTTTGGTAGAGCGTATGGCACTTAAAAAACAGATTATAAGCCCTTTCATACGCTATGGCGCAAGTTCCAGGGGTCCGTATGCTAACCGATTAGGACAAGGGCGTTATGCCAAGTCATTTGGAAGGCGAGACGTACCAGATTTCATAGCATTTGATGCTAGAAACGGAGTTATCAAGGCATTAATTAAGGGTGAAGGTTCTGTTGCCTTTGAGCGCCAGACAGGTGCTGCGGTTCGGGACTTCGAGGGGCTGGTTAAGGACGTTCGGGAGCACGAGATCCGGGTTGAGAATGCGCGGCGGGTTGAGAATTTGGAGACACACAACACCAATACGCCTGTATATCTTACTCCGGGCGGGGCTACACCTCCGACAATAAACAAAAATGCAACATTTCAAGGTAGAAATTGTGCATCAATTACTTTTCCATCGGGCGTTAGTGGTTATGGTGGCAGTAGAGCGAATTTTGAAGAAACTGGTTCGGGCTTATTTCCTATAGAATCAGGAAACGATTATGTGGGGAATACGCTTTTTGCATTAAGTCGGCCTTTAGATGGGTCTGAACAGATAAGCCTTTTAATAACGGGATCGCAAAGCTTTGGGTCAGAAACATATTCAGCAACAGACCAAAACGACTATACATCATGGACTAGAGTGATAACGGGGGACAGACAACAAACGACCGTTGATGGCAATAATTTTCTTTCATGCTATCCAGGACAGAACCTGTCTTCGCCATTAACAGTGTATATTACTGAGCGTCAGTGTGAAAAAGTAACCGGCCAGGCCAACCAAAACCCCTCCGAATATGTGAGTGTCGGGGTGGGAGTGGGGAGCGAGCAAGTTAGCGCCGTAACTGCGTGGACAACAGGAGCAGGGTGGACGGATGATGGAGTTGATGCAATATCAGCTTCAACAACTACTGCAAATTGCTCGAAAGACCTTGGACTTATTGCCAATAAAACCTATGTTGTCACCTATACGGCAGCCGTAACGTCCGGAACCTTTAGGGCGCTTGTCGGTGGCACTGCGGGGACGACGCGAAGCGCATCCGGTACCTATACCGATGTGGTTGTCTGCGGAAGCTCTAATACCGATCTTGCTTTTAACGGCGTTACATCTTTCACTGGCAGCATAACCGGCATTTCCATTAAAGAAGCCGACCACGGTCTATTCGTCGATGGCGTCAAAGCCTTTGCCTATGAAAACGGCAACACGGTTGATGGAGACAATGTTGTAACCGAGGCGAAGGGCGCTGCACTAACGGATTGGCGGTTTCTGTTCGAGCCTGCTTCAGAAAACGTATTGTTGCAATCCAGTAATTTCACAACAGGTGCGGGGGATTGGACGACTTCTGGATCTGTTCAAACGGCATCGACAACAACAAGCAGTCCTGTTCAAGGTCGCGACTGGTGGAGACTGGAGGCCAATTCGACAACTTCTGGTAACAGGCATGTTTTTTCCAATACGCACACAAAAGCGGCGGTTGCGGAAAACTGGGTGGCATCTGCCATTGTAAAGGAGGATCAGTTTACTGAAGCTCAGATACAGGCCGAAAATGGCGTTAAGTTTTTCAGGGCACGGATAAATCTTTCTACAGGCGCAGTCAGCGGTTTAACCGGCTCTGTGTGGACGGCTGTAAGCGCAGGCAGGGAGGCACTTCAAAACGGCAGTTACAGGGTTTGGTTGAAAGGAACGACAGACACTGATACAGGCATAAGGTTAAGGGTTGATTTAATTCAAGGCGGCAGCGATTTCGTGACGCCTGGTGCGGTCGGTGATGGCATTTTTCTGCAAGGCGCTCAGTTAGAGAAAGCCGAGGTTGTGACGTCTTTGATTGAAACATCAGGGACGGCGGTAACGAGAACGGCCGACAATGCCTTGTCGATGTTTGACTATTCGAATTGGAGTCAGACGGAAGGGACAGTTATAGCCACGATTCGGATGTCCGATGTAAATATAGGGTCCCAGCAGGGGATCCTCTGCATTGGGATAACCACGGCAAATATATTTTATGAAACGAGCGGGACCGTTATAACGAATGACGGCACTAACTTTAGTCTTAGAAATATTACCGCCAACAACGAGAATAAAATCCTGTCAGAGTACAGCACGAATGCGAATGAACTGTATCTTGGAATTAGAGATGTGGGGGGCGTAGGACCTTGGTCATATGGAACTACCGTTGCTTATGATGGTGGGTTCCCTGGTAGTGGTGACTTGAGTATGTTCTTTCCATTGTCTCGGCCAATGAGAATAAAGGATCTCAAATTCTACACAACCCGCAAGGGCAAGGACTGGGTTGAGGAAAACGAATGATAGCTAGAATGCAGATCCGCGAAACCGCATGGAATGCCTTGCTATCCCAGTATCAGACATGCGTGGATACCGAGGCTTGCTCATTGTCGCAAGACATACAAAAAATACTGCGGACAGGTTGCACGCATATTGTAGAGGACGCACAGAGCCCCGCAGGGTTTATTCTGGTGGACTGCATAGGGCCTGAATCGCGCATCGATGAGCTTTACAACTATTTCGATCCTTCCGACAGGATAGGCTATGGCGACAGCAATGGGCCTTGGAAGTGGGGATTTGATGGGAAAGTGAATTTTCCTACTGAATACACTGGTCAACATAACGATATATTGGCGAGTCAACCTGCCGGATCTACGTTTGAAGACGAGAATTGGGGCCATGGGTGGTTGGGCCAGGGCACAGATGAATATTTACAACTATATGCTAGAGAGCATAGCAGAGAATTCGGGGAGGAATTCGCATGAGCGAAGGCGAAACACTTAAAACCACGCAAAAGCTTTTAGATGAGGATTTCCCTGAAGGCCAGAATCAGGGAATTACAGCCGAAAAAATGCGTAATTTCGTGGTTTCGGCTATGAGTGTAGGTGGTGCTGATGGTACAACGCCGAATTCCGATGGAACTCCACGCGGACTTATCAGATTGGGTGCAAGGCGTTTTCAGGTTGATGTTAACGGCGACGGAATTTATATGTTTGTCGGTCAAGGAAACTCAGACATAAACCAAGAGGCGGAAGTTACAGCCAAGTTTATAGTTAATGATATCGGCACAACGTCTAACTATGAGGCTCGCAAAACATTCAAGCCTGGAGAAAAATCTAACAATGGGATTATTGTCGTAGATTTGCCAGCATACGATGGCTGGCCTGGCTCTGGAGAAAGGCTGAGAGAAGGCGACATCATAGAGCTTACCTTTAACACGAACGGTGCGAATTTAAGCAATGTAGACTATTACATTTTCGGAGTTCGACTTGGGTAAAGACAATGTAATTCCGTTTGTCATTCTGGTAGTTCTGGTGCTGATATTCGCGGCATTCGTGGGGACTAATGCCTATTCAGTGTTAAAGGCGGAGATAGAAGAAATCAGAGAGCGTATAACGGCTTGTGAAGGTGTAGAATGCAAAAAATAAATACCTGTCTTTTAGGTATGGTCTTAGAGGATGGACAATGAGAACTGGGTGCAAATCGTTCTCGGATTGCTTGGAATCGGGCTTAGTATAACGCTCACATTAATAGGAATTTTATTCTCCTGGCTGAAAGGAAGACAGGACAGAAACGAGGAAAGGACGGAAAGAGAAATCAGCGAATTGCGAGCGCAGATAAACGAAAGACTCAGGACGTTGGGCCATGAGGACAGAGACATTAGAGGGCAGTTAAACGGGTTGAAAGACATGCTTTTGATGTGGACGAAAGAGAAGAAATGAATCGGGAAGAATTAAAAGATTATATATCGCGCAGACTTCTGAAGAAGTACGCAAGACAGTATAAGAGCGATCCAGTGTGGGCGTGGAATAAGATCAGGGAGGCTGTGCAAGGCGCTACTGTGGCCGAGAAGAAAGAGATTATAAACGCTTTATCTAATACGTCTATCGTGCGCAATCTGATGAGCACAGAAGCAGATAATGAGGCTGAAACAATGATGCAGGATGACAGTCTTGACTTAAACGAGTTAACGAGAGTGCTTGAGGGCTAGACATGGCGCTTGATCCAGTACCAACCTATCCAGGAAATTATAACGCTAGTGAAGCAAGTAATAATCCTCCTGGAAGCGATACGCGACGAGAAGGCGATGACCAGATAAGGAGAATGAAAGCCAGTGAAAAGGCCACATGGTCTAACGTCACTGGGGCGGTTACGGCTTCGCATACTGAATTAAATACGCTAACAGGGATAAGCACGACAGATCCGATAACAACCTTCCCAAGTGGCACGAAGATGGTTTTTCACCAGCTTTCGGCGCCAACCGATTGGACGCTTGATGCAACTTTAAACGAACATTCTATAGCGTTAGTAGGTGCAACAGGAGGGGGTACGACCGGAGGCACAAAGAATTTCACAACAGTGTTTCAGACGCACGCGGAAGGTGCAGCCGATGGTGTTGGTGATCATACGCTGGTCTTAGCAGAGATACCCGCCCATAACCATGGCGGGGGTGCCCATGCGCATGTTCTCAATTATGCCACTGGCGATGGCACAACCGCATTTGCAACGGGCAGTACGTTTGGCAATAGAGTAGCAGGGGGCGCAAATTATGCGAGTTCTGGCGTGTCTGGTTCACGGTCAGGTTTTGTTGCTTCGTCGGGTTCGATTATCACATCACAGGGCGGATCAGGTGCGCATGGTCATTCTTTGGATTTGGATGTTAAAAGAGCAAACTGCATCGTGGCGACGAAAGACTAATGGAAGTTATTCACAACATTAATGAGGAAAAGCGTAAGACAGGTTGTCCTATTGGGCATTGCTGCGATGATTGTAATCTTTACAGGCCGATGTATAAGACAGTGCAAGGCGGCGAAGTAAAACAGATCTGGGATTGTACGTTTAACATCATTGCAACGCTTCAATCCGAGACAAAAGAAAGGACTTTAGGCGTACAGCAGGCTGTAGAGTCAAGAGGAAACGAACAGATTAAACGGGCAGATGCGTTTTTAAATCTTGCCATAGAGAGTAAAAATGCCAGTCTTCCGCGTCAATAAGGTTGGATCGGTAGGATTTATCGATCAAAATGACTTGAGGCCGCATGAATTGCCGCCGCAGGGTTGGAGCAGTGTTGCTAATGTAAGGATGATTAATGGTTCCGCGAAGGCTGTTAACCCATGGCAGGCGTTAGCGGATTTGGGGGCGTCTAACTGTCATGCATTAGACTTTTACAATGACCCGTCAGCAGGTCCAAGCCATATATATGCGTACATGGACGATAAAATACTGTCTGTCGATAATAACGGCGCGACGTTGACAGTATCAAAGATTGGTCTAATATCGTCACCTTATCCGGATCAGATCTGGATAACCGACCAATTCCAGAATATACCTATCTCGACAAACAATAGAGACGCACCGCAGTGTTTTTATAATCCTGGTGGCGTTGTAGACGAAACGACACTAAGCCAGGACTTTCCTAATTGGCCGACAGATGTGACAGCGAGATTGGTCGTTGCGTATAAAAATTTCATCGTTGCGCTAAATATTGTAGACGTTAACGCCTATCCCAACATGGTTTGGTGGTCGGATGCAGCAGAACCGGGATTGATGCCGTCGACATGGGATTATACAGACCCTACAAACCTTTCTGGACGTTTCACATTAGGCGCTGGCGCCGGTGCAATTCTGGGTGCTGCAGTACTGAGGGACAGTCTTTTCGTCTATACCGAATACAGTACTTACAGAATAGATTTTATCGGCGGGCAATTTGTGCTGAGGAATAAGCCGGTATTTCAAAATTCAGGCATATTCGGGCCGCGTTGTGTTGTTAAGTATGGTGAAAAGCACTTTGTAATTACGAAGTCGGACATTATCGCCCATGATGGTCAACAGATGGTGACTGTGGGGGATATGAAAGTCCGAAACAGGTTTTTACAGGGGATTTCCGACGAAGACACAAATAGAGTATGGGCGCAGATTTACAGGAGATTTTCCGAAATATGGGTGGGAGTCCCTGATACTCAGAAAGCCTTCAATTTAGCCGTTCCCTTTCAATGGGAGGAAGGACCGTGGGCGATAAGAGATCTTCCGGACAGTCGTTATATGAAGGAACTTCCTGTCCTTGAGGCTTCTTTAACCGATGACTCCTGGGATAACGGAACAAATGTAACCTGGGATGATGGGCCAGATAATATCTGGAATGAAGGCGGGGCAGTTGGCGACTTTCAACCTATTGTCACATCGACAGACAATAATCTTTATATCATAGACACTGGAGAGCAGACAGAAGACACGATACTTCAAAGGGAAGATTTCAACCTTAACGGTGACGATCAAAGGGCTATGATTCAGGAAGTATTTCCTAGAATGCGTGGTCAAGAAAATGTGCAGATAAGGGTGGGGACCTCGGATAGTGTGGAAGGCCCGATAACCTGGAGAGATTATCAGACTTTTAACCCGCAGACAGGCAATAAGATAAAGAC
>JAAUYE010201952.1_pt1 | contig 13038 bp, 13 predicted proteins | sample 7278081 | NCBI WGS metagenome assembly JAAUYE01 (sample SAMN14350131, study PRJNA611818) | marine sediment metagenome | isolation source: surface marine sediment (0.6m) | place: French Polynesia: Moorea | collected 2018-08
AGAATATTTCGTTTACACTGAAAATGTTAATGGTTCAAATCCATTATTGCTTATAATTTGTATTAATTAACGTATAAGTTATATTACAAAACGCTCTTAGTTTAATATTGATTTATTTTTCTTGATAGCTTAATTCGGTAAAAGCGGATGGTTGTTAACCATTAGATTATTGGTTCAAATCCAATTCAAGAAGATTTCTTTTTAACGTGTTTGTAGCTTAATTGGATAAAGCATTAAACTACGGATTTAAATTTGAAAGTTCGAATCTTTCCAAACGCGTATTAAAAAAAATTTAGAGTGTGTAGCTTAATTGGATAAAGCATTAAACTTTTAATTTATTGATTTTAGGTTCAAGTCCTAATACACTCATTTTTACTTTTTTATTATGCTAAATTTTTATTTAAATGAAATGAAATTTTATACAAATTATTATTTTATTTCGTTAATCTTTATTTTGTATTTTTTAATAAAAAAATTTACTCTTTTTTTAATTTTTTTATTTTATCCAGTGATGAAGTTATTAAAAAAAAAATTATTAGTTTTGCAGTTCTTAGATTTATTAAATATAAGTTTTTATGTAATTATATATGTTAGTTTTTTTTTTTCACTAATCTTTTTAGTAAAATTAATTTTTCTTTTTTTAATAAGTAGTTGAATGTTTTATCAACTTCATTATTTAAATTTATTTTTAGTTTATTTTAAAAATACAGTTTTTTTTCATTTTTTCATTTTTTCATTTTTTCATTTTTTCATTTTTTCATTTTTTTTTGATTTAAATTTTATTACTTCATTTTACTTTTTTGATATTCAATTACATTCTCTAAGTTTTATTAAATCAATAATTAATTTTTTTTTCATTTTTTCATTTTTTCATTTTTTCATTTTTTCATTTTTTTTCATTTTTAGATTAATGTTTTCATGATTTTCATTTTTTTTAATAATAAAAAAATTTATAAATTTTTTATCATTTTTATCATTTTTAATTTTATTAATTTTTTATTGTGATTTTATTAATTTTTTATTGTTATTTTCATTTTTTGTTTTAGTTACTGAATTTTTTTTTTTATTAATTTGTTTTCAAATAATTTTTTAATATTATATGTCAAATTTAAAGCAATTATTAAATCAAAAAAAAATTAAAAAAAAAATTAAAAAAAAAAAAATTTTTAATTCTCCTCAAAAAAAGGGAATTTGTTTAAAAGTTTATGTGGTTAATCCAAAAAAACCAAATTCAGCTAATCGAAAAGTTGCTAAGGTTAGATTATCTAATGGTAAAGTAGTAATTGGTTACATACCTGGAGAAGGTCATTCTTTACAACAACATTCTTTGGTTTTAGTTCAAGGTGGTCGAGTAAAAGATTTACCAGGAGTAAAATTTAGATTTATAAGAAAATCTTTAGATTTTGTTTAATTTTTAGTTATAGCTTCTATCGTTTAAAGGTAAGACGTTGTTTTTTCGTGACAAAGATGTGAGTTCAATTCTCACTGGAAGTAAACGGGATAGAGTAAACTTGGTTAACTCATTAGGCTCATGATCTAAAGTCATAGGTTCGAATCCTATTCCCGTAATTTAAAAGATTAATCATTTATGTTAATTTTGTCAAATGAAAAAAAAAATATTTTTTTAAAAAAACAATTTATTTTACTAAATAAAATAATTTTGAAAAAATTATTAATTTCGGAATTATTTTTTAATCAATTCTTAAAAATTTGAAATAGTTAGAATACTAAAAAATTATTTGAAAACAAATTAAAAGAGTTTGATCCTGGCTTAGAATGAATGTTATTGGTTAATCTTACACATGCAAGTTGAATGTAATTATTTAGCGTAAGGGTGAGTAAAACATAAAAAAAATTAATATAAAAAAATGTTTATGTAAGATTAAGTTTTAATTTAGTTTAAAAAGTAAATTAGCTTATAATCTTTAGTTGATCTTTGAGGATGAACAACCACACTGGAATTGAAAAACGGTCCAGACTACTATTAGGCAGCAGTGAAGAATATTGGACAATGAGTGTAAACTTGATCCAGTTAAGCCAATTATGTGAGGAAGATTTATTATTGTAAAACATAACAATACTAAAAAATAATGATTTTAGTATCTTTAGTCCTGGCTAATTTCGTGCCAGCAGCCGCGGTAAAACGAGAAGGGCAAATGTTATTCAAATTATTGGGCGTAAAGAATTATTAGGTTGTAAATTAATGTTAAAAATTTTTATTAGTGATAAATTTTATTTTATTTTACTATAATTACAGTAATTTACTAGAGTTTAAAAAAAAGATTTTAGAATTTTAAATGAAATGGTAAAATGTGTTGATATTTAAAAGAATCTCTGTTGCAAATGCAAAAATCTTTTTTAAAACTGACACTTTTTAATTAAAGTATAGGTAGCAAAAGGGATTAGATACCCCTGTAGTCTATACCCTGAACCATAAATGCTATTAATTATATTTTTTAATTAATTAAATTAACGTAAAAGCATTTCGCCTGGGAACTACGATCGCAAGATTAAAACTCAAAGGAATTGACGGGAATTCAAACAAGCAGTGGAGCATGTGGTTTAAATCGATAATACGCGCGAAATCTTACCAATTTTTGTTAACAGGTGTTGCATGGCTGTCGTCAGTCCGTGCTTTGAAGTGTTTGGTTTATTCCAATTAACGGACGAAACCTTTTTTTATTAATATACAAATTTATGAAGGACATCTTTATAGAAAAAAAACGACGACAAGTCTTCATGACCCTAATAAATTGGGCTACTTTCATGTGCTACAATATTCTTGACAAAAAAAATATTTTAAATTAATTTAAATAAATTTTTTAATAAAGAATTTGTCAAATTGTTTTCTGTAATTCGAAAACATGAAGTTGAAATTGCTAGTAATCGTTTATAAGAATGAAACGGTGAATAAGTTCTTGAATTTTGTACACACCGCCCGTCACGCTATGGGAATCAAATTTACTTGAAGAGCAAAATGTTTAAAAGTAAAAAGAAGACTGAAGTGAAGTCGTAACAAGGTAGCCGTAGGGGAACCTGTGGCTGGAATAAATAAATTTTTTCTACTATTTCAAATTTTAAAACAAATTATAACTTTTTATGATTATAAATAACTTTATTATTTTTTTAACATTATTTTTAATTAGTATGTTAGGGATGTTCTTAAATCAAAAAAATATTTTAATAATGTTAATGTCATTAGAAATGCTTTTTTTATCTATTAGTTTTTTTTTAATTTATTCTTCATTTTATTTAGATGATTTATTAGGTCAAATATTTTCTTTATTAATTTTAACGGTTGCGGCCGCAGAATCTTCAATAGGACTTGCTATTCTAGTGATTTATTTTAGAGTTCGTTATAATATAACTGTTGAATTTATGAATTTAATGAAAGGGTAAAAAAATTATTGATTAAGGTATTAATTTTAAAAAGGCATTTAATAGCAATACTTGATAAACTGATTAAAAAGGACGGTTCGAATCGAAAATTACAATTAAGTTTAGACTTGTGATGTGTAAGTTTCCTAATTAAAAAATAAAATTTTTTAAAATAATTTTGTAAAATGAATCATCTTAGTAACAAAAAACAAAAAAATCAAACGAAAATTTAATATTAGCGGCGAGCGAAATAAGTGAAAGTATTAATTTTATAATATTAATTAAATTGATATAAGGTACAAATCCTGTTAATTAATTTTTTTTTTAAGTAAAATTTTTTCTAAGTAAATTGGATATTTTAACTTTTTGAATATAGGAGTACCACCTTCTAAACTTACAAATCAGTTTAATCGATAGTAAATGAGTACTGTGAAAAAAAATTGAAAAAAATTGAAAAAAATTGAAAAAAATTGAGTGTCAGATTAATTACTTGAAGTAATTTTTACAACAAGATGCTTTTTGCAGAACGAACCAACAAGTTAAAAATTATAGCAAAAATAATAAAAATTAAATTTAAATTAAAGTTATAATTATTAAACCTGAAACTAAGTGATCTAACTATAAATAAGTTAATTTTAATGTAATAATTAATTAAGGACTGAACTTTTATATGTGGCAAAATATTAAGAAAATTTGTAGTTAGGAGTGAAAGGCTAATCAAACTTAGTTATAGCCGGTTTTTCACGAAATGTATTTTAGTACAGCATCATTTTTATTAATTAAGGTAAAGTAAAATTGTTATATTAAAAAACTATTTAACTTCAAATTTAATTACACAAAAAAATTAGTGAGTTTATAAGCGATAAGGTTTTTAAACTAAAGGAAAACAATCCAGATTAGTTGATAAGGTATTAAATTATAATTTAAAATAAGATTATTTAAAATTAAAATATAAAAATAGGCTTAGAAGCAGTTTTTTATTTGAGAAAGCGTTTTAGCTCGATATTAATTTTTAAATAATTAAAAATGTCTGATAATAAATTGTAAACCGATTCAATAAATTTAATATTAGTTTGTACTTATTTTTATATTTATTAAAAAAATTATTAATATATTATTTACAATTATATTATTATTAAATGGTAGTGAAACGTTTTGTGATTCAAATAAATATTTTGAAAAAAAAATTAAAAAAATTAATTACTAAACAAAATTGAAAATGTTGGTATGAGTAACGAAAAATTATGTTAAATCATGATCATTTTAAAGTTGGTTTTCAATGTAATTTTAAATACATTGAGTGAGTCGGTTCCTAAAATAAAACTGAAAAGTTAATTTTGATGGAGAAAAAATAAGTTTTTTGAAACTAATTTGTATATAATTAAAAAAACAAAAAAAATTGATTTATTTTTTAAATAATTAATTTATTTTTAATTAAATTTTTTTTCGAGAAAAAAACAATTTTAAAAACCGTACTAAATCCGACACAGGTCTACAAGTAAAATGATTGAAAGAATTATATTAAAGGAACTTGGCAAATTGTTTCTGTATGTTAGCTAAAAAGAAAACCTTTATAAAAAAAATATAGGTAGCATAAAAAAAAAGCAACGACTGGTTAACAAAACCACAAAACTCTGCAAATTTAAAAAAGATGTATAGAGTTTGAAGCCTGCCCGGTGCTTAATCATGAAATTTTTATTATAAAACAAATAAAATATAAATTTAAGTAAACGGCGGTTCTAACTATAAGAATCCTTAGGTAGCGAAATTCCTTGACGGGTAAATTCCGTCCTGCATGAATGGCTTAACGATTGCTTTACTGTCTCTAATATAAATTCAGTGAAATTACAATATTCATGAAAATGTGAATTACTTACAATAAGACGGAAAGACCCTAGATCCTTTACTTTAATTTTACATTAAAGTAATTTAATAAAAAATTTAGAGTAAATGGAAGTTAAAAGCAATTTTGAAACACCATTTTTTTATTAATTTTCTTTTTATTTATTACATAAAAAAACAGTGTAAAAAAGTAAGTTTACTTGGGATGAGTACCTCCTAAATAGTAACGGAGGTGTACAAAGGTAAAAGGATTAATGTATAATAGTTATTTTGCTTGATAATAAAATTGATAAATTAAATTAGGACGAAAGTCAGTTATATTGACCCGAATTTAAGTGTGGAATTAAATTCGTTCAACAAATAAAAGGAACTCTAGGGATAACAGATTCATCATGATTAAAAGTTCTTATTAAAGTCATGGTTTGATACCTCGATGTCGACTCATCTTATCCTGAAATTGAAATTGATTTCAAGGGTCTAGTTGTTCGCTAGTTAAAAAGGTACGTGAGTTGGGTTCAGAACGTCGTGAGACAGTTCGGTCCCTATCTATTGTAAGAAAAAAAATTAAAAGAATTATTTTTAGTACGAGAGGACCAAAATATATTAACCAATGGTAAATTGATTAAAATAATTTAATTTTATAGTCAAGTAGCTACGTTAGTTTAGTTTAAATACTGAAAAAATCAATAGTATAAAAACAACTTTTAAATTTTTTAGAATATTCTTTAAGATAAAAAGATAGATCGGTTTAATTTTAACTTTTAGTAATAAAAAAATTATAGATACGAATTAATCAATAAATTAACTAACTTAATCAAATTTCATAAAAACTATTAAATATAAATGTCAAAAAAAATAAATTTACATGGAAAAAGTTTGTCTTTAACAACCTATTGATTTATTGAATTTCAATTGTACGGTAAAAATTTTTTTTTGTTTAAAAAATACTTTTTTCTATTATTCTTTTTAAGAAAATTCATTACAAAAAAAAAATTATTGTTCTTGAGCTTTTTTTTTGGTCTATTTATAAAATTTAGTATATTTAAAAAAAGAGTCTATTTTTTAATTTCATTATTTAAATCAAAAAAAAAATTTGATGTGGTTTTGCAAAATATTTTTCCAGTTTATTTATTTCGAAATAAATCTTTATTGCAATTCACTGGAAAAATTTTTATTTTTCCTAGTTTTTATTTTTCTCAACTTTTTTTAAAAGATTTAATTTTTTTTTTATTAATTTATAAAAAATTTAATCCAAGAAAAGTATTTAATTATTTTTTATTATTTTTAAAAAAAAAAATTAATTATTTATCAATTGTTAGTTCTAGAAAAGGTATCATTAAGAAAAAATTAGTAGGTTTTAAAATTCAATTAAAAGGTAGATTCGAGACTACTAAAAATTCTATGTCAAAAAAAAATTTAATAAAATTTGGAAAATTAAATTCAACAACTTTAGAAAATCATATAGTTCTTTGTGAGCATACTTTTTTTTCAAAATTGGGTTCTAGTAATTTAAAGATTTGACTTTTCTATAGTTTTTAAAAAGTTAGTAATTAAAATGTTTTCAAATAATAATAAAAAACATCATTTTAGTTTTAAAAAAAAAAGAGCATCTCAAAAACATATTTTAAAATTTGGTTTACTTGGTTTAAAATTTAAGTATTCTATTTGTATAACTGAAAAACAAGAGAATTTACTAAAATTTTTTATTATAAAAAAAATTAAAAATTTATCAATTAGAAAAATAAAATTGTTTTTTTATTTTAAAAAACAATTTAATTATACAAATCTTCCTCTTGAATCACGAATGGGTAAAGGTAAAGGAGAAATTATCGGATCTTTTGGTTTTTATAAATGTGGTTTTTTAATATTAGAATTAAAAAATTTTAGTTTAAATGATCTTATCTTGTTAAAAAATTATTTAAATAAAAAATTTTCATTTAATCTTTTTTTATCATTTTAAAAATTAATAAAATGGGGGAGAAACTCTATTGGTTTGAGTGTTAATCTGTCGCATTAAAAGTTGCGGGTTCAAATCCCGTCTCTCTCGTATTTCATAAAATGTTTATCTTAATAAAATAATATAATAATTAATAAAATGTTTTCAAATAATCAATTTATATCAAGATGAGTTTTTTCTACAAATCATAAAGATATTGGAACTTTATATTTAATATTTGGTGCATTTTCAGGAATTTTAGGAGGTTGTATGTCCATGCTTATTCGAATGGAATTAGCTCAACCAGGTAATAGTCTTTTATTGGGTAATCATCAAATCTATAACGTTTTAATTACTGCTCATGCTTTTTTAATGATTTTTTTTATGGTTATGCCTGTTATGATAGGAGGGTTTGGTAACTGATTTGTTCCTATAATGATTGGAAGCCCAGATATGGCTTTTCCACGTTTAAATAATATCTCCTTTTGATTACTTCCTCCTTCTTTATGTTTACTACTTTTATCTTCGATAGTAGAAGTAGGAGTTGGTACAGGTTGAACTATTTACCCTCCGCTTAGTTCTATACAAAGTCATTCTGGAGGTTCAGTAGATTTAGCTATATTTTCATTACATTTATCAGGAGCTTCTTCAATTTTAGGAGCAATCAATTTTATTTCGACTATAATTAATATGCGAAATCCTGGACAAACATTTTATCGAATCCCTCTTTTTGTTTGATCAATTTTTGTAACTGCTTTTTTATTATTATTAGCCGTGCCGGTTCTTGCAGGAGCTATAACTATGTTATTAACAGATCGAAATTTTAATACGGCGTTTTTTGATCCAGCAGGTGGAGGAGATCCTGTTTTATATCAACACTTATTTTGATTTTTTGGTCACCCAGAAGTTTATATTTTAATTCTTCCAGGATTTGGAATTATTAGTCATATTATATCAACGTTTTCTAATAAACCAGTTTTTGGTTATATAGGGATGGTTTATGCTATGGTATCAATTGGTATTTTAGGTTTTATTGTTTGAGCACATCATATGTATACAGTTGGTTTAGATGTTGATACACGTGCGTACTTTACTGCTGCTACAATGATTATTGCTGTTCCTACTGGGATAAAAATATTTTCTTGAATTGCAACTATGTGGGAAGGTTCAATTAACTTTAAAACTCCAATGCTTTTTGCTTTAGGTTTTATTTTTTTATTTACTTTAGGTGGACTTACTGGAATTGTTTTAGCAAACTCTGGTTTAGACATTAGCTTGCATGACACTTACTATGTTGTAGCACACTTTCATTACGTACTTTCAATGGGTGCAGTATTTGCTATTTTTGGAGGTTTTTATTATTGATTTGGAAAAATTACTGGAGTGCAGTATTCTGAAGTTTTAGGTCAAATTCATTTTTGATCAACTTTTATTGGGGTAAATTTAACTTTTATGCCAATGCATTTTTTAGGTTTAGCTGGAATGCCTAGAAGAATTCCTGATTATCCTGATGCATATTTCAGTTGAAATATTTTAGCTTCTTATGGATCTTATGTTGCTTTACTAAGTACTATGTTTTTTTTTTATTTAGTTTTTGAAGCAATTTCATCTAAAAATATTTGTATAAATGAACCTTGAAATATTAATCAAATTGATAAAGGAAAAGGGACTACTAGTCTAGAATGAATAATTACTTCTCCTCCTGCTTATCATACATTTGAAGAAACTCCATTAATTGTAGAAGCAGTCTATAAAAAATAATTAATTTTTTTAAATGATATTTTTTTCAATTTTAACAATAATACTTTTTTTCAATTTTTTTCAATTTTGTTTTAATGATCATGCTGAATCTTGACAATTAGGATTTCAAGATTCAGCTACTCCTATTATGGAAGGTATTATTAATTTACATCATGATTTAATGTTCTTTTTATGTGTGATTCTTATTTTTGTTAGTTGAGTTTTATTTCGAACTATTTGGCTTTTTGAAAAATCAAAAAATAAAGTTGCTTCAAATTTAAATCATGGTATTTTAATAGAAATAATTTGAACTACTACTCCTGCATTAATTTTATTAATAATTGCAATACCTTCATTTTCTTTGTTATATGCAATGGATGAAATTGTTTCTCCTACTATAACAATAAAAACATTAGGTCATCAATGATATTGAAGTTATGAATATTCAGATTATGTGAATGAAAACTTCGAGCCAATAAATTTTGATAGTTATATGATTCCCGAAGAAGATTTAGAAAATGGACAACTTCGTTTATTAGAAGTGGATAATCGTATGGTAATACCTATTAATACACATATTCGTATTGTTGTTTCTGCAGCCGATGTGTTACATAGTTGAGCTATACCTTCTTTAGGTATCAAATGTGATGCTATACCAGGTCGTTTAAATCAAGCATCTTTATTTGTAAAACGAGAAGGTTTATATTATGGTCAATGTAGTGAAATCTGCGGAGTAAACCATGGTTTTATGCCTATTGTTATTGAAGCTGTTAATTTAAAATATTATATTAATTGATTGTCAAATCAATTTGAAGTTTAAATAAAAATTTGAATGCGAATCTCATTTATTTTAAAGATAATTTTTATTTTTATTTTTTTAATAATTTTAATATTGATTTTAAATCCTAAGAATATAAAAATTATTAAAAAATTTATAAAGAAATTTATAAATTTAATAACCTAATTTTGAAAACTATGTCTCTTATTGTAAAAAAAATTTATCAGAAACATCCGTTTCATTTAGTTGATCCTAGTCCTTGACCATTTTTGGCGTCAATGGCATCGTTTGCTTGTGCAATTAATGCTGTGTTATATTTTCATTTATTTAAATTTAGTAATTTATTATTATTATTAAGTTTTCTATTTTTATTTTCTATAATGTTTGTTTGATGACGAGATGTGTCAAGAGAATCAAACTTTGAAGGTCACCATACTGGGATAGTTCAGCAAGGATTACGATATGGGATCTTATTATTTATTGTATCTGAAATATTTTTTTTTGTTGCTTTTTTCTGAGCTTTTTTTCATAATAGTATATCTCCTTCAATTGAAATTGGAGTTATTTGACCACCGAAAGGAATTTATGTTTTAAATCCTTGACAAATTCCTTTTTTAAATACATTAATTCTACTTTTATCAGGTTGTACTGTAACTTGATGCCATCATGCAATAATTTCTAATTCAAAAAAACAAGTTATTAACAGTTTAAGTTTAACTATTTTTTTAGCTATATTTTTTACATTATTACAAGGTTATGAATATAAAATGGCAGATTTTAGATTATCAGATGGTATTTATGGAAGTACTTTTTATTTAGCAACTGGATTTCACGGATTTCACGTGTTAATAGGAACTATATCTTTGTTTATTTGTTTACTACGATTTTTAAACTTTCAACTAACTCAGCAACATCATTTTGGATTTGAATCATCTGCGTGATATTGACACTTTGTAGATGTAGTTTGATTATTTTTATTTGTTTCAATTTATTGATGAGGAGGAATTTAAAAAAATGAATTTAAAAAAATGAATTTTATATTTATTTTCGTTATTTTAACAATATTAATAATTTCAAATAAACTTTTTCTTTTTAATGAAGAATTTTTAATTTTATTAAGTTTTTGTTGTTTTTGTTTTATTATTTATACTAAATTAGGAGATCAACTAGAAAATAGATTTAAAAATAAAACTCTAGAATTAGAAAAACTATTTTTAAGTTCTTTAAATATTATAGTTGCAAATTTAACTAAAAAAAAAAAATTGAATGCTAAATTAAAATATTTTAAAAATATTTATTTGTCTTTAAAAAAATATTATTTAGAATTTTCAAAACAATTTTTAGTTGAACTTTTAATTTATAAAAATAATCAAGAAAAATCAAATTTTTTATTTAAGTTAATTACTTTTTCAACTTTTGAAAAAGATTATTTAAAATTTATAACACTTTTATTAACAAAAAAATTGAATCAAATTAATAAAATATTAAATTTTTTTAATTTGATTGTTAAAATAAAAAAAATTCAAACTATAATGAAAATAAATCGAATTTCTTTAATTAAAAAAATTTAATATTTTATTAATTTGATTCAATTTTTTTGTTAAGCGAATATAGATTAACTGGTAAATCTTTAGTTTTCCACACTAATGTTAGGAGTTCAAATCTCCTTATTCGCTTTTTACTTTAAAATAAGTGACGTATAGCCAAATTTGGTAAGGCAGTAGATTTTGAAGCTATCATTTAAAGGTTCGAGTCCTTTTACGTCAGAGATAACATTATTAGTTAAAATACTAAAAGATTGTTTATAAAAAACTCGCTTGGTGAAATTTGGTAAACACGATGGATTTAAAATTCATTCTTAAAAAGTTATTGGTTCAAGTCCAATAGCGAGTACTAAAAAAGTTTAAAAAAATATATAATAAAAATATATAATTTATGAGAGTAATAAAATATCCACTTTTCAGTATTATTAATGATCATGCAATCGCTTATCCAACACCCATTAATTTGCATTATGCATGAAATTTTGGTTTTTTATCATTGATATGCTTAGGAATTCAATTAGTTACTGGTATATTTTTAGCTATGCATTATACTCCTCATATTAGTCTGGCTTTTAACAGTGTTGAGCATATTATGAGGGATGTTAATTTTGGATGACTAATTAGATACATGCATGCTAATGGAGCATCTATGTTTTTTGTTGTTGTTTATTTTCATATTTTTAGAGGATTATATTTTGGATCATATACTAAACCTAAACAATGAGTTTGAGTTTTCGGAATAATAATTCTTCTTTTAATGATAATAACTGCTTTTATTGGTTATGTTTTACCATGAGGGCAAATGAGTTTATGAGGAGCAACTGTAATTACCAATTTAGTTTCAGCAATACCAAAAATTGGTGATCATATTGTGTTTTGGTTATGAGGTGGCTTTTCAGTTGATAATGCAACGTTAAATAGATTTTTTAGTTTACATTATTTATTACCTTTTGTAATTGTAGCTATTTCATTTATACATATAGCATTACTACATCAAGAAGGTTCAGGAAATCCATTAGGAATTGAATCAACTTCTGATAAAATTAACCTTTTTCCTTATTTTTTGATTAAAGATTTGTTTGGATTATCTTTATTTTTAATTTTTTTTGCTATTTTTTTATATTTTTTTCCAAATATTTTAGGACATTCAGATAATTATATTGAGGCTAATCCCATGGTTACTCCTACTCATATTGTGCCTGAATGATACTTTTTACCTTTTTATGCTATTCTTCGAAGTATTCCTCATAAATTAGGTGGAGTAATTGCTATGTTATTATCAATATTAATTTTAGCAGCTTTACCATGACTTCATAGTACTGAAATTCGTAGTTCACGTTTCCGACCTATTTATAAATTAGCGTATTGAACACTTATTAGTTGTTGCTTACTACTAGGATGAATTGGAGGAATGCCAGTTGAAGATCCTTATATTTTTATTGGACAAATAATAAGTTTTTATTATTTTTTTTATTTTATTTTATTTATGCCAATTATAGGTAAAATAGAACAATTATTAATAAAAAATAATTAATTATTAATGTTTCTTAAATAAATTGTTTAATATTATAATTTTTTTGTAGAAAATTTTTAAATATAACGAGAGAGAAGATGGCTGAGTGGTTAAAAGCGGTAGACTGTAAATCTATTTTATTAGTAAATTCATAGGTTCGAATCCTATTCTTCTCATTTTTTGTTTCGAGTTTTTTTGTAATATAACATAGAAAGCCTTTATCTTGTAAAAGATGTTTAGTATAATCCTCCTCTTCTTATCACACTTTTTAAAAAGTGTGATAAGAAGAGGAGGATTATACTAAACA
>JAAUYE010226059.1_pt1 | contig 13035 bp, 11 predicted proteins | sample 7278081 | NCBI WGS metagenome assembly JAAUYE01 (sample SAMN14350131, study PRJNA611818) | marine sediment metagenome | isolation source: surface marine sediment (0.6m) | place: French Polynesia: Moorea | collected 2018-08
ATCCCGACCTCAAGGCCAACCAGAACATGATGCAATTGAGCGAAGAGCTGACGACAACAGAGAACAAGGTCGCATTCGCGCGCCAGGCATTCAACGATTCTGTCATGGAATACAATACCTACAAACAGACTTTTCCTCCGGTACTGTTTGCTTCCGCCTTCGGCCATGCCCAGGATGCCACTTTGCTTGAGTTTGAAGACAGCGCTGCGATCCAGGAAGCACCGAAAGTCTCCTTCTGAAGGTCGCCAGAAACTTTTTCATGAATTTTTTCAGATCGCAGGACGATGCCCGCCGTAATACCGGCAGGCTGGTTACCCTGTTCCTGCTTGCCATTTTTTCATTGATAGTGCTCACTAATCTGCTGGTCATGTTCGTATTCGGTTATTTCAATGCCGAGCAGTTCGGCTCGCTCGAACCTGGTCACCTTGTTGCGCAGATCGACTGGCATGCTTTTCTGATCATTGGGGCAGCGGTCACTGTTGTAATCTTGCTTGGCAGTCTGTACAAAATTCTCGCTCTCGCCGGCGGTGGGCAACGCGTCGCCGAGATGCTCAACGCAGAACTGGTTGTCGCCGACGGCGACTTCAGGAAACAACGCTTGCTGAACGTCGTCGAAGAGATGGCGATTGCCTCGGGCACGCCCGTACCGCCGGTCTATCTGCTCGATGAAGATGGCATCAACGCCTTTGCGGCCGGCTACAAGCCGGGCGACGCAATCATCGGTGTCACGCGCGGCGCGATTGAAAAGCTCAGCCGGGAGCAATTGCAGGGCGTTATCGCCCATGAATTCAGCCACGTTCTGAACGGCGATATGCGATTGAATATCCGCCTGATCGGCCTGCTTCACGGGATACTGCTGATCGGCATGATCGGTTACTACATCCTGAGAAGCAGTTCGCACTCACGCCGTTCAAGAGACAGTGGCGGCGCGGCCGTTCTTGGCCTGGGCCTTGTCGTCATCGGATATGCCGGCACCTTCTTCGGCAACCTGATCAAGGCCGCTGTCAGCCGGCAACGCGAGTTCCTCGCCGACGCCTCTGCCGTGCAGTTCACGCGAAATCCTGACGGTATTGCAGGCGCACTCAAACGCATCGGCGGCGATAACGTCGGCTCAATTATTGAAAACCCGTCGGGCGCGCAGATCAGCCATGCACTGTTCAGCCAGGGCATCAAAACCTGGCTGGGAAACCTGTACGCAACGCACCCGCCACTCGAACGCCGCATCTATGCTGTTACGCCGGATTGGGACGGCGAATTCGACTACTCGATGCCGCCAGATACGCAAACGCCCCCCGATGATGGTGGTGCCACACCGCCGCCGACCGGGAAACAGCAGTTCGCGACCATGGCTGCTGTTGCTGCAGCCATGACCAGCGGGGCGATCATCGACCAGACCGGGCAGCCGACACCATCACACCTGGAGTACGCCCGCAAGCTGATTCGCGATCTGCCGTCGGAGTTCTCGACAGCGGTCAATGACCCGTACGCCGCGCGCGCAGTTATCTATTTCCTGTTGCTGGACAAGGACCGAGCCGTGCATCTCGAGCAGCTCGCTCACCTGAAATCGTCCGCCGATAAGGGTGTGTACGAGGAAACGATGAAGCTGGCAAAAGCCGGCATCGAACTCAGGAAAGAGTATCGCCTTCCACTGGTCGACATGGCGCTCGCCACCTTGCATCAGCTGTCTCCCAACCAGTACCGGCTGTTCAGACAAAACCTCGATGTACTGATCGAAATCGACAGCAAGATCACGCTACGCGAGTGGTCGATTCGAAAAATTGTCACCCATCACCTCGACCCGGTGTTCATGGCCAAACCCGGATCGGCTCACCAGAATCTGCGATTGAAACAGGCTGCAGATGCCTGCGCCGTGCTGCTGTCAGTCCTGGTCTACTCTGGCCAACAGCGGGGCCTGAGCAACGACGCCGCCTTCAACCAGGCCGCCTCGCAGTTGAAGGATTTGAAGATAACACTTCTGGATAAAAGCACGATCAACCTGGACAGGCTGAACCGGGCTCTTGACAGACTGGCCATGCTCAAACCACTCGAAAAGCCCGGGCTGCTCAAAGCATGCGCCGCATGCATAACCGCCGACGAGGAGATCACCTCGAATGAAGTAGAAATATACCGCGCTATTTCTGCCATTCTGGACTGTCCCGTGCCGCCGCTCGTCCTTTGACGACACCGCCGTCAGTGGCGATCTTCCGGCTCCAGCTCCGCGTAACCTTCTTTGTAACTCCTGTAAATCAGCCTGTAACCCAGCTGTTTCAGCCGGGTGTTTCGACAACGCTTGTTCTGATCGGTACCCGATGGCAATATCGCTTTCCCCGGAGGCTGCAGACCCAATCGGGCCGCCAGAAAATTGTAAACATCCCATTTCGGTGCCGGGTCATCGTCGCTCGCAAGATAAACCGGCGCGAGCCGGTCCCCCGCCAGGAGCTTTGTCGACAGGTAGTGCAGCACGGCTACACAGTCATCGCGATGAATCCTGTTCGTGTAGTACGGCGGGGCGTGCTGCACATCGCCGCCCCTGGCGACATCGTTGAATAGCCGGCTGCTGCCGCGGCCGTAAATACCGGAAAACCGGACGATGCAATTGTTTCTGCCATGATCAAGCACGATCTTCTCGGCCTGCACAAGAATACGCCCGTTCATGCTGACAGGCTCTGTCGCCGACTCCTCGTCGACCCATTCACCCAAGCTTTGACCATATACGCTGGTCGAGGAAACGAACAGGAATCTTGCCCGGGATGCATTTCGCGAAAACACACCGAGCAGATTGTCGAGACCGTGCTCAAAAACGCGCCGGTATGATTCCTCGCTGCGGTCACCTGGTGACAGGATGTAGAGAACGAGATCGAAGTCCGTATCAACAGCCTGCAGATCATCAGTACTGGACAGATCGGCCCGAATATACGCTATGCCGTGTTCGGCGGCTGGCGGATGCCGCTTCAGGCCGACCACGTCATGACCATCAGTCGCCAGCAGACGTCCCGTGGCGGTGCCGATATCCCCGCATCCCGCAATCAGTATTCTTGCCATATGCTCCTGCCTGAACGTTTGACAGACACCCCAATCGACGTACAAAAACGATCTGACCGTAAAAAGGCAATTCACGGCAACTTTTATTTCTACGTCACAATATTGACATACATGACTGCTATCGTTAACTTAAATATCGTTGATCAATGTAATTTGATCAATGCCCTTTTAACATTCATCCGAGGTGTGTACATGTCGCGAAAGAATGGTAGGCATAAGAATAAACATAATAAATACAGTATTGACTATCTAACAGGAGACCCCGTAGTAATCGACCTGAACACAAACACCACCCCCTTCAATTCCACAAGCAAGCACCCCGTCCTCCCCAAACCCATACAAGCTAAAAATCAGTCGCAAGGCCAGTCCATGGCAGCGATCAAGAGCAACACCCTGGTGTTTGGTCTGGGCCCGGCCGGTACTGGTAAAAGCTATTGCACGGCCGCAATGGCTGCCGAAGCGCTTGTATCGGGAGATATCGACCGAGTCATCTTTACCCGTCCGGCCGTCGAAACAGGCAACAGCATGGGCTTCCTTCCCGGTAAACTGGAAGATAAATTCGATCCCTATTTCAGTGCGTTCAAATCCTGCCTGATCAGCAATGCCGGAAAAGGCGTGGTCGAATGCGCGGTCAAAAACGGCAACATCGTCGCCGAACCGCTCGCCTATATGCGCGGCAAGACATTCAATCGCTGCTTTGTTGTACTGGATGAAGCCCAGAACTGTGCACCGGATGAGCTGAAAATGTTTATGACACGGATAGGGCGACACTCGACCGTCGTCATCAATGGCGATATGAGCCAGTCTGATGTCGGCAGCTGCTCCGGATTACATGACGCCATCAACCGTGTTCATGATGTTCCCGGAGTCTATGTACACGAGTTCACCAGCGACGACATTGTGCGCAGCAACATCGTCAAAGACATTATTTTGAAATATGAAGTCAGGAACCCACCCGGTTATCGCTTCTGCAATGCTTACTGATTGAAAAGAAATTCGCGACGATCAGGGGCAAAGTCCAGGATCACGGGCTTTGCCCCTGACCGCAGACACAGACAATCAGCACAGGATACAGCTTCCCGGCCAGAGCCGACCCTACTGAAATCCTTTATATTGGCGCAAGAAAATCCGTAGTCCGTTTTCCCTGAACTCATCCACGCTCCAATCCCTGTCACTCAGCAACAATCCGGCTTCGGACCTGAACACATAGGTCTCGGCACTGACCAGGCCATGTTCTTCGGTAGAAACAATAACAGGTCGCCTGCTGTAATAACCTCCCTCGAAACGATCAAGCACATGAACATCACCGGTCGTCACACCGATCACCAGAATACCGTTCACCACGCCATCTTCAGCTTCGGCCAGCCCCGGGTATACCTCACCCCTGACACAACGCCTCGCATACCCGTCCAGACGCGCGTTCAGTTTTGGATAGTCAGCGCTGATCAACGCATCCCAAACGGCATCGAACATCAGCGAACCGTAGACGAAAGTGTTAATCCTGCCTGCCATTTCAAACTTACCCGAGAGTGATACTATATAAGATCTGCGGCAGAAAAACTGTGACAGTTCCGGCACTCAACATCCGGCGACACTGATTACACCCCGCGCTTTGCGACCATTTTATTGCCATGCGCATACAGAAGCCCCTGAACCTGACCCTGTTAAGCCTTTTTGTACTCCTGTTATGTTTGTGGCTGGCGCGCGCCTGGATTGCAGAACGGCTGATCACAAACTGGCTGCGGGACTTCGGAATGTCCGGTGTAACCGTTGACATTCGCCGACTGGGTCCCGGGTACAGCGTGATAGAACAGCTGGGCTTCACCCTTGTAACAGATACCGGCCGGCTTCGGCTCGAACTCAGCAACGCCGCTCTGGAATACGACCTGAACCAGCTGAAGCGCGGCAGAGTGAACGATCTGGCGGTGAGCAGCCTGATTCTGGAATTCGAGCAGCGCCAGGCTCCGACACGTGAGCCCACGTATGTCGACACGGCGCTCGAACCCCTCGCGGTGATCGCCGGGCTGCGGAGAGCATTGCGCGAATATGTCGTGTTCGATTCATTTCTGGTTCAGCAAGCGACACTGAGAGGCGATGCCTTTGGCGTCCTGCAGAACAGGCCGCTATACCTGGACGGCACAAATGACCGCAAGAGCACCAGTGCGGAATTGACCATAGGCAATCCGAATGCTCCGGAAGTCGGTGATGGTTCGCGCAAGATACTGCTGAGCCAGCTCTCCGAGGACAGGATCATCATCGCCCTTCCAGAGGTCGAGGCGCCGACAGGCTCGGCCGGCAGACTGGATTTAGCTATTACGGATACGGACATCGACGGCAGTTACGACATAGAACCGAACGCGTTGATGCACTGGCTCAAGCCTTTTGCGCAACTGCCAGAAATAAAACCAAATGAACCAATAACCGGCACAATAAGGGCAGATTTCGGGTCCGCGCACATGTTCAGGTCGCTCCTGACTGCACGCACAGACAAGCTGGTCACCGGCACTTTCCGCACGGAAGGCCTGGAGCTAAGGCTGCACATGGAATCGCTGCTGGACAGCCGTTTCAGAGTGATTTCTTTCCTGGAGAACTCGTCCATCAGCGCAGACGGCCTGGTTATCAATCGGGTTACCATTGATGGCGGCCGGCTCGGTATCAGCGGAAACCTGTCGTTCCTCGACGATGCGTGGCAATACACAGGTGCAGCCCGCACCGACTCGCTGTCGGTACAATACGGGCCACAGACCGTGATGCTCGACGATATCGCCGCCCACCTGGAGGTCAGTCCGAAAACCCTCCAGGTCGATGGCCGGTTTTCACCAGCGGCCACATCAGGCAAGTTTGCTTTCACGCTCGCACACCGCTTTTACGATACCAGCGGCACCCTGTCGGTCAAACCGCTGGAGCCGATCAACCTGGGCCCCGAGGACCACAGGCTCAGCCAGCTGCTGACCCCCTGGTCCTACGCCTTCGATCTTCTGACGGGTAACGTCAGTATGTCTGCGAACGGAAAATGGCACGGCGAAGCTCCGACGCGACTGACAGCCACAATCCAGCTGAAGGATAGCGGTGGACACCTTGACGAAATCGTGTTTTCGGGCCTTTCCGTCGATCATGAACTCGAGATCCTGCCGGAGATCAGATCGCTGCGTACGAGTAAAATCAGTCTCGATCACCTGGACAGCGGTGTCACCGCGAGCAACATCAGCACCATGCTGACCCTGAAACCAGCGGATACCGGGCCGTTTCCGCTTGTACAGATACAGGGCCTGCATGGCGAGATTTTCGACGGCGCCTTCTCCAGCGGCGACTTTGTATTCGATCCAAATAGAGACAGAAACCGCTTCACAATCGCGGCCAGGGATATCGACCTCGCTAAAATCGTTGAAACACAGCAACTCGAGGATATTGTCGTCACCGGCAGGATCAGCGGTACCATTCCGGTTCAGATTGACAAAAACCGCGTTTTTATCGAGAACGGTGCATTCATCAATGACATACGAACCGGCACGATCCGCTACAATCCCGCTACGGGTACTGATCAACTAAAGCAGAATCCATTGACCGGTATTGCTCTGGATGCACTCAGGGATTTTCGTTACAGTCACCTTTCGGCCGACGTCAATTTCAGCCCGGACGGCATGCTGAAAGTCAGCCTGAAGCTGAAAGGAACAAGCCCTGAGCTTGAAACAGAACGTCCTGTGCATTTGAATATCAACACTGAACAAAATCTGCTTTCGTTGCTCAAAAGCCTGAGATACGCCGAAGGCATAAGTGCTAATATTGACAGGAAAGTACGTCGCCAGTACCACGACCGGAAGTAACCAGACCAGATAACAATATGTGCAGACTTGTTTTATTACTCGCAACCGCAGCGTTTTTGTCGAGCTGCTCACCTACCGTCAAGGTGGAGCCGCCCGATGAACCCATTACCATAAACCTCAATGTCAAGATCGAGCACGAGATTCGCGTCAAGGTAGACAAGGAACTGGAAGACGTATTCAGCGAAGACAGCGGACTATTCTGAGTGTGAGCGCAGCCAATGAAAACTATTAAAGCATTATTTGTAACGGGCCTCCTGCTTGCAGCACAGCCTGTATTTGCTATCGGCCTGCAGGCAGCCAAGGCGCAGGGACTGGTCGGCGAAACGCCCAGCGGCTACCTCGAAGCCGTCAAACAACCTTCAGCTGACGTCAAGGCCTTGATTGACGACATCAACGCTCAGCGCAAGCAGAAATTCAAAGAAATTGCCGCGCGCAACGAGACTACACTGGAAGCGGTTGAACTACTGGCAGGCAAAAAAGCGATCGAAAAGTCATCACCCGGAAGCTGGGTCAAAATCGGCGGCAGCTGGCAGCAGAAGTAACAGGGCCAAGGGAAGAGTGGCGAGCGGCCTGGAATTAGAGAAACATTTGTAGGAGCGGCTTTAGCCGCGAATTGCTCGCAAGGGCGTAGACCTGTTCGCGGCTCAAGCCGCTCCTACAAGATGCATCAGGGATCTGAATCAAACAGGGCCTGCACGTTCTTCTATTTGCGACGTCTCACACCCATCAAAATTTGTCGGTCACTGCACCTTCGGAGGCCGAACTCACGAGTTTGGCGTACTTGGCCAGAATTCCACGATTTTCTCGAGGCTCAGGCGCCTGCCACTTTGCGAGCCGCTTCTCGATTTCGTCCTGTGGCAGATTGAGTGTGATCTGCTTGTTCTCGGCATCGATGGTAATACCGTCTCCATCCTGAACCACCGCAATCGGCCCGCCGACCGCGGCTTCAGGTGTGACATGACCGACGACAAAACCGTGACTGCCGCCCGAAAAGCGACCATCGGTTATCAGCGCCACGTCCTTGCCCATGCCCTTGCCCATGATTGCACCGGTCGGGCTCAGCATCTCGCGCATGCCGGGCCCGCCGACGGGTCCTTCGTGGCGGATCACGATCACATCGCCCTTGACCACGGTGCCATCGAGGATTGCAGCCAGTGCCGTTTCCTCCGACTCGAAAACACGTGCGTGGCCCGTAAAGCTCAATCCCTCCTTGCCGGATATTTTCGCGACCGCGCCGGTGGGTGCCAGATTGCCGTATAGAATCACGAGATGGCTGTCCTTCTTGATCGGGTTGTCCAGCGTGTGCACGATGTCCTGATCCGCGGGGTAGGGTTTGACGTCAGCCAGGTTCTCCGCCATGGTCCTGCCCGTCACGGTCGTACAGTCGCCGTGCAGCAGGCCGGCATCCAGCAGCGTCTTCATCAGCGGCCGAATACCACCGATCGCAATCAGTTCCGACATCAGGTACTTGCCGCTGGGCTTCACATCGGCCAGCACCGGCACGCGCGCACCGATCCGGGTGAAATCATCCAGCTCGAGTTTCACGCCGGCCGTATGCGCCATCCCCAGCAGATGCAGCACCGCGTTGGTCGAGCCTCCCAGCGCGATCACGACCGTAATCGCGTTCTCGAACGCTTCCCTCGTCATGATATCGCGCGGCTTGATATCCTTCCTGATCAGCTCCAGCACGGCTTCACCCGCACGATGGCAGTCGTTTTTCTTGGCATCGGAAATGGCTTCCTGCGCCGAACTGTTCGGCAGGCTCATGCCGAGCGCCTCGATCGCCGATGCCATCGTATTCGCGGTATACATTCCGCCGCAGGAACCCGGACCCGGAATTGCCGTCTGCTCGACTTCGTGCAGCTCTTCATCGCTGACCTTGCCGGCCGCGTAACCGCCTACGGCCTCGAAAACAGAAACAATATCGCGGCGCTTGGCGCCGGGTTTGATGGTGCCGCCGTAGACAAAAATACCGGGGCGGTTGAGGCGCGCCAGCGCTATCATGCAGCCCGGCATGTTCTTGTCGCAGCCACCGATCGCGACCAGGCCGTCGAACCCCTGCGCGCCGGTCACGGTTTCGATCGAATCGGCGATGACTTCGCGCGAGACCAGCGAGTAGCGCATGCCGGGCGTGCCCATGGAAATACCGTCAGATACCGTGATGGTATTAAAGATCACGCTCTTGCCACCGGCGCCGTCGACGCCCTCGCCGGCATCTTCAGCCAGCGTGTTGATGTGCATGTTGCAGGGCGTCACCATACTCCAGGTCGACGCGATACCGACCTGCGGCTTGGTGAAATCTTCATCGGTGAAACCCACGGCGTGAAGCATCGCACGGCTGGGCGCCTGCTTGACCCCATCAACGATTACGGAAGAATATTTACGCGTTTTGTCGTCTGCCATCAGAACTGTCCGGGATAATGTGCCTGTTACTATTCGGCGTTGGAAAGATGCGTATATTACAGCAACTGCAGGCGTATTCAGAAGTCCCGGAACCGCACGAATGTGCTACCATTTCTTTATACACTAAGTAATTGAAAACCGGAGAAATGTATGCACCCGTCGGGTGCACGGTTAAGCGGGAGCAAACAGCTTGAAAAAAACGTCGGACATGAGCGAACACGTCGAGTGGTTCAGAAACTCGGCGCCCTACATTCATGCTCACCGCGGCAAAACTGTCGTCGTGCTGTTTGGCGGCGAAGCCGTTGAAAACGACTGTTTCCACAACCTGATCAATGATATCGCGCTGCTAGGCAGCCTCGGCGTACGCCTGGTCCTGGTTCACGGCGCCCGCCCGCAGATCGAGCGCCAGCTGAAAACACTGGATATCAGCACGGAATTCGTGAACGGCCTGCGTATCACGACACCCGAGGCCATGCCCGGCGTCGAACAGGCGGCAGGCCAGGTGCGCATGATCATCGAATCGCAGCTCTCGATGGGCCTGCCGAACACACCGATGGCGGACGCATTCGTTCGCATCGTGTCCGGCAACTTCGTCACGGCACAACCCTACGGCATCCGCGACGGTGTCGACTACTGCCAGACCGGCAATGTCAGGAATGTCGATGCCGCCGGCATCGAGCAGCAGCTGAACCAGGGCAACATGGTGCTGGCGTCGCCGATCGGCTATTCACCCACCGGCGAGATATTCAATCTGCGCGCCGAGGACGTGGCGACCGACATCGCTATCGCGCTGCACGCCGACAAGCTGATTTTTGTCATGGAAACCACCGGCGTTATTGACAGCAAAGGCGAGCCATTGCACCAGCTCAACCTGCCCCAGGCCGAGCAGTGGGCGAAAAACCACGGCAAGGAAAACAGGAATCTCAGCAAGCAGGACATTCGTGACACGCAATCACACCTGGACAATGCCGCGCATGCCTGCCGCGGAGGCGTGCGCCGCGTCCATCTGGTCAGCCGAAATATCGATGGCTCCCTGTTGCTCGAACTCTACACGCGCGATGGTATCGGCACGCTGGTCACCGCCGATAACTACGAAGGCCTTCGCACAGCCACGATTGATGACATCGGCGGCATCCTCGAGTTGATCACCCCGCTGGAAGAAGACGGCGCTCTGGTCAAACGCTCGCGCGAACAGCTCGAGCTCGATGTCCACAACTTCACGGTCATCGAACGCGACGGCATGATCATCGCCTGTGCTGCATTGTTCTGTTTCGACGAGGAAAAAGTTTGTGAACTCGCCTGCCTCGCGGTGCATCCCGACTACCAGGAGCACGGGCGTGGTAACGAGATGATGCAGCACATCGAATGGCAGGCACGCAAAAAGCATATGGAAACCATGTACACGCTTACCACGCAAACCATGCACTGGTTCCTCGAGCGCGGGTTCAGCGAGTCGAGCCCGAATGACTTACCGATGAAAAAGAAACAGCTGTACAATTATCAGCGCAAATCAAAAGTACTACAAAAACACCTGGGCTAACACACTACCGGAATATCATGTCGGTAACACAAAGCACAATCGAAGAGACCGTGCATATCGCACTGCGCGAAGACATCGGTGACGGTGATATCACCGCGGAACTGATCCCGGTTGACGCCGTATCGCTCGCGAATGTGATCAGCCGTGAAGCCTGTGTGTTCTGCGGCATGGACTGGTTCGAGGAGGTGTTCCGGCAAATCGATGACGACATTTTCATCGAGTGGCATGTCCAGGACGGTGACCACATCGAAGCGAATGAAACCGTCTGCAGCCTCAGCGGTCCGTCCCGCTCCCTGTTGACCGGTGAACGCACGGCGCTGAATTTCGTGCAGACCCTGTCGGCCACCGCAACACTCGCGTCCCGGTACGCCACCGCTGTCGAAGGCACCGGCGCCGTTGTGCTCGACACGCGCAAGACCATACCCGGCCTGCGCGCAGCACAGAAATACGCCGTGGCCTGCGGCGGCTGTCAGAATCACCGCATGGGCCTGTTTGATGCGATCCTGATCAAGGAGAACCACATACTCGCCGCCGGTGATATCGAAAGAGCGGTCGAGCAGGCACGTTTCCACAACCCCGGCTTCCCTGTCGAAATCGAAGTCGAGAACGTGGGCCAGCTGGAGACCGCGATCGAAGCCGGCGTCGATCGCATCCTGCTGGATAATTTCTCACCGGATCAGATGAAAAAGGCCGTCGAATTCAACAAGGGCAGAATACCGCTGGAAGCCTCGGGCGGCATCACACTGGAAAACATTCGCGAATTCGCCGAAACCGGCGTCGACTTCATATCCACGGGATCACTGACCAAGGACATTATCGCCATCGACCTGTCGATGCGCTTTTCGATGTAGAACGCCCTGCCGCAATGAGCAAGATCAGGATCGGCTACAGACTGGCAATGCTTGGCATCGTTGTCTCGACCGGTACCATTCTCACGGTCCTGTTTCAGCGGGGCACGCTGCCACCCAAAGGCCTGCAGAGCTGGATTACACGCTGGTGGCACCGCGGCATCGCGAAAAGTCTTGGCGTACCGGTTCGCGTCTACGGAACGCCGCGGTCGGAAGCGACCCTGTTCGTCAGCAACCACATTTCCTCGTTCGACATTCCCGCCCTGGGCAGTGTATTGCCGGCTCGATTTCTGTCCAAGATCGAAGTCAAGAGCTGGCCGCTGATGGGATGGCTGGCAACCCGAGCGGGAACACTCTATATAGAACGCGGCGGCAGGGAGGCCGCAGCCAACACCAACAAGGTCATGGCCGAGGCGCTGTCATTGAGACACAACGTGGTCCTGTTCGCCGAAGGCACCACCACCGACGGCAATCCGAAACGATTTCACAGCCGCCTGATACAGAGCGCCGTCGACAGCAACGCCTGGGTACAGCCGGTTGCGATCCGCTACCCGGATCCGGACGGAAACCGGGTTCATCCTGCGGCTCTGTTTATGGATGACATGAGTTTCAAGGACTCGACCAGGCGTATGCTCTCGGCCAGGCAGCTGGAAGTGGAAGTGCACTTTGGTGAACCCGTCAGCGCAAGAAACAAGACACGCGATGAACTTGCGCGCTTTTCCGAAGCGGAAGTGCGCAGACTGCTGGACGTCTGACGCGCGTTTTCAGCAACGCTTTCACGAAACAGCGGCATTTGAAGCCGTAAATAGCCAATACCCCAGGCCCTTCAACATTGATTACTGAAATCCCGCTTCTGGCCAGAACCGGATCGTCGAGCCGAAATAGAAAGCCCAGCGATTTCGGGGCGCTGTGTTTCCGGGTTCGGCCAGAAGTGGACCGTTGAGAAGTTATGGAAAACGCCTCTGGAGAGCGGCAGTTTCTTCTGAGCGTGTCAAATAGCAGACCTTCAAAGCCCCGCATCAGCGGCGTGACCGCAGGCTACGTCCGATTGCATGCGCTTGTTCGGTGTAGCCAGTTCCATGCGCAGTTCTACAGTTGGTTAACAGGTAGCAACGGATAACCAAGAAACCAGCCAATTGAATCGGCTATCAGCAGTAAACCCAAGATAATGAAGACGCTTACTATAACAGGCTTACCCCAGCTTTTAACCAGTAGTGAAATCGATCTAAATATTGACTCACTTTTATCTGGCACCAATATGCGTATCAAAACCAAAACAAAGAAAGGCAACACAAATACGATATTGTAAAAGATCAATGCTCCCATAGACGCCATAGAGCTTAAGTCAGCTCTAAGAATTTGCTCTATGGCACCAAAA
>JAAUYE010009733.1_pt1 | contig 13024 bp, 11 predicted proteins | sample 7278081 | NCBI WGS metagenome assembly JAAUYE01 (sample SAMN14350131, study PRJNA611818) | marine sediment metagenome | isolation source: surface marine sediment (0.6m) | place: French Polynesia: Moorea | collected 2018-08
CCACCTGGCGGTAGATCTCGGCCGTGCCGATACGCACGCCGCCGGGATTCAGGACCGCGTCCGAGCGCCCGTGGATCACGATGCCGCCGGTCCGGCGCAGCTCGGCGAAGTCGCCGTGGGCCCAGACGCCCGGGTATTTCTCGAAATACGCCGCCCGGTAGCGCGCGTTGTCCGGATCGTTCCAGAAGCCGACGGGCGCCGACGGGAACGGCCGTGTGCAGACAAGTTCGCCGCGCTGCTCGAGCAGCGCGTTGCCGTCGTCGTCGAAGAATTCGACCGCCATGCCGAGGCCGCGGCACTGGATCTCGCCGCGGCGCACGGGCAGCGCCGGGTTACCGAGGACGAAACAGCTGATGATGTCGGTGCCACCGGCAATCGACGACAGCTGCAGGTCGCTGCCGATCGCCTCGTACACGTAATCGAAGCTCTCCGGCGCGAGCGGCGAGCCCGTGGACAGCACGGCCCGCAGCGCCGCGAGGTCGAACTCCTCGCGCGGCCGGACGCCCGCTTTCTGCAGTGCCGAGATGTACTTCGCGCTGGTGCCGAACACCGTGAGTTTCTCGCGTTCCGCCATTTGCCAGAGCACGCGGCCGTCGTTGAAGAATGGCGAGCCGTCGAACAGCACGAGAGTCGCCCCCGCTGCGAGGCCGGTGGCGAGCCAGTTCCACATCATCCAGCCACAGGTCGTGAAATAGAACAGGCGGTCGCCGGCGCCGATGTCGCAATGCAGGACGTGCTCCTTGACGATCTGCAGCAGCGTGCCGCCGTGACCGTGCACGATGCACTTCGGAACCCCGGTCGTGCCCGACGAATACATGATGAACAGCGGGTGGTTGAAGGCGACAGGCTCGAAAGCGAGCTCTGCGCCAGGCTGCGAGAATGCTGCGAGCATCTCTGCGTTGTCGATCCGCGAAAGATCTGCCGTTTCGTCCGCGAACGGCACGACCACCGTGCGTTCGATGGAAGGAATCGCTGCAACGATCTGCGCGACGGTATCGAGGCAGTCGAAGCGCTTGCCGTTGTAGAAGTATGCGTCGGCCGTGAACAGCACCTTCGGCTCGATCTGCCCGAAGCGGTCGACAACGCCGGTGACACCGAAATCCGGCGAGCACGACGACCAGATTGCACCGATGCTGGCCGTCGCGAGCATGGCAACGATCGCCTCCGGGCAATTGGGCAGGTAGCCGCCGACTCGATCGCCCTGCACCACGCCGGCGTTCCGCAGGCCGGCCGCAACAGCGGCGACGGCGTCGCGCAGTTCGTCGAAAGTCAGTGCGCGCCGGGCCCCGTCCTCTGCCGAGAAGACCAGGGCTTCGCGGCCGCCTCCGTTACGCAACAGGTGCTCGGCGTAGTTCAGCTCGCCGCCGTCGAACCAGCCCGCGTCCATGATGTTGTCCGGCCGCACGAGAATCGACCGCGGCGGCGTCGCGAAACGGATATCGCAGAACTCGCAGAGCGCCTGCCAGAAGGCGGCCGGCTCGTCGATCGACCAGCGATACAGCGACTCGTAGTCGTCTTGTCCCTGCCCCACCATGAATCGGTACATCGCCGACGAGCTGCGTTTCTCGTCGCTCGGTTCCCACAAGATCGGGTTGTCGCCCATGGCCTTCGTCTTTTGATTTGCCGGGCGTGTCAGTATGCACATAACATCAACGCTGTCCACGTCCGACGAGGTTCACGGTGGCCGATTCCATTCCGCCGATGATGCAGGCGATCTCCATCACGGAACCGGGCGGTCCGGCGGTGCTCTGCGCAATCGATTTACCGGTGCCGCGGCCGGGCCCAACCGAGGTTTTGATTCGTGTCGCTGCTGCCGGCGTCAATCGGCCCGACGTACTGCAGCGGCTCGGCCTATACCCCGTCCCGCCCGGCGCAAGCCCGTTACCCGGGCTGGAAGTTGCTGGCGAGGTCGTCGCCGCCGGCGCCACCGCGGAACGCTGGAAAACGGGCGATGTCGTGATGGCCCTGACCCACGGCGGCGGCTACGCCGAGTATTGCGTGGCCGAAGCCGGCCACTGCCTGCCGGTGCCGTCCGGGTTGTCGCTGGTCGAGGCCGCCGCGATCCCCGAGACCTTCTTCACGGTCTGGTACAACGTGTTCACCCGCTGCAAGCTTGCGGAGGGCGAGACATTGCTTGTGCATGGCGGATCCAGCGGTATCGGCACGACCGCCATCCAGCTTGCGACGGCACGCGGCTGCGTCGTGCTGGCCACGGCCGGCAGCGACGAGAAATGCCGGTTTTGCGAACAGCTGGGAGCGGACCGGGCGTTCAACTACGCCAGCGACGACTGGCAATCCGGCGTGATGGAGGCCACCGGCGGCCGCGGTGTCGACGTCCTGCTCGACATGGTTGCGGGACCTTATACACAGAAGAACCTCGAGTGCCTGGCGCGCGACGGTCGCTACGCAATCATCGCGTTCCTGAAGGGTTCGAAGGTCGAGCTGGATCTGCGTCTCGTACTGGCGAAACGGCTGACGATCACCGGCTCGACGCTGCGACCGCAAAGCGTGACTGAGAAGGCGAGCATCGCTGCCGACATCGAACGCGAGGTGCTGCCGCTGCTTGAATCCGCCCGCATCAGGCCCATTATTCATCAGACGTTTCCGCTGGACGCTGCCGCGGCCGCGCACGAACTGATGGAGAGCAGTCGGCACATGGGCAAGATCGTATTGACGACACGCGACTCGGAGCGCGAGGTCACAACGCATGAATAGCCTCTGGATCGGCCTCGTCGTCGTGGTGCTGGTCGCCGGCGCCGCTTACCTTTACTTCCGCAGGCACGGCTCGAGACCCGTACCGGAGCAGCTCCGCCGCGGACGCACGCTGCCGGATTTCCCGGCGGTCGACGAGGCCGGCAACCCGCTGCACACCAGCGACCTGCGGGGTACACCGGTCGTCATGATCTTCGTGCGCGGCAACTGGTGCCCGTTCTGCAGCCGGCAGGTGAAAAACCTGACCGCGTATTACAAGGACATCGTGGACCTCGGCGCCAGGCTGATCCTGGTGACGCCGAAGCCACAGGAGACGACGAAACGCGTTGCCGAGTTTTTCGAGGTAGAGCTCGAGTTCTGGCTCGACGAGTCGCTCGAAGCGACACGCGAACTCGGGTTGCTGCTCGAAGCCGCCGTCCCCAAGGATTACTACCCGGAGTACGGCAGCGACACGATCTGGCCGACGTCACTGGTGATCGACGCGAACGGCATTATTCGCTACGTCGAGTTGTCGAAGCACATCATCGACCGGCCCAACCCGAAGACCTTGCTGCGGGAACTGCAGAAAGCGATCGGCGCCTGATCCGCCTCAGCGGGCGTCGGCGATGATCTTGCGCGCCTGCCGATCGGCAATGGCGTTCGTCGGTTCGCCCGTACGCTCCGCTTCTTCGAAGATACCCGCCAGGCGCGGCCCGATCTGCGCGACCAGTTCCGTCACGCCCTTGTCGTCGACATCCCCGAAATACTCGCAGGCCACGTTGATGATGCCGCCGGCATTGATGACGTAGTCCGGCGCGTAGAGGATGCCCGCCTGCGCAAGGCGCTGGCCGTCCTCCGCGGTGCGCAGCTGGTTGTTGGCGCCTCCGGCGATGATCCGCGCCCGGATGCCCGGGATCGATTCTTCATCGACGATGGCGCCAAGCGCGCACGGCGCGAGCACGTCGACGTCCGCGGCCAGGATCTCGGCGGCAGGGACGCGCTTCGCGCCGAACTCGGCGCATACCCGGTCTACGCGGGCCTCATCGAGATCGGACACCAGCAGCGTGGCGCCCGCCTCCTGCAGCAACTTGCACAGGTAGTAGCCCACGTGTCCCACACCCTGCACGGCAACCCGCAGGCCTGCCAGGTGGTCGCGATCCAGCCGTGCCTTCGCAGCCGCCTCGATGCCGCAGTAGACGCCGTACGCGGTCTTCGGCGACGGATCGCCGCCCGCCTTCCCCGACTTCAGCGGCAGGCCCGAAACGTAGCGCGTCTTGCGCGCGACGGTCTCCATGATCTCCACGCTCATGCCTACGTCTTCGGCGGTGACGTAGTCGCCGCCCAGTGTGTCCACGAACTCACCGAAACGTTCGAACAGCGCGTCGCTCGCTTCGAAGGCGGCGGTCTTCATGATCACGGCCTTGCCGCCGCCGAATTTCAGTCCCGCCATCGCGTTCTTGAAACTCATCCCTTGCGACAATCGCAGCACGTCGTAGAGCGCTTCGTCGTCACTGGCGTAGCGCCAGAGACGCGTTCCGCCGGCCGCGGGGCCTAGCGCCGTCGAGTGAATCGCGATGATCGCGCACAGGCCGGTCGGTTCGTCACGGCAGAACAGTACGCGTTCGTGGTTGTCGAACGCCGGGTTGCTGAAGACTGTCATCCCTTGATCCCTTTAGAACGGTACCCTGACCGCCTGGCACAGAAACGTCATGAACGGCGTCGCCGCGGCAAAGGACGTCTCGACCTTGCGCTGGAACTGCGGCTCGAGGCAATCCTCGACGTCCAGATCCCTGACCGCGATGAAGCTGGTGCGCTTTATGTCTTCGATCAGCTCGTGATCCTTGTCGAAACCGCGCGGGGCGCGGCTGAGCGATTCCCCGCCGAGTTCGAAATGCCGCCGGAATTTCGCGTCGCGCAGCGCGCGTTGCCATTCGGACGGCTTCGCGACGATGCGCTCCCTGATCGCGCGCAGTGAATCGGAGTCCGGCCGCCACATGCCGACGCCGAGGAACACGCGTTCGGGATCGACGTGCACATAGTAGCCCGGCGAATGCACGTCCTTCGCCCGCTGATGACGAAACTGGATGCCGATGTTGGTCTTGTACGGCAGCTTGTTCTTCGAAAACCGCGTGTCGCGGTAGACCCGCATGAGCGACCCACCGACCCGCTGCGGGATCGCCGTAAACTGCGGCGCGAACTCCGCCAGCGGATCCTGCATTGACTGGATGAAGCGCAACGCCACGTCCAGCACCTGCTCGTCGTAGCGCGCCTTGTTGGCTTTGAACCACTCGCGATTGTTGTTCGCGGCAAGCTGCTCGAGAAACTCGATAGACGACTTTTCGAACCCGACGTAACGCGGTGCGCCCATCAACCGGCATCCTTTTCGACGACGATCGCGAGCTTCTCGCCGTCGACGAGCACCTGTTCGCCCTCGATTGCCACCTGCTCGGTCGTCGCCCAGGCGAGCACGCTCGTTTCCGGCAGCCGCACCGTGAGCACGTTGTCGGAGAAGAAGGCGGCCGGATTGACACTGGCCGGACTGCTCTCGAGTTCGTAGCGGAATTCGCGGCCACCGGGGAACCCCGTCCGCGCGGACACGACCCCGTCCTTTTTCAGGGTCTCGACTTCGTCCTGCGTGAGCTGCAGGCCCACCGAATTGTCACGGATTCTGAGTTTCACTATTGTTATCGATTGTCCGCCGGACCCGATTAAAGCATGAATCCACGGGACCGGTAAGTCCGCCCGGCAGGAGCAGCCCTTGATCACAGACCCCTGGTTTTACGTGGCTGCGGTCCCGGCCGTGCTGCTCTTCGGCATCGCCAAAGGTGGCTTCGGCGGCGGTCTCGGCGTGCTCGCCGTGCCGCTGATGGCGCTGGTTGTTTCGCCGCTGCAGGCGGCGGCGGTCCTGCTCCCGATCCTGTGCCTGATGGACCTCGTCGGCCTGTGGGCTTACCGCGGTCGCTGGCTGTGGCCGGAGCTTAAAATACTGGTGCCGGCGTCAATGATCGGTATCGCGGCTGGCACCCTGCTGTTCGGTTTCATGAGCGCGGCAACCGTCCGGATTATCGTCGGCATCGTCGCGATCGCGTTCACGCTGCACTACGTCTACTCGACGCGGCATACAGCGGATGCCGCGTTGCCCTTTTTCCCGCCATCGGTGGGTATCGCCGCCGGTGCGGCCGGCGGCTTCACGAGTTTCATCGCCCATTCCGGCGGCCCGCCGATCAGCATGTACCTGTTGCGTCGGCCACTCGACCGGACTGACTTCGTCGCGACGACCGTATTGCTGTTCGCGGCCATCAACTACGTGAAGCTGGTGCCGTACGCGTGGCTGGGACAGCTGTCAGGCGCGAACCTGCTGACGTCGCTGGTGCTCGCGCCGCTGGCGCCGGTCGGCGTATATGCGGGCGTGTGGTTGCACCGCCGGGTTGCGGACCGGTTCTTCTTCCAGCTCATGTACGTGCTGCTGTTCGTCGTCGGCTGCAAGCTGCTCTACGACGGGATCACGGCAGGCGGCTGAGCCGCCTGCAACAGGCAATACGAACGGATGGCGCCGACGCCAGTCGGCACGCTCGGGTTTCGCGTCAAACGGTGTATGTCGGTGACTCGCTCAGCGGACCGACACGTCGATCCCTATTCGGGGATAACGTTTTCCGCCTGCGGTCCTTTCTGGCCCTGGGTCACTTCCATCGAGACCTTCTGGCCTTCTTTTAACGTCCGGAAACCTTCCGAAACGATGGCGCTGTGGTGAACAAAGACATCCTTGCCATCTTCGCGCTCGATGAAGCCGTATCCCTTATCGTCGTTGAACCACTTGACGGTTCCCGTAACTCTTTCTTCTGACATAGCTACCTCAAAACAACCCGCCTGCGCGCTCGGCATGGATCGCCGCAACGTCGCAGTAACACTATCGTAACCGCAAGTCCGTCCGACTTCCCAAACTTGCGCCGCCGGAGTATGCGGTCGAAATGTTACAGCAATAATAAATCCTTCAGTCCGGGGGGCTTTTCGCGTTTTCTGCATTGCAACAGGAATAGCGCGCACCACGCTGGTGCGAGGGAATTGCGCAGTTTTTCGCGTAGACGAGGCTGGTCAGCGGCGCTGGCGCACGTGGCTGCGCCCGAGTTTGCGCACGCTGTCGCAGCCGGTAAGCGCCATCGTGCGCTCCACTTCCGCGCGCAGCAACGTCAATGCGCGTTCGACCCCGGACTGGCCGCCGGCGGCGAGCGCGAACAGGTAACCGCGGCCGATGCTGCAGGCGTTTGCGCCCAGCGCGAGTGCCTTCACGACGTGGTTACCGCGACGGATGCCGCCGTCGCAGATAATCTCCAGGCGGTCACGCAGCGCGTCGGCCACTGCAGCGATGCAGTCCACCGGTGCCGGCGACGATTCGAGCTGGCGGCCACCGTGGTTCGACAGCATGACGGCGCTGGCGCCCGACTCCGCCGCCTTGCGGCAGTCTTCGACGGTCTGCACGCCCTTGATGGCGAGCGCGCCGGGCCAGCGTCCCGCAAGCCACTCGACGTCCTTCCAGGTCAGCGATCGTTCGAGCTGCTCGTCGATGTATTTGCGGATGCCGCCTTTCCAGTTCCGTGCAGCCTCGCTGCCGCTCGTGATGTTGACCATCTCCAGGTCATTGCGGACGAGCGCACGGTACAGCCAGCCGGGATGACTGGCAAAGCTCGCGACCTGCCGCAGTCGCGAACGGGGCGGCGCGCCGAAGCCGTAAACGAAATCGCGTTCGCGGTTGCCCGCGACCGGCGTGTCGACGGTCAGCTGCAGCGCGTCATAGCCGGCCTCCTGGCAGCGGTCGAGCCAGTCCTCGGTCAGGCCACGGTCCTTGAAAACATAGAGCTGGAACGCTTTCGGCCCCGCGGTCGCGGCTGCAACTTGCTCGATCGTTGCCGTGCTGAGCGTCGACAGGCTGTAGACGATTCCCGACTTTTCGGCGGCGCGCGCCACTGCCGTCTCGCCCGCACCGTGAAACAGTTTCGATGCCCCGGTCGGCGCAATCATCACGGGCCAGTCGACGGCCTGACCGAACACGGTCGTGCGGAGATCGACATTGCTGACGTCGGACAACTGCGACGGCAGCAGTTCGTAGTCCGCGAACGCTTCGGTGTTGCGCGCCAGGGCGATCTCGTCGTCGGCGCCGCCGTCCAGGTAGTGAAACACGGGCGCCGGCAGCCGTCGCCGCGCGATGTGGCGGAAATCCGTCAGGTTATTGCAACGTCTTATGTTCACGCCGCGAGAATAGCACGCGATTCGACAAAGCTTGCAGCGCTGCTATGATTGCGCGCCTGCCCGATTCACACTCTCTTGAACCGATGAACGAATTGCCCGACGCGCGCTCCCGGGACAAAGCGGTCGCGACCTGGTTGCTGGCCTGTTGCGCACTGGTTTTCGCGATGGTCGTCCTCGGCGGCTTTACCCGCCTGACCGGGTCCGGACTGTCGATGGCTGAATGGCGACCCATCATGGGAACGCTGCCGCCCCTGTCGGAGGCCGAGTGGCAACGCGTGTTCGAGATCTACAAACAAACGCCTGAGTTCCAGAAAGTGAACTCGCACATGGACGTGCACGATTTCAAGGGCATCTTCTGGCTGGAATACCTGCATCGCCTGCTGGGTCGGCTGCTCGGCTTCGCTTTCCTGCTCCCACTCGTCTATTTCGTGGCCCGCAAATACATCAGCACGCGGCAATTGCCGTGGTACGTTCTGATGTTCGCGCTCGGCGGCGTGCAGGCCGTCATCGGCAAGATCATGGTGGCCAGCGGACAGGTCGATGCACCCCAGGTCAGCCACTACCGCCTGACCATGCACCTGTCCGCCGCGTTCCTGGTCTTCGCCCTGATGTTCTGGCGCGCCCAGTCGCTGCTGCACGGGTTTCCCGCCGGCACCGCGCACCCCTGGTACCGGCGCACGCTCGCGCTGACCGTGCTGATCGCGATAACCATCGTCTCTGGCGGATTCGTCGCCGGCCTCGACGCCGGTCTCATATACAACACCTTCCCGAAGATGGGCGCCTACTGGATCCCGCCGGGCCTGATGGCGCTGGAACCGGGCTGGCGCAACTTCTTCGACAACCTGACCACGGTGCAATTCGATCACCGCGTTCTCGCGATCACGACCTTCGTGCTGGTGGTGGTCTACTGGCTGCGCGCGCGAGGCGCGAGCTTCCCGGCGCGCGCAAGGACCGGCACGCACGCGCTGCTCGCCGTCGCCGCCGTGCAGGTCCTGCTCGGCATCCTGACGGTCATCATGGCGGTGCCGACAGGGCTCGCGGTCAGCCACCAGGCGAACGCGCTGCTGCTGCTCACCGCCGCCCTGTACCTTTTGCACGGCCTGCGGCGCGGCTGACCGCTGCGTCATAGGTGCAAATACCCATATAATCGGGTTTTCGCTTCGGCCACTATCCGCGTCATGAAAAACGTACCTGCAGCCCAATCCGCCTCGCCCGCCATCTGCTTCGACCAGGAGTTAATCAAGCGCTATGACGGCCGCGGCCCGCGCTACACCTCCTACCCGACTGCGCTGCAGTTCAGCGAGCGGCTGGGTGAGGCCGAGTATCGCGCCAACGCGCTCAACAGCAATGCGAGCGGCGCACCGCTCTCGCTCTACGTGCACATCCCGTTCTGTCACTCGCTCTGCTACTACTGCGGTTGCAACAAGATCGTCACCCGCAACCAGGCGCGTGTCGACCGCTACATGGAGATGCTGCACAAGGAGATCCTGATGCAGTCGGAGCTGTTCGACAGCAACAGGCTGACGCAGCAGCTGCATTTCGGTGGCGGAACGCCCACGTATCTCGAAACAGAGCAGATGGATGCGCTGATGGCGGCATTGCGCAGTGCGTTCAACTTCGACGACAGCGACGCGCGGGAATTCTCCATCGAGGTCGACCCCCGTACCGTCGACGCGGACGGCATCCGCTATCTCACCGATCTCGGCTTCAACCGCCTGAGCCTGGGCATCCAGGACTTCGATCCCACGGTGCAGGAGGCGGTCAATCGCATGCAGTCCTACGAAGAGGTGACGAACCTTGTCAGCGCTGCCAGGGCCTCCGACTTCAAGTCGATCTCCTTCGACCTGATCTACGGCCTGCCTCACCAGAATGTCGCCAGCTTCGATGCCACGTTAAACCGCGTCATCGAGCTGCGCCCCGATCGCCTGGCCGTCTACAACTACGCGCATCTTCCCGAGCGCTTCAAGGGCCAGCGCATGATCAATGCCGAGGATATCCCGGCGCCGGCAACCAAGCTCGATATCCTGCACCACACGATCGACCGGCTGCTCGAGTGCGGCTACGTGTATATCGGCATGGATCATTTCGCGCTGCCTGAAGACGACCTGGTGCAGGCGCGTGGCGACGGCACGCTACAGCGCAATTTCCAGGGCTACTCGACACACGGCGGTTGCGACCTGATCGGCCTCGGCGTCAGCTCGATCTCCGATATCGGCAACGTCTACGCGCAGAATGCCGTCACGACCATGGAATACGAGACGCTCATCGAGGACGGCCACCTGCCCATCAAGAAAGGCATCGCCGTCGACGATGACGACCTGCTGCGCGCCGACGTCATCCAGGCGCTGATGTGCTACGACCGTCTCGACTTCGGCGCCTTCGGCGCCAGCCACGGGATCGAGTTCAGCGACTACTTCAAGGCCGAACTCGAGCGCATGAAGCCACTCGCCGAGGACGACCTTGTCGAACTCGAAGCGGACGGCATCGGGATCACACCGAAAGGCAGGTTGCTACTGCGCAGCATCGCGATGGTTTTCGACCGCCATCTCGCCGAGGTCGATACCGACAAGCGCTTCTCGCGCGCGATCTAGAGATCGGTCGCTATTCAACAAGCGTTACTGCGGTACCGTTCGAGCTGTAGGAGCGCGCCTCGGCGCGCGATCGCGGTTCGAGAACCGCTCCTACGACAACGATTCCTCTCTACGACACCTCGGTCAGCCAGCCGTGCGTATCCGGCGCGTTGCCGTACTGCACGGCCTGCAGCGCCTTGCGCAGCTTCTCGGTGTTCGGTCCCGCGCCGCCATCGCGCACCGGGATTTCCCGGCCGTCGTAGACCAGCGTGCCCACCGGGGTCAGCGTCGCCGCGGTGCCGGAAAGCGCCGCCTCGTAGGTCGCCACCCATTCGAGCAGTTCGCTCACCGTGAAATCGCGCTCGTTGACCCGGTAACCGTGGTCCTTCGCCAGCGACAGAATCGAGGCACGGGTCATACCGTGCAGGAACGAGGTGTTCAGCGGCTTGGTGATGATCTCGTCGTCGCTGAGCAACAGGAAGTTCGCGGCCCCCGTCTCCTGGACGTCGCCACCCGGGCAGAACAGCACCTGGTCGACGCCGTATTCTGCCTTCGCCGCCAGCGTCGGCCCCAGCGCCGCCGCGTAATTGCCGCCGGTCTTCGTACTGCCGAGCTGCTCGGTGGAACGCGCGATCGTGTCGGCCACCAGCAACTTCAGCGGCCTCGCGCCGCCCGCGAAATAGTCGCCCACCGGCGACGCGAGTACGAACAGCGTCGCTTCCGTGGACGGCGCGGCAGCCGCGCCGATGTTGGGCAGGGTCCCGATCAGTGTCGGCCGCAGGTAGAGCGAGCTGGGCGGCTTCGGGATGTCGTCGAGCTGCGCGCGCACGAGGTCCTGGACCATGCCGGCGAGCAGGTCCGCGTCCGGCACGGGCAGGTGCAGCGACTGCGCGCTGCGCTGCATGCGCGCGACGTGGTCGTGCAGGCGGAAGATGCGCGCCTTGCCGTCCTGCCAGCGGTAGGCCTTGAAGCCCTCGAAGCAGGTGCTCGCATAGTGGAAGACGTGGGATGCCGGGTGCATGGGCAGCGGCGCAAGCGGCGCGATAGCCGCTTCGCCCCAGCTGCCGTTCTCAAACCGCGCGATCGCCATGTGATCGCAGAAAACGGTGCCGAATTGAGCCATTGTAATTCTAATGTGGATTAAAAACCGGGGCGGTAACTTTGCCACTAACGGCCACCCTTGACCAGTCCGCTGTCCGCCATGGCGTGCTCTGCTGCGCGGGCGTACACTCTTTTCTTTTGCCTCGAACGCCCGGAGCACCACACCATGAGCGCACCTGCCGCCAAACTCGACGCCTTCTGGATGCCGTTTACCGCGAACCGCGATTTCAAGAAGAAACCGCGGATCATCACGTCCGGCAGCGGCCACCGCTACAAGACGCAGGACGGCGATACGATCTACGACCTGTTCGCGGGTCTCTGGACGACCGGGCTGGGCCATTGCCATCCGAAGATCGTCGAGGCGGTACAGAAACAGGTTGCGCAGCTCGACTACTCGATGACCTTCCAGTCCGGCAACGACAAGTCGTTCGCGCTCGCCGAGCGCGTCACCGACATGGCGCCCGAGGGTTTCAACCGCTGTTTTTTCACGAATTCCGGGTCCGAGTCCGTCGACACGGCACTGAAGATCGCGCTCGGTTATCACCGGGCCCGCGGCGAGGGTAACCGCACCCGCCTGATCGGCCGCGAACGCGGCTACCACGGCGTCAACTTCGGCGGCATGTCCGTCGGCGGCATGGTGCCGAACCGCAAGGTGTTCAGCCCCGTCCTGCTCCCCGGCGTAGACCACATGCGCGCGACGATGGACATCCAGCACACGGCGTTCTCCCGCGGCCAGCCCGAGTGGGGCGCGCATCTCGCCAACGACCTGGAGCGCATTGCGGGCCTGCACGACGGCAGCAACATCGCGGCCGTCATCGTCGAGCCCGTCGCCGGATCGGCCGGCGTGCTGCCGCCGCCCGTCGGCTACCTCGAGCGGCTGCGCGAGATCTGCGACAAGCACGGCATCCTGCTGATCTTCGACGAGGTCATCACGGCCTTCGGCCGTGTCGGCAAGGCGTCCGCCGCCGAGCGCTTCGACGTCATGCCCGACATCATCACCACGGCAAAGGGCCTGACCAACGGCGTCATCCCGATGGGCGCCGTCCTCGTGCGCGACCACATCTACGATGCGTTCATGCAGGGGCCGGACTTCATGGTCGAGCTGTTCCACGGCCATACCTACTCCGGGCACCCTGTCGCCTCCGCTGCCGGACTGGCGGCAATGGACGTCTACGAGGAAGAAGGCATCTTCGAGCAGGCTCAGGCGCTCGAGCAACCCTTCGAGGAGCTGCTGCACTCGTTCGCTGACAACGACAAGGTGATCGACGTCCGCAACTTCGGCCTGATGGGTGCGATCGAAATGGCGCCGCGTGACGGCGCGCCGGGCGCACGCGGACTGGAAACGCACAAACGTTGTTTCTGGGACGAGAAGATCATGGTGCGCAACGGCATGGATATCCTGAGCTTCTCGCCCTTCC
>JAAUYE010046580.1_pt1 | contig 12999 bp, 12 predicted proteins | sample 7278081 | NCBI WGS metagenome assembly JAAUYE01 (sample SAMN14350131, study PRJNA611818) | marine sediment metagenome | isolation source: surface marine sediment (0.6m) | place: French Polynesia: Moorea | collected 2018-08
AAAAGCAGGTTTGCTTGCGAGGCTGAAAAAAAGGCTCAAGGGAACCGGCGATTCTGAACCAGAACAGGCAAAGGTAAGGCTCGCGGTCGGTTTCATCGTCGTAGGTTACGTAATTATTCCCTGGGGCCAGGGCGAAACCCTCGTCAATACGCTCACCTCGCTAGAGGGACTGATGGGTGTTACCTACTACACGTCTGCCCTGGCGATTTTCGCTGCAATCGTCATCAACCCCAGACCGTCGCAGATCAGGCGGCTTTGCGGCGCGGTGCTGGACATGGGTACGCTGTCGACGCTGATGTACCACACCGGCGAGGAGATGGTGCCATTATTCCTGATTTATCTCTGGGTGATTCTAGGCAACGGATTCCGTTTCGGACTGACCAATTTGTATGTCTCGCAGGTTATAGCCATTGTGGGATTTGCCATAGTCGTGATCTGGGGCGATTATTGGCAGCAGCACCGTATCTTTGGTATCAGCCTGCTACTGACAATCAGCCTGCTGCCGCTTTACGCCGGCTTCCTGATCAAGAAACTGCACGTCGCGGTGGACATGGCCAAGCAGGCCAACGAAGCCAAGAGTCGATTTCTCGCCAACATGTCGCACGAACTCAGAACGCCGCTGAACGGCGTCATCGGGGTCGGCGACCTGCTGCGCGAAACCCAGCTGAATTACGAGCAGAAGGAACTGGTCAGCACGATGCACAACTCGGCCAATACGCTGCTCGAACTGATCGAAAACGTGCTCGACATCGCCAAGATCGAGGCTGGCAAGATTCTGATCGACTCCAAGGATTTCGATCTGCACGGGCTGGCCAATTCGGTTATTTACATGCTCTCGCCGATGGGCGAGAAGAAGGATCTGAACGTATCCTGCAATTTCGACCCGGAAACCCCGTTTGCGCTGAGGGGCGATCAGCAGCACTTGCGCCAGGTCCTGATCAACCTGGTCAACAATGCGATCAAGTTCACCGAGAAGGGTTCGGTCATCCTGTCGATCAGAATGGTTGGCGGTACCGAGTCGACGCCTCGCATCCGTTTCGAAATCATCGACACCGGCATCGGCATCCCGGAAGAAGCGATCGACCGGATTTTCGACAATTTCACCCAGGCCGACGTCAGCACCAGCCGCGCCTACGGCGGCACCGGTCTCGGCACCGCGATTTCGAAGGAACTGGTCGAGCTGATGGATGGTGAAATCGGCGTTCACAGCAAGGTCGACGAAGGCACGACCTTCTGGTTCGAAATACCCTTTGTCGCCAGCAGCAACCCCGAAACCAGCATTTCCGATAACCACGTGTTACTGCTTGCCGACGAGGAGGTTGCCAACGTCATCCGGCCATCGCTGAAATACTGGCAGGTCAATTTCGACTGGGTCAGGTCCTCGACCCGGGCATTGTCACAGATGATCCAGGCCAACGACGAAGGTAACCCGTACGAAACCATCGTCGTCGACCAGGCTTCACTGCTCGATATCAACGCGATTCAGTTCGCGCAAATGGTCAAGTCGGAAGGCTTGATGGAAAATACCTCGCTGGTCCTGATCAATTCGTCGGATACGATGATCGACGCCAACCGCTCGAACCAGTACTACATTTCGACGATTGCGGATCCGGCGGAGAAACGCCCGCTGTTCAACGCGCTGCATGCCGCGCAAAGCGTCAACCTGAGCGATGGCAAGATCGTTACCATGGCGGAGCACTACGCCAAGCAGGCAGGTGTCGCCGCGCTCAACATCCTCGTTGCCGAGGACAACCAGGTCAATCAGCAGGTCATCGAAGGCATTTTACGCAATGCCGGGCACAGCGTGCGCATCGCCAGCACCGGCGACCAGGCCCTCGACATCCTGGCCGAGGAGCTCGAAAGCATCGATATGCTGATTCTCGATATGAACATGCCCGAAATCACCGGGGTCGAGGTGGTCAAGTCGCTGCGATTCATGGACACCAGCGGCCAGTTGCCGGTCATCATGCTGACCGCGGACGCCACGCCCGAGGCGAAGGATGCTTCGCTCAACGCCGGCGCCGACCGCTTTCTGACCAAGCCCATCGACGCCCGCGGACTGCTGGAATGCATTGCCTCGCTGTCCAAGAAAATCCGCAAGAGCAAGGAAAGCCGGCCCGAGCCGGCAACGCCGAGACGGCCGATACACAGCAATTTTGCCGAGTCGGAGTGGTATAACCACGTCGTGCTGCATGAACTGGATATGCTCGGGGACGACTCCGACTTTCTGAAGTCGCTATTGAGAAACTTCGAAAACGAAGGCGCGCAGCATATCCTCGAAATCAAGAAGGCGATGTACGACGATTACCTGGAATACCGCGAGCATTTGCACGCGCTAAAGGGTTCAGCCACCGAGCTCGGCGCCGATAAACTGGTGGCAACCTGCAGCGAGGCCGAGGCGCTGAAGCCTTACGACATGGACAGCGAAAAAATCAGGCAGATGTGTGCGCTGGTGGAGGAAGTGTTTAACGACACCGTGACTGCGTTGAACAACGCAGCCACGGTGAGTGAAGAGATTTATCCGGGTCGAACTACCGATCAGTAATTAGCTAACGCCTGCTTCCAGGCGTGCATTCTGGCGACGCACCAGTCGCTCCATCATGCGCAAATCCTTTTCGGTCAGATTCATCGCGGCGTCGGCCCATACGGTGCCGATATCGGCCAGCTCCTGGTAGCTGATCTGGTTGCAGATATCCTTGACCTGGCGCATCGAACGCACCGAGTTGAAATTGCTGCGCGCCGCCTTGACGTGGCGGTATATGGCCAGTTCACCCTCGCCTTTTTCCGCCAGGATATCGACCACACCCATGTCGTAGAGTTTTTCCGCGGTGTAAATCCCGCCGCTGAGAATCATTTTTTCAGCCTCGGCAAAGCCGATTTTCCTCGACAGCACCGAGAAAGCGCCCATGCCGGGAAACAGGTTGAACAAAACCTCGGGCAAGCCGATCTTGCAGCCGCGTTCGGCAACCACCAGGTTGGACGAAATCGCGGATTCGAAACCGCCGCCGAGCGCATCGCCCTGGATCAGTGAAATCGTGGTCAGGTCCTGCCCCAGATGGGTCATGTTCTGGTACACGAGATCGATACTCTGCATTGCGTAGTTGAGTATGCCCTCGCGGTTCTTGTTGCGGATGTATTGGCTGAACAGGTTGAGATCGCCGCCAAGGCTGAAAACGCCTTCTACATCGGATCCCAGCACGATGTAATCGTACTTTTCACCGTCGGTATCCTGCATTTCCTGTTTTACCGTGGCGTAAAACGAATTGATGTCATGCAACAGCGTCGTCGTATAGGTCGGTCGCGGGCCCCCTTTCATCAGGTACCAGCCGATCTTGTTTTTGCTGTCGTAATAGGTTTTTAGCTGGGATTGGTCCGCTTGCTGCTGTTCAGTCGTGACTTCACTGATATAGGCTACATTGCTCATACTGTCTCTCCGGATTTATGTCTTCGTGCCCGAATGTTGCATTCGGGAATTAGCTATGGCGTTATCGCTCCAAAATATGAAAATGTTTTATTTTCAGAGCTTTACCCACTTATTCTCAGGCTGTGGGTTACCTAGCAATTTACCGAATCGACAAGCGATTGCAAGCAAACTGTGACCAAGTTCACAGTTTGTAAGCCAGATTCGACTTGAAGTGATTTGTATAAATTATTGAAATTTATTGTTTTATTAGGAAGATTTACGACGTGAAAAATATTTCACTTTTTAGCCAGTTTTTCACTAAATAACGTTAAAAACGGAGCAAAAATCGTTGATTTTGCTCGAAAAAAGTGTCGGATTTCCGACGATTTCGTGTCAATTATTTGACTAAACGGTGATCAATCAATCCGCTTCGTCGATCCAGGCCATCTGGATCGCTTCGAGAATTTTTTCATTGGAGCGGTTCGGATCGTCGTCGAAATCTTCCAGCGCGCAGACCCAGGCGTGCAAATCGGTGAAGCGAATGTATTGCGGATCGACGTCGGTATGAGTTTCGGCCAGTTCGATCGCAATATCCAGCGTGTCGGTCCATTTCAGGGACATGTTTAGCTCCTAATGGTTTTCGGACACCATGTTGATGGTGTATTTGGGTATTTCAATCGTTAGCGGTTCTTCGGCCACGATTGCCTGGCAGCTCAGGCGAGAATCCATGTCCAGGCCCCAGGCCTTGTCGAGATAATCGTCCTCGTCCTCGGTGGATTCCTCGAGTGAATCGAAACCCTGGCGCACGTAGACGTGGCAGGTCGTGCAGGCGCAGGACTTTTCGCAGGCATGCTCTATTTCGATGTGATTGCGCAGCAACGCATCGCAAATGCTAATCCCGGGTTCGACCTCGATAACCGCACCCTCGGGACATATTTCTTCGTGTGGCAATACCGTGATCTTAGGCATCAGACGTCGACCTCATCAATCTGTTTTCCTTTAAGCGCCTGCGCAACGCTGGCGTTCATGCGCCGCGCGACATAGGTTTCGCTGACCTGCTCGATCGCTTCGATCAGCGTCTTCAATTCCTGGACGCTGGCGGTTTCCAGCGATTCTTCGAGACGATTGCGCGCGGCTTCGATCGGCGCCAGTTCGTCGGCCTCGAGCAGAACTTCGGCGTCTTTGGCCAGGGCCGCGTCCAGCGCTTCGATCACGCGGCGGGCCTCGACCTGCTGTTCCGTGAGCATGCGCAACTGCATGTCCTCGCCGGCGTGCTCGATCGAGGCGCGCAGCATGGCTTCGATTTCGCTGTCGGTCAGGCCGTAGGAAGGTTTGATTACGATATCGGCCTTGACGCCGCTGGTTTGTTCCTCGGCGGTTACCGACATCAGGCCATCGGCATCGACCTGATAGGTAACGCGTATGCGCGCTGCGCCGGCGGCCATCGGCGGAATCCCGTGCAGCTCGAAGCGCGCCAGCGAACGGCAGTCGGCAACCAGTTCGCGCTCGCCCTGGACGACGTGTATCGACATCGCCGTCTGGCCGTCCTTGAAGGTGGTAAACTCCTGCGCGCGCGACACCGGAATCGCGGTATTGCGCTGAATGATTTTTTCACTCAAACCGCCCATGGTTTCGATGCCCAGCGACAGCGGCAGCACGTCGAGCAGCAGCATGTCGCTATCGGGTTTGTTGCCGGCCAGCACGTCGGCCTGGATCGCGGCGCCAAGCGCGACCACCTGGTCCGGATCGATATCGCTTTTCGGGTCGCGCTCGAAAAACGCCCCGACCATGCTCTGCACCAGCGGTACCCGCGTCGATCCGCCTACCATGACGATTTCATCGATCTCGCCCTTGTCGATACCGGCGTCGTGCAGCGCGCGCCGGCAGGCGGACAGTGTTTTCCTGACCAGGGGCTGGATCAGTTCGTCGAAAGCGCCGCGCTCGATCTCGCCACGCCAGGACGAAGCGGATGTTTCGATTTCGATTGCCGCGCTGGACTCATGCGTCAGGGTTTCCTTGGCCGCGCGCGCCGCGATCAGGATCCTGCGCGCGAGCGCGGTGTCGATATCACGGAAACCCGCCTGCTCGATGATCCATTCGCCGAGCGCATGGTCCATATCGTCGCCGCCCAGCGAAGAATCACCACCGGTGGCGAGCACTTCGAACACTCCCTTGTTGAGGCGCAAAATCGAGACGTCGAATGTACCCCCGCCGAGGTCGTAAACCGCGATCAGGCCGTCGCCGCCCTGATCCAGCCCGTAGGCGACCGCGGCCGCGGTAGGTTCGTTCAGCAGGCGAAAGAGATTGAGCCCGGCAATCCGAGCGGCATCCCGCGTTGCCTGGCGCTGCGCATCGTCGAAATAAGCCGGTACCGTGATGACCACGCCGTCGAGTTCACCGCCGAGGCTTTGTTCCGCACGCCGCGCGAGCGCTTTTAGAATTTCGCCCGATATTTCGACCGCGCTCAAATCGCCGGCGCTGGTGCGAATCCGCGGCACCTTGCTGTTTTCGCTGGAGACGAGTTCGTAAGGCAGGACGTTGCTGAGCCGCTGCGCATCCTCGAGGCCGCGTCCCATCAAGCGTTTAATCGATGCAATCGTGTTCAGCGGATCGCTTAGCTGGCGCGCGAGGGCGTCGTATCCGACCAGCACGCGGTCGGCGTCGAAACTGACGACCGACGGCAGCAAATTGCGGCCCTCCTCATCCGGCAGGCATACGGCCTCCGCGCTGCGCAGGCTCGCAACCAGCGAGTTGGTGGTGCCGAGATCGATACCGGCGGCCAGCCGCCGCTGGTGCGGCGCGCTCGATTGCCCCGGTTCCGAGATTTGCAACAGCGCCATCAAAAATCCTCGAGATCGAACTTGATTTCGGCCAGCTGCTGCTGGATGCGCTGTATGAACTGCATCTTGAGGCTGCTGTTCAATGCCGCGGCATAATCTTCCTGCTCGAGCTGCGCCACGAATTCCGTGCCGAGCTCGGCGGCGCGCTGGCGTAAACGGTTTTCGATTTGCTCACAGCGCTCCAGCGCATTTTCGCCGCTACGGCAGGACTCGACCTGTTCACGCAGTTCCATCTGCTCCATCAGGAACTCGGTATCCGACGTGGTCGCGGCGTCGTCCGGCAGCTCGGCGCCGTTCAGCTGCAGCAGGTAGCGCGCGCGCTTGACCGGGTCGCGCAGCGTTTCGAAAGCCTGGTTGATCCAGGCCGCGGTCTGCACCGACAGGCGTTTTTGCTGTTCACTGGAGCCGGCGAAGCGATCGGGATGAAAACTCGCCTGCAGCCGCTGCTGACTGGACTGCAGCTGCGCGGTGTCGATCTCGAACACCTCGCTCAGACCAAACAGCTCAAAGTAGTTTTGGCTAAAATCGGGGGACTGCATTGTCGGGAGGGAACTCAGACGGTAAAGCTTTCACCGCAGCCACAGGCGTTCTTGGCGTTCGGATTCTTGAATTGAAAGCCTTCCTGCAAGCCGACCTTGGCGAAGTCGACCTCGGTGCCGTCGAGATAAACCAGGCTTTTCTTGTCGACCACGACGGTAACGCCCTTGCTTTCGAAGACCTCGTCGTCTTCCTGCAATTCGTCGACGAACTCGATGACATAGGCAAGGCCGGAACAACCGGTGGTCTTGACCCCGAGGCGCAAGCCGATGCCCTTGCCGCGGTTTTCCAGGAAATGCCGCACGCGGTTTGCTGCAATGTCGCTTAATTCAATAGCCATTAAAGTCTCTCTATCCCGCCGCCTGGCGCATCACCGCCGGCAGGCTGTTTACCAGTTGCTGCAGTTTCGCAGCGAGCTGCTCGACGTCCTGCAGGCTGTTGTCCATGCCGAAACTCACCCTGATTGCGTTCAGCGCCAGCGTATCGTCGATCCCCATGGCCTTGAGCACGTGGCTGGGCTCGGTAACCGCGCTGTGGCAGGCCGAGCCGCTGGCAAGGGCAAAGCCGGCGCGGTCGAGTTCCATCAACAGCGTTTCGCCATGGTAATAAGGCAGCGCAAAAAAAGTCGTGTTCGGCAGTCTCGGCGCATTTTGTCCAAACACCAGGCTGCCGGGTATGTCCGCCAGGCGGGATTCGAACGCTTCCCTCAGGCCGAGTAGATGGCGCCGCTTGTCCTCGATTTCAAGGCGCGCGATCCGGGCCGCCTCGCCGAGGCCGACAATCGCGGCGACGTTTTCGGTGCCGCCCCGGCGCTTGCCCTCCTGGTCGCCGCCGCTGATCAACAGCTCGCGCGGTTTACGATTGACCGCGAGCACGCCGATGCCCTGCGGCCCGCGCAGCTTGTGCGCGGAAAAACTGACCGCATCGAGGCCCTCGGCCTGCATGTCGATCGCGATCTTGCCGATCGCCTGGGTCGCGTCGCTGTGCAGCAGGCAGTGGTCGCGCTCGACCAGCGCGAACAGCGGTTCGAGCGGCTGGATGACGCCGGTTTCATTGTTGGCATAGATGATCGACATGATTTGCGGATCGGCGCCCTCGAGCGCCTTCCGTGCCGCTTCGACGTCGACCTGGCCGTCGCCGTTTGCCGGCAGCAGTAATATCTCGATGCCTTCACGCCGCAGCTGCTGCAGCGGCTCCAGTACGCTGGCATGTTCGATCTCGCTGCTGACGATCGGCCGCCTGTCGTCGCGATCGACGAATCCCTTGAGCAGGAAATTGTTGGCCTCGGTGCCGCCGGAGGTGAAAATCACCGCGCTGCTGTCGCAACCGAGCAGTTCGGCAACCTCGGCGCGCGCGGATTCGACCGCGGAACGGGCCATGCGCCCGGAGCGGTGCAGGCTCGATGGATTGCCCGGCGGGTTGCGCAGGAAGGGCAGCATCGCTTCCAGCACCCCGGGGTGCAGCGGTGAAGTCGAATTATGGTCGAGGTAAACCGCCATCTCAGAGCCGGTTCTGGCCTTGCTGGCGCAGGTCGTGCACGCGCGAAAGCTTTTGCACGTTTTCGTTTTGCATCATGTCGGCCAGCGATATCGTGGTCAGAAAGCTTTCGATTTCAGCGCTCAGCTCTTCCCATAACTGCTCGGTCAGGCAGGGCTCGTAGTTCGGCGAGCCATTGGTTACGTCCTTGTCGGCAACCTGCATTTCCTCGTCGACGGCATTGATGACATCGGCAATACAAACCTGCTCCGGGGAGCCGCCGAGGCTGTAACCGCCGCCGGGACCGCGCGTGCTGACGACCAGATTGTTGCGCCGCATCTTGGCGAACAGTTGCTCGAGGTAGGACAGTGAAATTCCCTGGCGCACGGAAATATCGGCCAGAGACACCGGCCCCTGGTCGGAATGCATAACGAGATCGAGCAGTGAAGTCACTGCGTATCGGCTTTTGGTGGATAATCGCATCGTGGTGTACCTGCGTAAACGCGGCCAGTATACAATCCTGACTAAAATGGTCAACTATTATCGACAGGCAGCCGAACCAGCACCCTGGTGCCGGTTTGCGGCGCGCTCTCGATGGTCAAATCGCCGCCATGTGCGTCTGCGATTAGCCGGCATAAATAAAGTCCCAGGCCGTAACCGCCGGTTTCGCGGCTACGCGCGCTGTCGGGCCGGTAAAACGCCTCGGTCAGACGCGGTAACTCGTCGGCGGGTATGCCCGGACCCTGGTCCCGAACCTCGAAACAGAGCTCGTTTTGCACGCGTCTCAGGCCGAGTTCTACCGCTCCCTCAGCGGCATGCTCGCAGGCGTTGTCGAGCAGGTTTTTCACCAGCAGCCTGAAACGCATCGGATCGACCTCGGCAATCAGCGGCTCCAGGTCGCACTCGATACGCGTTTGCTGCGGGTGTGCTGCGACGATTTCGTCGATTAATTCATCGACCCGGCAGCGCACGCGATTCAACGGGGCATGGCCGCTGCCCAGTTTTTCAGATTCGAGAATGGCCGCCACCAGCCGCTCCATTTCGCGGATGTCGTCGACCAGTTTTTGCTGGGTATCTCCGGGTTCGAGCAGTTCGAGATTCACCCGCATTCGCGTCAGCGGCGAGCGCAATTCGTGGCTGATCGCGAGCAGCATCGCGCTTTTTCCCTCCAGCATCGATTTGATCTGGGCCGACATGTCGTTGATACCCGCCGCCAGCTGCGCCAGTTCGCCCCGTCCCGGCACTTCCAGGGTTTGTTCGAGCTCACCCTCACCGATACGCCGTACCTGCCGCGACATCGCCGCGACCGGCCGAAACATCCGCCTGATCGCGAAATAAAGCGCGACCAGGATCAGGCCGATGATCAGGAACAGAAAACCGTAGCGGCGTTCCGCGCCGCGGCGAAAACTGTTGTCGACGGTGAACAGGTAGGCGTAGTCCTGCCGCTTGATCAGCAAATACTGCGCGCGCCGGTGGTGGCTGAAATAGACGTCGTCGTATGGCGGCGGCGCCGGGTGAAAGTGGTAACTGTCGATGGCGCGCAGCTTCGGACTCGAGCGCCAGGCCAGCCCCTGCCCTTCGATCCTGAGCTCGAACGGCAATTCGTCGGCCAGCCGCTGCGCGACATCGAGATCGGGCGGCAGGCCGATATCGTCGATCAGGTAGTCGATGTAACGGTCGACGTTGGGCAGAATTTCCTGCTGCAGATGCGGTTTCAGGCGTTGGCTGAAACTGATCCCGAGGACCAGCGCGAGCGCGACCAGCGAAACCAGGAAATACAGCAGCAGCCTGAAAATCAGGCTGTGCCATTTTGCGCGCAGTGCCCGCCACATATCAGCGGTTGACCAGCTGATAGCCCTGGCCGCGCACGGTGCGAATCAGTTCCGGGTGCTCGATTTTGTGTCGCAGACGGCTGACCAGCACGTCGATTGCACGGCTGTAAATATCGGCGTCGATGCCGCGCAGCGCCTGCATGATTTCGTCGCGCGACAGCACCCGCCCGCGGTTTTGCAGCAGCAGGCGCAATAATTCGAACTCGGTGGAGGTCAGCGCAATTTCGTTGCCGCCGCGCAGCAGCTGTTTTCTGTCCAGATCGAGCGTCATGTCCGCCAGCTGGAAAACGGTCTCCGCGGCTTGTGATTTGCCGCGGCGAAAAATGTTCTGGATTCTGGCGACCAGCTCGCGCGGCTCGAAAGGTTTGGGCAGATAATCGTCGGCGCCGAGTTCGAGCCCGACGACCCGGTCCATGACCTCGCCGCGCGCGGTCAGCATGACGATCGGGATATCGCTGAACTGGCGGATTCGCCGGCAGGTTTCGAAGCCGTCGATTTCGGGCAGCATGACGTCGAGCACGACGAGATCGAAGTGTTCGCGCCGGATACGCTCGATGCCGGCGAGCGGGCGGGCTTCGTGCTGCAACGAAAGTTCGAATTTTTCGAAATACTTTTGCAGCGGCTCGGCCAGCCGCTCGTCGTCGTCGATCAATAACAGATTGTGCATGCGCCCTGCCCGGGATTTGCTCACCGGACATTGTACAACGCGGCTGCCCCCGGAGCAGCCGCGTTGCCGGGCCCTGGCCTCACTGCCCGCCGTCATGCCGGTGATGGCCATGTCCGTGATGATGGCGCCTGTGCTCGAGAAAGTCCTGCAGTTCCTGTTTCTGCTCGGCGTTCAGCGAATCGAGAAATACCGCGAGCGATGATATGACCAGGGGCGCTTTCTCGTTGATCATCTGCGTTTTCTGCTGAACCATTTCGAGCAGCCTGGCCTGATTCAGGCTCGGCTCCTGCAACAGCGCGCCGATTTCGTCGAGATGCTGCTCACGGTCTGCGCGCGCAGCGAGCATGATTTCCGCTACCGACCCGGCCAGCGCGCTGAAATGTCGCTGCTGCTGGCTGTCGAGCTCGAGTTTTTCGGTCACGCGCTCGGTGACGAACTCGACCTTTTCGTCGGGCGTCATGTGCCAGCCGCCGCCGTGCCGGCTGAATGCGTAAACCGCACTGCTGCTGCCGGCAACCGCCAGGACGGCAACGATTATTTTGGTGGATAACTTCATGGGTCTGTCTCCGTGTTGATTGATTACGGCAACAGAGTCTAGGGATAGGCCGGGTTACAAGCTTTTCAGCGCGGTAACGAATTGTAACGCTTTGTAACAGTCAGCGATCGGACTTGTCGAAGGCGCTCAGCATGCCGCGCAGTATATTGACCTCGTTGACGCTCAATTCGCTGCGCAAATACAGCCGGCGCAATCGCTGCATGATTTGCCCGGGCTGCGCGGGATCGAGAAAACCACTGCTTTCGAGCGCCTGCTCCAAATGCTCGAAAAAACCCTCGACCACCTCGCTGTTCGCGGATTTATCCTGTGGATCTACCCGGGCCGGGGGCACGGGCTCGGCAAAATGCCGGTACACCTCGAAGCAGACGAGCTGCACCGCGGCGGCCAGGTTCAGTGAACTGAAATCGGGGTTGGTCGGAATCGAGAGCATGTAATTACTGCGCTGGATTTCGTCGTTGGTCAATCCCGAATGCTCGCGCCCGAATACCAGCGCGGCGCGGGCGCCGTCCTCCAGCGACAGCAGCTTTGCCGCCAGATCGCCGATACCGATCTCGGGCCATGCCAGCGAGCGCCGCCGCGCGCTGGTGCAAACGACCAGGCTGCAATCGGCGATCGCCTGCTCCAGGGACCCGCAGGTGTCGCGGTTGTCGAGCACCGCGTTGGCGCCCGACGCGCGCGCGTAGGCGACCTCGCCGACCGGGCACTGCGGCTCGACCAGGCTCAAGCGGCTGAAACACATATTGAACATCGCCCGCGCGGTGGCGCCGATATTACCGGGATGGGTGGTGCCGACCAGGACTATTTTGATGTCATCGAGTTTCATTGTTCAGGTGCCCGCGGGCTGGTCTTTTTCTGGTTTAATCACGGGGCCTTTGTTAGACTGCGCGCCGTTTTCAGTGCGACGGCACCCCACTCATGCAACCCATGCTCAACATCGCGATTCGAGCGGCCCGCCATGCGGGCGATTTTATCGTTCGCAAAATCAACAAGCTACCCGACCTGAAGGTCGAAGTAAAAGCGCAAAACGATTTTGTCAGCGAAGTCGACCGCGGCGCCGAGAGCAGGATCATAGAGGAATTACTCAAGGCTTATCCCGACCACGGTATTTGCGCCGAGGAATCCGGTGAGATCGACGGCAGCGGCGAATACCGCTGGATTATCGACCCGCTCGACGGTACCACCAACTATCTGCACGGGTTTCCGCACTACTCGGTGTCGATCGCCTGCGAGCACAATGGCCGCCTGACCCATGGCGTCATCTACGACCCGTTCAAACAGGAACTGTTCGCCGCCAGCCGCGGCGACGGCGCAACGCTGAACAACCGGAAAATTCGCGTCAGCGGCAAACAATCGCTCGATTCGACGCTGCTCGCCACCGGTTTTCCGTTCAGAAATCCGCAGCAGCTGGATGACTTCCTGAAATTATTCAGCAGCTTCTTTTTATCGGCGCGCGATATTCGCCGCGCCGGTTCCGCCGCGCTCGACCTGGCCTACGTGGCCGCCGGCAGGCTGGATGGTTTCTGGGAGTCGGGACTCAACGCCTGGGACCTGGCCGCCGGCGCTTTGATCGTACGCGAGGCCGGCGGACTGGCGACGGATTACAACGGCGACGACCGGTTTCTCGATAACGGCCAGATCGTTGCCGGCAATCCGCGGGTGGTCTCCGAGATGCTGCGCGTCATCCAGAA
>JAAUYE010050049.1_pt1 | contig 12993 bp, 13 predicted proteins | sample 7278081 | NCBI WGS metagenome assembly JAAUYE01 (sample SAMN14350131, study PRJNA611818) | marine sediment metagenome | isolation source: surface marine sediment (0.6m) | place: French Polynesia: Moorea | collected 2018-08
AATCGTCATCCGGAACATCAAGGGCTTTGCGAATCTTTTTGCAAGCCCTTAGTACTTTTTCTTCATCGGAGAATATTTCTTCAAGTGGATCCAACATGCTATCAATAGCCTGTCTGTACCTCGGGTCAAATCGAATAGCCATCAACAGTTCTGCAATTTTCCAGACTGCTTTCATGCTCATGCTACAAATCCTTTTCTATTTTTAAATTATGTTCTAACTGCTCTATTTTTTCCTGCTGGCTAATAATGCATTTGAAAAGTTTTGCCGCTGGGCATCTATTTCTTGATGCCACAGGACAATTTCGCATCCATTCAACCGCTTGTTTAGCATAAAACTCAGCCTCAATCGTTCCATCGTCTTTTTTTTCGTCGTCGCATTGCATCACGCCTCCAGGCAAGCACAATAAACCCAAGAGCCATTGAAATCGTAATTAGCTGAGTTATCACGCCTTCATTTTTAGTAAACGCCGTATCCGTTTGATAGTGATAGATTCGCAATCCCGTAACCCACAAGCACAATGCGACAAAACTGATTCTGATCCACTTTTCCCATAAATTTAAACATTGCCATTTCCATATAGTCACGCCCATAACAAAAACCGCGCCAAACATTAAACTATACATGGTAATTTCCACATGCAACGGCGTACCGATATATTTGCTACCGATTTGTGCCGTAATAACACCAAGTAAAGCAAAAAATATCTTCATCATGTTGTTGTTCAGCATTTTGAGCGTTGACTCAATACGCCCAATGCCCATAAGACACTGTTTGCAGGCGTCTTCGTCCATTATGTTGCCTGCGCAAATCGATAAATATGTTCGGGAATCGTCACTTTATTCGCTGTGTCCGATAGTGCCTGAGTTGCGCAGCTCGTATATGCATAAACACGGCTTGCAGAAGTTGAAAATAAGGCCACATATGCCGCAACGCCTGTCGCCTGAATTGCAATACATGCCTGTTGACTGATAGTAATTTTTCTACCACTTACCGAACTATCAGCAATGGTAAAACTGGTCGACGCCCCCGTGGTCAAAGTGGTGACTGCCAACATATAGCCGGCAGTAGAACTGACTTGATTTATAGCGGATGAGCCCTCCGATTCAAGAGGTGCACTTGACAATATCGAAATTTTTGCAGCGTTGTCTCGAATCACTGTAGCCGCTGCATCCAAAACTACGCTAGAATAAAATTTAGCCATGATTAAGTTTTCCTTATCTCTCTATTAGCGGTTGATGGTTTTAGCTCTCTTGCTGTTGTTGTTGTTTCGAGGTACGGATTAATTACCTCATCCAGAAAGACCGTACCCGAATAAGACAAGGTAGGCGATTCGATATAATTTTGCTGGGCCAATCCGTAAACACTAAGATAGTGCAATTGAATTAATGATATTGCATCTATTTCAGTAATGCCGGTTATATCGCTTGGGGTAACAGTTAGACCATATACTAACGTTGGTGATTCGATATAGGTTAATGACGCGACATCCGCAACAGTCAATACATATTCTTGAATCAGCGAAAACGATTCAATATGGGTGCTCGCTGAAATATCAGATACAAAAAGGTTATGCTCCTGAGTTAAAGAAAGTGCCTCAATATAAGTATTCGATGTAACATCAGCTACGGTTAAGGTCTCTACTCCAGCCGCTACAACGCTTAAAGCTATTTCAGAAATATGAGTTGTCGCTAAAACATCCGGTACGCCTAAAGTATATTCCTGGATTAAACTAAATGATTCTATATATGTTTTAGATGTAACGTCAGAAACGGATAAAGTATTCGTCGATATAACAGATAATGTGATCTCAGATATATGCGTTGTTGATAAAGCATCAGAGACAGTTAAATTATGGTCCTGAGTTAACGAGATCGAATCAACGTAAGTGTTGCACGTAACATCCGATACTGTCAGTGTTTCTGCTGCGGCGCCAAAAGTGCCATCCCGGATATTGTCAATTTCGGTTTCGGTGAGAATGTCTTTAAATATTACAACTTCGTCCATCTCACCGTCCCAATCATTGGCGGTTGAGATAGACCCATTGACACAAATCCCACCTATGGCAAAATCTCCATCCTCTACATTTATATTGTTTGTCGCCGTACCGCTGTTAGTATAATTAGTGTCTCCCTCTTTATGTAGCTTAACAGTCCAGCCTTTTGTACTGTCGTCATAAGTAAAGCCGATATGATACCAAGTATCAGTAGCCCAAAAGCCGGAGGCCTGTGATATCATCTGAATATCTTCGACAGATGCGCCATTATTATAGCCGAGCCAAAAATGTACTTCATCATTGCCAGATACAACATCGGTATATAATTCAAGCGAATCCTTGCCGTTTCTGTCTGTTTTCGAAACTAAAGTTCTTTGTGACGTTCCTTGCGCCGATTCCATCCGAAACCAGAGGCAAACGCTTATTTTTTTATTCGTATCGCCGTTTTTTAATGGGAATCCGGAATCCAGATTAGTGTCAGTGACAGAAAAACTTTCATTGGCATTGCTTTCAAAATCAGCCGCCTGCGACCCCTGCTTGTAGTCTGTTGTGTTAGCCGAAACCGTATTGTTATCGGTGAGCGTATTACTTCCTTTAGAGTCGGACGTAAATGCTCCGCTCTCAAAATTCCAGACCGCTACACAATTAGTATCACCTGAGAAGTCGTTGGCCATTACTCTTCAACCTCAATGTGCCAATTGTCCCAAACGCCATAATCTGGTATATCAGGCCCATGATGGTGCTTGTAAACCCATTTATCTCCATAATTGCCGTATTTGTCGGGATCAAGTCCAGCATAATAGCACTCAGCGAAAAATTTCCACCCCCACCCTTTGATAGATTTATAAACGTCAACTCGTATATTAACCGGAATTTTTGAATTATCTACAAAAACAACCGGATCAAAAGTTTTCCAATCAACACTAAAATCGCTCGGCGATGTAGTATTTAAAATCGTTTCGTCTTTCGTGCCGTCAACCTGAACATCACCTAACAGCCAAAGCCCTTGAAAATATCGGCCGTTGACTGAAAAAAATTTATTTTGAGACGTCGTTATTGACGTTAGAACAGACTGCACGTATGCATCTATTTTAACATATTGAGGATGATCGACAAAACCGGCCATCAGTTTTCTCCATTTTTATTTTTCTAAAATAAATTTTAATTTTGTTTTAATCAATCCTGTATGATCCTCAAACGACTCGGCACTGATGGTTTTGCTAATAATTCGAAAGGGACAGGTTGATAGCCCTCCGTTTCTGGGTCAGCATCCGACCACCTGCCCTGATTGTCTTCTGCCCATATAGACAATTGTGCGTTATTAATTTCAGATATATCTAATATTTTAACATAGTTAATTCCTTGATATGATATTTCTTCCCGGTCAACTCTTATGTACGGCCTATCGTCTATCTTTACTATGTGAGCAACCGTTCTTTCATCTACAAATTTTACCGGGGTCGCTAGCCATTGTTTTTTTAAATCCTGGGCTACAGCAAACACCATAGAAATATGAAAAAAAAATATCAAGCCAGTTAAAAATATTTTCACTTTTACCTCCTTGCTACGAAAGCGCGCAAGTTGCCGCAATGTCAAACCATTTCGCGCCGTTCCATTCCAGCACCCAAATTTGATCGGTTGTAGTAAAGGTACCGGTACGAGGAGAGCCATCAACATGGTTTGATACAGCTACTGTTAAAGTGTTTGTGTAAGATATCACCGTGATAGTTTTTCTTCTACCGACCTGATCGGCGTCGGCCAGTGTTGCAGCAACATTGTTACTAGCGCTGCTTATCCTCGTATAGCCCCAGGTTTGCAAGGCCGGTGCTGCTGATGATACCAGCTCACCGGGCATTTCGAGTGTATTATCATAGACATCAGTACCAGTGCTGTAATACATGCCCTTTGTGTTCCCCGACCCTCTGACTTTAAATATGCTTGATTCACCGTTTTGATTGTAGATGCCATAGCCAGCATTGTTAATCACTTCAACGCCTATAAATTGCAAACTATAAGCTTTATTTGTACCATCTTGAGACTCTATTCTTATACCGTCGCCAAATGTTGGAAAGCCTACCCCGGTCACTCCAGTTATAACCCCACCTATAAATATATTTCCCGCTAAATCAGCCGATTCAGGCGCATTCGATAGAAGCCAAATGCCTGTCTTTACCGTATTATAGATGTAAAAATTAGAAAAAATATTTCTCGTGAGATTTGCCGAAGTTCCATTTTGTCCATCAAAACCTATTCCGGTGTTTGCTGTTGTATCAATATAAATATTTGTAAAACGATTGCCGGTAGATCCATCAAAAATCATAATGCCATTGGCAACGTTGCCAATATCTTTGATATAAATATTTGAAAAATTGCTCGAAGTTGTGCCTAATAAAGCAACCCCATCGGGCTCATATCCAACAGGGGCATCATTGCCATCGGAATTATCCGGATCTCCGATATCAGTACAAACAATATTGTGGACACTATGCCCGATTGATAGCGCGGCTGATTTTTGCAGCAAAAACGGCGCGCATCTAAATTCAGAAAATCGTAAATTATGAAATGTCCCATAGGCCACGTCAACGATATTCAAGCCAAATCCGTTCGTACCCGTGAACCCGGCCGAAGATACGCAGTCGAAAAAAATGTCCATCACCTTATTGTTGTATATTTGTTTAAAACCGTTTATATCAACCATCACGGCGATATCGGCAGACCCGCTCCGCTGCAGAGTAACTCCGCCTCTTGCTGCTCCGATTAGACTAATATCTGATTCTGTAATGTCTATTTGAGTCGTACAGGCATAGGTATCATGCGTCAACATAATATTTCCGCCGTCACTGGCCGGGATACTCTCTAACGACTCGATGGCTATCTGAATTGAAGTACTGGTAGCACTACCCATCCAGCCCGGATAAACATTTCCGCCCTCTTCAAAAATTATAGGGTTTGTCGAATTATTGGTGGTGTCAATCACTTGCTGTGTTGGTGGAGCAATTATTCTGTCGGGGCGCAATACTCTAAGATTTTGCGCCGCTGCTGGTTTTATTAAAGCGCCCGCTTGAAAAACTAAAAAAATATTACTGCTGCTTGTAGTTGTATCGACACTGTTGGTTAGGCTGTAGGTTCTGTTACCCGGGAACTCAACATATGCAGACGCCGCCCCAATTTGGCTCAAAACCCACGCTAAAGACCCCACGGTTGCATTGTTAGAATGATCCGTTATTCCGGTATCGGGGCTTACATACCATCTATGATAAATGCTGATTCCGTATTCGCTAACGTCTCCAATGTAGGTAACAACCGCCATAAATGTATCAGCGGTATTATTATCATGACTTTTTACAACAAAATTAGAGGTGCTTTTTTCAACTTCGATATCTCCTATGCTGGCTGTTCTGGTAGTCGGTGTAATAGTTACGCTGTATTCATCTACCGTTGCGGCATCCTTTGGCAACGTCACCGTAACGCCTGCAGTTCCGCCAAAAGTATCTGTCAATAAATACGATTCGGGCATAACTGATCGTTGGTTTTCATATCCCGAATCAATCAAATCAAAGTTATCGTTTAACACATTATGCCAATCCAGCGTTCCATAATCGGCTTTGTTTAGACCCAAATATCCAGTAATCGCCATTTTTAAATCGGTGTTGCACCGCCTCCATAGTTGGCGTTATAATAACTTTCTGACACGTATTCCATCCCCGTTACTGCCACATCCTGGTCGCTCGTTCGTCTAATTCCAGTAATTCGATATAGATACGTTTCGTTCGTCGACCGTCTAATTATGTAGGGAGAAAATCGATAAAATGTAGTTGATGAATCAACAGTAAATCTATTGGTCTCCTCATCCCACGGCCCTGTGATATTAACCTCAATTAAAGTATCATCGGGTTCTCTGACAACCAGCACACAATTGCCGCTAAATGTAGCTTCAGGCAGTTCAACTTCATTGTCTAAATATACCGTCGTTCCGGTATATTCGTTGTTGTAGTTTGCATCGTGTGCAATTCTACCACCGGCCGCTAATGAGTTTCCGCTTGATTGAAAATCTATAATATCGCCAGAGACGGACCTTAAAGCCTCAACGCCACTTTCAAACTCCATCATGCGCTTAGTATTCTCGGATATTTGCTGCCTTAAAATCGCTTCTCTCAATGCCTGTTCATAGTTATTTATGCCTATAATTGATATTCGCGTTATTCTCGGGATGGTTGTTAGGGTTTCATAGTCTGAGCTGGGAGCAAACGCTTTGTTGTCGGTCCAGTTTAGATCTTTATCTTTAAACGTTATTTCAACCGCATCAGATCGTTCACTGGTCGGCAAAAATTTTAATTTTGAGGTTCCGGTTTTTATGTTTCCGTCAGAATATATATAACTTTTACTGCCGGGTTTTTCTATTATGACCGACACTTTTGTGCCTCTGTTTATAAGTCGTGCTCGGCCGCAGTTTTCAATGTGTTGAATCGCTCGGTCTAAAGTATACGAGGAGTCAAACGCCATATTAAATTGACAACGATTATTTCCGTCAACCGATCCATCGCACCAATCAACCCAATCGTCCCAGGCGGTTTCATCTATTATCTCTGATGTAGTAAGCCCGGCGCCGTATACGGTATTTGTCAGCACGTCTAATGCAGCATGAGCGTTATTGGTAGGGTCTTTTGTTTGAGTGCTCGTTCCGTCTAATGTTGGCACGGTGATTGATGATATATCAGATATTACTTTAAAGCTGGGAATTCTTGTATTGTATTTATCCTGTGCTTTTAGTTTGATTGCAACGCATTGAAGATATGGATAATGTAAATCCTCGTCAATAATTTCATCAACCGCAAACCATTTGCATTCATCAACTTTTGTTGTTTTTACACTGGTCGGGGTAATACGACTCACCCTAATTTCATGGTCCGTTCGCGTAACTGTAGTGTAATCAAACTGTGCCCGTACGGGGTATTGAGTTCTACCAATTACCGTTTCTATTGTTGTAGTCCATGACGATGTTCCAACCTCTCGATATGCTATTTGCAAATTTACATAGTGCTCGTTTAGGGTTCCATCGTCTTTCATTTTATACAGTCCGTTTGTGAATTCGATAAAAACTGAAAAACGATCAATCATTCCAAGAGTTGTAAACGTATTAGTTGCCGCTGGCGCCGCTTCTGTTGCGCGAGGCGTGATATCATCGTCAAAATCATATAATAACGCGCCGATTGAAATTCTAAACGCATCTATTTCACAGTTGCCGTAAATTGGAGTTGGATCCCCTGAGCCAGACCAGTAATAAGCATATCCGACTCTCTGGTACGCATTAGACACAACCGGAGCCGTTGGGGTGCTATACGTTCCTTTTGTTTGCCGCGTTCCGTCTAACCAAAAATATATATCTGCATCGTTTCGAGCAACTCTTATATGATGCCACGTATCAATCGACAATGTCACCGCTTGGCTGTAATTGCAGTAGGTCGACTCGGACCACGCGCCGACATTGCCTGTACGATACCATGACTGAAACACTAAATTACCGCTAACATACAATAGGGCCCAAATCCATTGATAATAGGTGCTACCCGATACAGTCCAGATGTTTTGACCGCATATTCCGCTATCTGTTAAAGCGTCCTGTCGAAATCTTAGCTCAATGTCAAATGTGTCCTCGTTGATTAAATTAAAGCTTGGCGCCCGATTGCACAGTATAAAACTGTTAGTTGTTTCTAAATCTAAAGATCCGCTACCGTACCATGGATGAGCGGTTGAAATATCTGCCGCCCCCTGGACTGCCCAGGAATTGCCCCATGTTGATTCGTCGGTAATCGTAGTAGAGCCTTCAGTCTCATTAAAGTTTAGGATAACCGATACATAGTCGCCTTCGGCTGTGCCCTTTAGCTGTTTGCTAAACCACCTCATCTGATGAAGACGAGTAAAATCCGATAGTTTCGATGTGTCCGGACTTGCGCTGCCGTCTGTTGCCGATACCGAGTAATCATCCCGTTCTATTGTTGTAATAACCTGATCGTCTACTAATATAGCCGACTCTTCTGGCACGTTATTGGTCGGCCCCTCATGTACCGACAATAGTGTGTATGACCATTGCTCGCCGCCTGAATCAATTTCTATATATTGATTGATGGTTTGAGGATTAGTTGCAACATATCCATAAATTACCGGAATTGCGTATCCCTCATCTCGATTGTTGCCAGCTTGTGTAAATCCGTATGTAGGCGATTGATCTTCATCTGATTTGCTTCTGTTGCTTGCGGGCTTTGACAGTAAACTGTTTATCAGCAATCCGCCGGCCGTAGTTGTTGCCACCGCTGCCAGTCCACCCATAAAAGCCGCTACTTTGCCACCACCCAAAGCTCCGGTAACAGCCGGACCGATAACAAAAAAAGATGCAGCCGCAAGAGCCAACAAGCCGGCAGTTTTAAATACTTTGCGGTCATGCGGGCGATAAAAAACATGGATCATGTCACCAGGCCAAATTGGATGATTGATATTACAAGCAACAATACCATTTACTGATATCTCTACAGCATAAAAATCTATCCTATAGGCATCAAGCAGTTGTTTAAGATCTCTAAAACCTCCAACAACAACCGGCTTAGGCATATCGTCAAATAAATTCTTGACGTGATATAATTTAATTTTGTTCATATCGGTAAAAACCGGCTATCAAGTCTTTTTCAAATGGATGATCTATGCGCGTAATGTAGACGCCCGTGTCTTTAGTTGTTTGGATAAATTCTGATTTATTTATCATTATGCCAAGGTGAGATTCAGTTTTTGTAAATGGAGACATCAAAACAATGTCACCTATTTCCGGTTTTTTTATTTTTTTAAATTTATGTTTTTCATTTTTAATTTTTTTGTTGATAGCTCTAATACGATCCGATACAACCGAGCCAAAATCGGGTAGATGCTTTCCAAGCCGCATACTTACCTCAATTGCTAATCCATAGCAATCATAACTATCAGGACCGCGGCCAAGGCTTTCAAACGGTTTATTCATTAAGTCGTCAAACATCAAAAAGCCCCCCGGGTATTGAAGGCTGGCCACCAAACCGGCTCGAATTGCTTAGACTGATACAAGTAGTAAACGTTCTGTCGCATGAGGTTGACGCTCCCGAATAGCTGCAAGCCGTACCTTTAAACGTTTCATACCTGCAAATTTTTCTTGAGTATATATGAGCTGGAAATCTGCGCAAATAAAAATTTTGTATGCCAAGCGTAAACGAGGCCCATATTTCAGTGCAGGTACATTCTAATATAGTGAAATTAGTTGTGAGAGCTGCGCTTTTGTCGAGATGATCTTCATGCACTAACCTATAAACAACCGTATCACCAACGAATCCATTAGAGGTAGATTCGACATACTGCTGCATGACTCGACTAACGTTAGATACGTTTACCTCAATTGTATGAGTTTCGCCCTCGTCCGATTCAGAAAATGGACCGGCTTCAAACCGAAACCTTGTCCAGGTTATGCTGTTCCAGGTAATGTCTTCATCATTATTGACTATATAGATAGTTGAAAGACCCGTTGGCTGTATTTCCAACAATTCTAAAAAAGCGCCTGTCGCGCTTAATTTATTTTTTTCAGCTATTAAATCGCTCGGTAAAGATAGCATTAAGCAACCTCGATCATGTTCGCGCTAACAATCCATCCCTCGAATGCTTCTAACCTAAATCCCTGTGGAAGTTCATCACTTTCAAACTTGACTAAGAACATTGGCCCGTTTCCATATTGAGTATTAGCCTCGGCATCAAATCCGTCATCAGGCTCTTCGCCATTTATTCCACCAAAAGTGCCGGTTCCATAAAGATTAACCGGGAACTCAAAATAAAATTCTCCTGCCCCACCGCGTACCGTCCGCCAAAATTTTATGAGAGAAAGCCATTGTCCATTCGTCATTGCATTCCATTGCAGGGCAAATTTTTTCTGCATCCGAGTTGTTCTCGCTCTTGTCGGTGTATAGCCCGGATAATCGTGTTTTACCGTTTGAGCTATCTCGGTCACTCCAAGTTCATTTGCATATCCGGTTGAATTCCAAGGAAAATATAATATGACAGTTAAAGCAGGCGCCTCAATATGTGTAGTCGATACAACGTCGGATAAAGATAGAGTTGTCATTAATCAACCTCAATCATATTCGCGCTAGCAGTCCACAAAGCAGCATCATTTCTATATCCTTGCGGTAGTTCGTCGTTTTCAAACCTAACTAAAAACATCGGACCACTTCCATATCCAGTTCTAAGAAAAGAATCAAATCCGTCACCGGTTTCTTGAGTGACCTCTCCTCCCCCAAAACTACCGGCACCGTAAAGGCCTATTGGGAATTCAAAATAAAATTCATCCATCCCGCCGCGCATCATTCGCCAAAATGTTATAAGCGCGAGCCATTGTTCATTTGTCATTGCGTGCCATTTCAAAGAAAATTTTTTTTGCATTTTGGTTGTTTTCGGCCTTGTAGCTGTATAACCAGGGTAGTTATGCCTCACCGTCTGGGATATCTCGGTTACTCCGAACTCATTTACGTATCCAGTAGCAAACCAGGGAAAATGCAATATGATACTTACAGTAGGCGATTCAATATGCGTAGTTGATACAACGTTAGCGAGTGAAAGAATATGTAAATACGATGGATAGATTAATGATACATCATCAATCGTGGAATTAGAGGTTACATCCGAAACCGATAAATTATGCTGTTGAGTTAAAGATATTGCCTCAATTGATGTATTAGAGGCAAGATTGTTTACTATTAATTCGGACATATCACAACCTTATCGCATCCCTAAAACCCCTGCTGACCGTTTTTCGTTTGATGATAACATCAGCTATCATTCGTTCATGATCCCAGACTATGGGCTGCTGCTCTGCCTCCATGGGTACGCCGGTTTCGTTTCTCAGATTAATCGTAATATTATTTCCTCCCATTTTGTTGGCAGGCGTCACGTACTCATTAGGGTGAAATTCATAGCTTGCGCCGCTTCTCCGGCCTATGCCTACAACACCCTCGCCGAGATATCCGCCGTGCTGCATGCCAAATGCCGTAGTCCCACCTGCGCCAACATGCGCGGGCGCATAATTCGGAGCAAAAGATCCTTTAACCAAATTAAATAGATCCGTTAAGCTTGTGCGCGTCTGAATCCGGATCAAGTCACTAATGACCGATGACGCAAAACCTTTAAAACTAAACTTCGCGGTTTCTGAAAAACTGGTGATCGCATCAGTCATATTATAGATTGTTGCTGATGCGCGGTCATCAATTGTTTTCCATTCACTGACAACGCTATCAGAAAAATCGACTGTATAGTCTTCCATTTTTTCTGTAGTAACTCGATAAGATTCTCGTATTTTTTCAAGCATTCTAAACTGCTCAACAGTAGCGGGAGCGCCGGTCATCAAAGGAAAATCCGGTTTTTTTGAAGGCTTTGGCAAAGGCTTTTTATCATCTTCAATACCGGGTATTTTCATATTCTTTACAAGCTGGGCGTGCCGAAATTCGACATCCCAAATATTCGCCCTTGCTATGGCCACATCATCTAAGGCACTTCGAACTTTCTCTATTCTACTCGCTACCTCCTGATACGCTTTACTTCCTGTCGCACCAAGTTTTTCTAATAGTTTTTGCTGATACTCAAGTTGTCTGTTTATTGCTTCTGTCGGTTCTTTATAATTTTCATCTATATTTTTCTTTAAATCGCCACCAAATATTTTTTGTCCAATAGCGTCAAGTTCTAAAAGAGATTGTAAAAAATCAGTGGCAATGGGCAGAAATTTCTCTCCAATAGTTGCTGTTATGTCTTCTATTCTCGCATTAAATCTTTTTAGAGTATTAGCGTAACTATCGGCAGTTCTTATCATATCGCCTTGAGCCGCTTTAGTGTCCTCAAGCATTATTAAAAAAGCAGCTAAAGCTTTATCAGCCGCCGTTAATTCCCGCTTAGTACTTGCAAATCCTTCCGCTAACGCTCTTTGCTGCACAGAGGTTGCATTCAATACAACCCCATATTTTTTCATTGTTTCAAAATTGCCAACAAGTGCTGACTGAATATCCCGCATTACATCAGCGGTTCGCATATTGTTGAAGCTACCCAAATCAGCCGAAAGCTTGACTACCTCAAAGGACATCTTTGCCGCTTCTTTGGCATTTAGACCCATTGGGACCAACAAATCCTGAATTGCAGCAAGATATTCTTTCGCTTCTTTTGTGGACATTGCATAGCTATCAATAAGCGTAGTCGCCCATTGATTTACAAGCTGTTGTTGTCCAGCAAAAACAACGTTAAATTTACTCGTTACCTCCTCTAAATCGCTTGCAGCATTGACAAGTTTTTGAAAACTCACGAGTGCCGATCCAGCCAATCCAGCCGCCAATATAGTTTGGAAACGCTTGAAACTTTCTGCAGGTTTATTAAAATTCAACTTATTAAGCCGGTCCTGCATGGCCTTGGCAACATTATTCGTTTTGCGACGAGCGTTACCATAATCTTTTTCCAGCTTATCAAGCCGCGCTCGGATTTCAGTGTATACCGAGCCCGCTCTTCTTGCTTTTGCCATTAGACACCTAACCGTTTTCTAAGTCTTCGAATAAAATATGATTTCTCCAAAGCTACAGCCCGCTTCATAAACCTAAATCCTTTGCGCTTTTTCATAAATATTGTTCCAAACTCTACAAACGGAGCATAAAAAGCTAAATCACTGCCTGCCCAAACGAGATATCCGCCATCTTTAAACTTTGATTTTTCAATTCTAATTGTGGATTTTAATCGCCCGGGATATCGGGATTGTGCCGCTTTGCCTCGGAATGGAGTTGCAACAATTCTTGTTCCGACCGGAACATATCGAAGGGCGCGTTTTTTAACACGTTCAGCCGCCGCCTTTTCTTCTTCATCGGTCATGTCAGAAATAGTAGCCAAAACTTGGTCTCCGATCCATTCAACTTTAAACCTTCCTTTTGGCATAATTCTTGACCTTTTTTCTTTTTTTGTGTTCGGC
>JAAUYE010143993.1_pt1 | contig 12991 bp, 13 predicted proteins | sample 7278081 | NCBI WGS metagenome assembly JAAUYE01 (sample SAMN14350131, study PRJNA611818) | marine sediment metagenome | isolation source: surface marine sediment (0.6m) | place: French Polynesia: Moorea | collected 2018-08
CGTGGCTTACCAGAAATCCTTCGATGCAGCGGAATACGATAATCGCGTGGCGCGCGTCAAGGGCGCCATGCGGGCGGCCGGCTTCGACCTGATCATCTGCCAGGATCCGGCGAATATGTGCTACCTGAGCGGATTCGACGGCTGGTCTTTCTATACGCCGCAGTGCTTGCTGGTGCATATCGACGAGCCGTCGCCGATCTGGTTCGGGCGCGCGCAGGATGCAAAATCGGCGCGAATCACCACCGATCTTCCGGCACAGAACATCCTGTCCTACTCGGAGCCGCTGGTGCATCACCCTATCCTGCATCCCTACGACGAGCTTTGCGAATTGATCGGGGACCGCGGCTGGGCCGACGCCGCCATCGGGGTCGAACTCGATGCGCATTATTACACCGCGAGGGCGCATCGGCACCTGGTGGATGGCTTGCCGGCGGCACGTATCGAAGATAATCGCGAGCTGGTTAACTGGATCAGGTTGATCAAATCCGATGCGGAAGTCGAATACATGCGTGAGGCGGGGCAAATTTGCAGCCGTACGATGAACCGTGTAATCGACATGCTTGCGCCCGGGGTGCCGCAAAACGAGATCATCGCCGCGGTTTACCAGAGCCAGGTGCTCGGGCTGGAAGGAAGCTTCGGTGATTACACCAGCCTGTGCCCGTTGATACAGGTCGGCGAGGGCACCAGTACGCCGCACCTGACCTGGAGCGACGAGCCCCTGCCGAACAATGAACTGGTGGTGATGGAAATCGGCGCGGCGCGGCGCCACTATCACGCGCCGCTAACCCGAACCATGCACCTCGGTAAACCACCGGCCGAGATCGAGCGCCTCGCCGCGGTTATCGTCGAGGGCGTCGACGCGGCGCTGGAAATGGCCCGCCCCGGGGTTAGCTGTGAAGCGGTTGAAGCGGTCTGGCAGCAAATACTGAATAAACACGGCTATCACAAGGAGAGCCGGGTCGGTTATTCCATCGGGCTTAATTTCCCGCCCGACTGGGGAGAGCGCACCGCCAGTCTGCGCCCCGGTGACAAAACCGAACTGCAGGCGGGGATGTGTTTTCATTTTCAGTCGGGTGTCTGGCTGGAAAACTTCGGCGCCGCGGTGTCGGAACCCTTCGTCGTGACCGAGCGGGGTGGCGAACGCCTGTGCGACGTTCGTCGAGGTCTTATTGTCGTGGATTGATGGCCGCAGCCCTGGTGCCGGACGCCTGTGCCCGGGGGCACTTAAACGTAGAACATGTCCCGGTACATGCCCTCGGCCCAGGCGAGGCTTGCCTGGCCGCCCTGGGTATCCCATTTCTCGATCAGGTGCGTGCGATCGAAGGCGAATAGCCCGCTTTGCTGGTTGAACTTGTAATAAGTGATGATACTCATCGCCCTGAGTGGCTCGATGTCGACCGCGGAGAAACACATGGTTTGCGGGCTGCGCCACCGCACTTCGTGCCCGAGCGCGTGGGCAGCGATGACCTCGGCGACGTATTGTGCTTCCGAATGCGCGGTGTGGCCGCCCTTGGAAAACGGTTGTGAGCGCGAATCCCCGGTAACGTAGACGCGCTCGTCGTCCAGCAGGTGATAACGGAACGGGTCGGTTTTTGCCGCTTTCTGCGGGCTTTGCGGATCTGCAATGCCGGCTTCCTCGATCAGGCTCGAGGTGCGCACCGGCGGGTAGACAATCGCGTCGTCGAAGTCGTACTCGTCGAACTCGGTCTCGATCCTGCGGCCCTCGATATCGATATTGCTGATCATCGAGCTGGGCAGATACTCGATGTAATCGCCGTATAACTGCTCGAACGCTCGCGAGAAGCCCGCTTTTTTGATCTTGATATCGCTGTTCATATCGAGCAGCAGGATTTTGGCGCGCACTCGCCGGCGCTTGAAAACAGCGGCAACCATGCAGGCGCGTTCATAGGGTGCGGCCGCGCATCGATAATCGCCGCTCGGTACCGTCAGCACGAAAGTGCCGCCCCTGAACTGGTGAATCTTGTGTTTGATGGTGAGCAGTTCCGAGCTGGTGACGTAGCCGCCGGGATAGCGGTGAAACAGCAGGTTCTGGGCCTCGCTGTGCTCGACCCCGATGCGTGGATAGTCGTACTCGATTCCCGGCGCCAGCACCAGGTAGTCGTAGTCGACATAGCCCGCCTCGGTGTAAACGCGACGACTGTCGCGGTCGAAGCCCAGCACGGTCGCCTGCATGAAGTGGTAGCCATGGTTATTGGCGGCGTCGAAAAAGCTGTGACTCAGAAAATCGAGATCGACCTGGTCGGCGAGCCAGGCGTTGCTCACCGGGAACGAAACGAAGGCCGACTGCTTGTCGATCAGGATGACGTCGAAGTCGGGATTAAAGCGCCGCAGGTACTTGGCCATGGTCAGGCCCGACCAGCCGCCGCCGACCACTATAACCCGCGGGCCCCTGGCGGCGGGAACGGCGGCCCTGCGCAACAATTTTTGCAGAGCTGGTGCGGTTTGCGGCAGCGAATCACTGGCTTCGGATGCGGCGGCGGGAACCGCGACGCCGGCCGCGTTTCCGGCGAGTACCGCACCCCCGGCCTGGAGGAAACGGCGCCGACTCAGTTTTTCCTTTTCAGTCATCCGGAATCGACCTCACTGAAAATCCGGGTTACGCCATGCGGTACTGGGCGCCAGGTCGGCCTGTGGCACCGGCAGGTACGAAACATAGTTCAGTACCTTGTCGAACTCTTCCGCGCTCAGCGCCGCGAGCAGGACGGCCATGCTGGGTTTTACCCGTCTCATGTTGTTCCTGACCAGGCGAGCCTGGCGTGACATGTAGCTGTAGTGCTGTCCCTGCAGGCGCGGATAGGATAATTCGTTGTTGCCTTCCCCGGTTGCGCCATGGCAGCCGGCGCAGTGTTGGTTGTAGAGCTCGCCACCCTGCCGGTACTCGGCACTCTCTGGCGGCCAGGGGCCTTGCCTGTGTGCCGGATTCATCGGCAGCGTCGATATGTAGGCGACCACGTCGCTGATGTTCTGGTAACCGCCGATGGTGCGTTGCTGCACGAAGGGCTGCATCGATGGGTTAACCCGGCGACCGCTGCGAATATCGAGCAACTGCTTCATCAGCACGTTGACGTGCTGGCCGGCCAGCTGCGGGTAGGTGCCGTCATCGTTGCCCCAGGCCTCGGGCAGATGGCATCGCGCGCAGATATCGAAGGTGCGGCGGCCGTTATCGATGTCGGGCACGAATTCGAGCACCACGCGAATCGGCTCGACCGCAGTGGCTGCAGTCGAGAGTGACAGGGCGATCGCGATAAGGACACTGTAACAGGTGATTTTCATCGGCAAAGCTGGCGACAGGTTTATCCCGGTTTTCTACACCTTAGGTGAGTCGGCCGCAGCTGTCCTTGATCTACAGCAATAATCAACTTGTCCCAGACATCGATTTCGTGTTCCAGAAATTCGGTTCCGACCTGGGACGCCAGGCCGTCGTAAAGTGCGCCGCCCAGCCGGTCGCGTTCGTCGCGCGCCTGCTGTCGATACCACTCGTTCCTGTCGACGATGTCGATGTCGACAAAACCCGCCGACTCGAGCGCCTGTCGATAGGTATTTGCCGAGGCTAACCCGAAATCCAGGCCCTCCGCTTCCAGGTATGCCTGCATTTCGACCGAGGGCTCGCCCTCGTAACCGGCGAGCCAGTCACTGGCGGCAAACCAGCCGCCGGGCTCGAGCACGCGGTACACGTCCGCCGCCAGCGCGTATTTATCGGCGATATGGATGATCGAATCCTTGCTGGTTACCGCTTCGAAACTCGCGTCGGCGAAGGGCAGGGGTCCCGGATCGACGCAGATGAACTCGGTGCGATCGGCGACGCCGTGTCGTTGCGCGAGGCCGTTGCAGCGATCGATCAGCCACTCCTCGATATCGATGCCGGTCACCTTCCCGGCACCGTGCTGTTTGACCAGGTGGATATCGATCCCGCCGAGGCCACAGCCGATGTCGAGTACCGAAAGCCCTCGCAGGTCGACGCCTGCCAGGTAGCGGTCTATTTCATCGGTGCCGCCGGGGGACATGAAGCCTTCACCCCAGATGGCTTCGAGTAAAGCCATCAGGTTGTCGTCGTATTCCTGGTGTGCATCGGCATTCATATTGGACCTCCTGGTTGGTAATCGCGATTGGCAGACATTAAACACTTTTCCCCGGGCAGATTCTCGACTGTTTTATTGTCGATTCGATATTCTGCGCCTGGCGCTTCAATCGATAACGACGAGCCGGCGTGGCGCCTGCACCGGCAGTTCCGCAACGTCTTCCTTGAATAACAGCGTGCAGATGTAATAAGTAATGCCGGACATGCGCGGGCTGAAAAACTGGCTTTCGAAGTTGACGCAGGTTCGGGGCTCGAACACTTTTTCGGACTCGCTATCCGACATTTCGTAGACGAAGTTGCCCACCCAGTCGGGCGGAAAGCCGATGCCGAGTTCGTATCCGCCGACCCAGCCGGCGTCGGACCAGATACCGATCGAATCGTAATAGTCCCTGGCGGCAGTCACCAGTTCACCCACCGTCAATCCCGGTTTCAGAATCCTGGCTATGACGTCGAACACGCCGGAGGATTTGGCGTGGTACGCCAGAACGTCCGCCGGCGGCTCGCCCACGTAAAACGAGCGTGCCGCGTTGGCGTGGTAGCGCCAGTAAACTCCGCTAACGTCGATGTTGACCTGTTCCCCGGCCATGATCACCTTGCGGCTGGCCAGTGAATGGCCGGTGTTGGCCTTGGGTCCCGACAGTACCGGCAGCGTGATCGCGGGATTCTCGCCGCCGGCCCTCGCCATTGCGTGAATCATTTCTCCGTAGACGTCCAGTTCGGTGACGCCGGGGCGGATTGCGTTACGGGCGGCTTCGATGCCGATATCGGTGATGCGCGCGGCATGTTCGATGTAAGCTATTTCCTGTGGCGATTTGACCCAGCGCACTTCGCGTAACACGTCGCTGCCGTCGGTGATCGTAGCGCCAGCGGCTTCGAAAGCCTGGCGAAAGCGGGCGCTGATCGCCGGGTTAGGGCGGTAGCTGTAAAGCTCCATGCCGACCGTGCCGCCGAGCCAGCCCTCGGCCTCGAGCTCGTCGACGATGAAGCCGATACCGTCGCGTCGATTGTCGATCGGGAAGGTTCGAATATCCTCGGCGCAGGTAACAAAACGACACATGACTCGCTCGCTCGGGGTGTCGAACATGATGAAACGATCGTGGTCGACGTGAATCGCGATGCCGCTGGTGGCCGGCCACTGTTTCGGGCTTTGCGCCTGGTACCACTCGCAGGTATAGCCGCTGACATAGTACAGGCTCTCCGGCGCCGTTAGCCACAGCAGGTCGATGTTGTCCTGCGCCATGCGTTGGCGGATCGCGTGCAGGCGTGACTTGAACTCGGCCAGCGAAAATCCCAGCTCCATCGCCGGATTGCACTGCTCCAGCACCAGGTCGCGATTTTGTCCCATGACGGCTACTCCTGAAGTAGTTACTCGGTTTCTCAAAATCTCGAATGCCGTTTAGAATATCAGCCTCCTATCCTGATGTCAGATAGATGTCGAGCGGAGACCGGTTTTATGAGCGAGCGACTGGCGGTATTTTTCGATGCCTGTATTTTCGAACACGACACGGGCAGCGGTTTCTTCGAAGCCAGTGCGTCGCCCTACCTGCCGGTGATCGAAACCCATCCGGAGAATAGCGAACGGCTGCGCAACATGCACGCTGTGCTGCGCGACGGGCCGATTGCAGATGCGCTCGACTGGTACCCGGCGGAGTCTGCCGACCGCGCCGCGCTGACACGGTTTCACAGCGCGGGCTATATCGACGAGCTCGAAGCCATCCCGGCGCGCGATACCCGCGCCTATTCGAGCACGACCATATTCGGGCCGGGCAGCTACGACATTTGCCGCCAGGCCGCCGGGCTCGCCATGGCCGCCGCCGAGTACGCGTTTAGCGACAATAATCGAATCGCCTATGCGCTGGTGCGGCCTCCCGGTCATCATGCGCAACCCGCCATGGCCGACGGCTACTGCTTTTTCAACAACGTCGGTGTCGCGCTGGAGCATGTGCGCGCACGCGGCCTGCAGCGGGCCGCGGTAATCGACTGGGATGTGCATCACGGCAACGGCACGCAGGAAGGCTTCTACCAGGATCCCGATATCCTGACGATTTCGCTGCACATGAACCACGGCGCCTGGGGAGAGACCCATCCGCAGACCGGGGATGTCGACGAGGTGGGCAGCGGCGCGGGGCTCGGCAAGAACCTGAATATCCCGATGCCTTATGGCTCCGGGGACATCGCCTATAACCGCGTATTCGACGAGATCGTGGCCCCAATTGTCAGGCAGCATCGCCCCGAGCTGTTGTGTATCGCCGCCGGGCAGGATGCCAACCAGTTCGATCCGAACGGCAGGCAGTTACTGAGCATGAACGGTTTTTACCAGCTCGGCAGACGCGCGCGGGCGCTGGCCGACGAATGCTGTAACGGCAGGCTGTTGCTGGTGCAGGAAGGTGGTTATGCGATCAGCTACGCGGCCTATTGCCTGCACGCGACGCTGGAGGGTGTGCTGAACCGTAAGCCCGGATTGCCCGATCCATTGGCCTATATGCAGGAAGACAGCGAGCGGCTGGAGCAATTCATAAACCAGGTGCAGAGCCGTTACAGCGCGGCGTTGGGTTAGCGCCGAATCACCAGAACGCGGGCGTCGATGCCTTCCTTGCGAATGTAGTCGGCCTCGACAACCTGCTCGATGCGAAATCCATGCAGCCTGGCCTGTCGATAAACTTCGGGCTCCAGGTCCAGTTGCCGCCATGCGGCGCCGTTCACCGTGATCACGCACAGGCCGTCCGGTTTGACGCAATTGACGACATGGTGGAGATCGGAGATCTTCGGCAGCGCGAAGGAGAACAGGCCGACGCATAGCAGTGCATCGTAAGCCTGTTCGAGCTGTTTCGGCGTGGTGAAGTCATGCTGCCACAGCGCCCGGTAGACGCCACGATCCCGGGCCCGGGCCAGCATCTCGCGCGAAAAATCGGCGCCGTCGATTTGCCGGTAACCGAGTGACTGGAGATACTCTCCGGCCAGTCCCGTACCGCAGGCGACGTCCAGCACTCGCAGCGAACGGTCGGCAGCCAGCCCTGCGAAAATATCGCCGGCGTCGCGCCAGGCGACATAGTCGAGGTCGTCCACCAGGTCGGCGTCGTAGCTCGCCGCCCAGTCGTCGTACTGCTGTTCCTTGTCTTCCTGGCGGGCGTAGGCCGCGGCCAGGCGCGGGTCGAATTGATCGATATCTATGTCCTTGTTACTCATGGTGTCGGTCGGATCGCTTGTTATGACGATTGGTGTAACACAGAAAGCCGTGCCGATCCATAACTCGACTAGCGACGACCGCGGCGCGTTCGATGGACTGCAGCGGAAACTGTGTTTATTCTAGTTGCCCGGTCGTTACCGAAAGCGGCGTTGATGCCAGGCGGCCCGATTCCAGTCACAGGGGGACAACCATGAAACCGATCCTTGTCGTACAAGGCGCATCACGTATCGATGACGTGCCGCGCCTGGGCGAGCTGCGGGACCAGGCCGAAATACGATTCGCCAGCTCGACCGATGAGCTGCGCGCGGCGCTGCCGGGGGCCGACGCGATGCTGGGCTGGAATTTTCGCGCCGACAGCCTGCGTGAGGCCTGGGATAGTGCGCAGGAGCTGCGCTGGATCCACTGGTGTGGTGCCGGAGTCGATGCCGCGATGTTTCCCGAACTGGTGCAAAGCGCGGTTCAATTAACCAACGCGCGCGGTATCTTCGATCGGCCCATGGCGGAGTGGGTGCTCGGTATGATTCTCGGTTTCGCCAAGCGCTTCCCGCAAACGCTCGAGTTCCAGTTGCTCAAGGAATGGAATCACCGGCTCTCCGAGACCATCGAGAGTAAACGGGCTCTCGTGGTCGGCGTGGGCTCGATCGGCCGCGCGGTCGGGCGACTGCTGCAGGCCGCCGGCATGAAAGTCGATGGCATCGGCCGCAGCGCGCGCGACGGCGGTTCCGATTTCGATCGAATTCATGCCATCGGAGATCTGCATGCACGGTTAGCGCTGGCCGACTATGTCATTCTTATCACGCCATTAACCTCTGAAACCCGCAACCTGTTCGGTGCAGCCGAGTTTGGCGCCATGGCGAAGCATGCCCGTTTCATCAATATCGGCCGCGGCGCGCTGGTGGTCGAGGCCGATCTGCTGCAGGCGCTGTACGACGGCGAGATCGCGGGTGCGGCGCTCGACGTGTTTGCCGAGGAGCCGCTGCCCTCTGATAGCCCCTTCTGGAGCGCGCCGAACTGCCTGGTTTCACCGCATATGTCGGGTGATTATCTAGAATTCGAAGCCGCGATGGCGGATCAGTTCATGGCCAACTGGTCGAACTACGTAGCTGGTGACCCGTTGCTCAATGTGGTCGACAAGGCGCTTGGCTTCGTCGCCGGCGCGAGAGATTGAGGTCAAAAACGGGGGCGGGTATAGCATTGCCCCGGTGGGTGAATTAGCCAGTTTAACAGGAGTGGCGAAACTAGTTACGGTAACTGTCGGGTAGCTCGTAACTATCGCCGAGAAATTCGCCGAAGACCTCGGCGACCTGGGGATGGTTGACGGGTTCGCCGGTTTCATCGATTAACAGGTTTTGTTCCGATACATAGGCTTCGTAGGCGGTGGTTTCGTTCTCGGCCAGCAGGTGATAAAACGGCTGGTCCTTGCGCGGACGCACTTCCTCGGGGATCGCGAGCCACCATTCCTCGGTGTTATTGAACTCCGGGTCGACATCGACGATAACGCCGCGAAAGTCGTAGATGCGGTGTTTGACGACCTGCCCGATGGCGAATTGTGTGCTGGTTACGCTCATAGTATCGATATACATATAGCACTTATTATATCAATGCCATGGTTTAGCGCATGCTAAACTTTTCCACGGACGGCCTATATTAACCCGATAACTGCGCACGCCGAATCTGGCCCGGGTCGAATACCTCGAGTTGCGGCTTGACGCCGAGTTGCTGCACGATTTCCGCCATGCGGCGCAAGGCAGATCGATTGCGTTGGCCCTGGGCCGATCGATCTTGATTATCATCGAGCTATCGCCGGTTTTTTTCCTGAACTTCGTCGTCTCCTGGAAGCATTCCGGCCCCCCGTCTGACTGCGTTTTCCGATTCGCGCAGTTTAGTAGACTCATCAGGTAAATGTTATATGATTGGCGGCCTTGGTCGCTCGAGCGAATGCAAATCTCATGAACTACAATTTGACCGCCGAACAGGACATGATCGTTCGCTCGGGTCCGATTACGCCCGTGGTGTCGGCCGGCAACCAGGCGCTGATCGATTTCGCCGGGAGCCGCCATGACAGGCTGCCGGAAACGGACCTCAATCCGCTCATGATTACCCCGGATCGCTGCATCACTGCCGATGTCATGATTCGGGAAGCGGAGCAGTAAGCCGGCGTTGCCGGTGTCGAATAGTGGCGGACCTGCAGCTCAATATTCGGTTGTACCCGTGGTTTCGTGCCGCCTCGGATGGTCACGCCTGGATTACCGTATTTTTTCTTTACATGAGCCAGAGCCTGCCGCTGGAACAAGTCATCGAGCTGTCCGCGGTTTACTACCTGTCGGTGTTTGTGCTGGAAGTGCCGTCGGGTTATTTTTCCGATCGCATCGGACGGCGCAGTACCCTGCTGCTCGCCGCCGGCGCGCTGATCGGCTCCTATAGCTGCTTCATCGTCGGTGCCGGATTCTGGTGGTTTGCCGCCGGGCAGTTTCTGCTGGCCGCGGGCATCGCGATGCAATCCGGGACCGATACCGCCTTTCACTATGATTCGCTCAAGGCGCTCGGCCGCGAGCACGAGTACGCGCGACGCGAAGCCGGCGCCGAACAGTGGGGATTGGTCATGCTGGCGCTGGCGACGCTGTCGGGCGGTCTGCTGGGGTTGATCGATCTGCGCCTGGCCTACGTTTTCTCGCTGCTGAGCGCGAGCGTGATGGCGCTGCTGGTGTGGCGTTTCACCGAGCCGAAGCATGCCGATGAAACCACTGCGCTGCCGCAGAGTTTCGTCACGGTGGTATTGAGTTGCATTGGGCGGCTGCGTGATCCCTTGCTCGGCTGGATCTTTCTCGTGGTCATCATGCTGTACGCCATGGCGCATATCGTCTACGAGTTTTACCAGCCCTATATTACCCTGCTGCAGTTGCCGTTGCTGGAGGCCTCCACCCATGCGCCACTGATCTCGGGGCTGGTGATATCGATTTCGATGTTTGGCGGCGCGCTTGGCGCCAGGGCGAGTATTTCCTGGCAGTCCAGGCTTGGCCTGATCGGCGTGCTGGCGGCTGCCAGCTTCATCCAGTTGGGCCTGGTCGCGGCGATGGCGATTGCGCTGAGCCCTGCGGTGCTCGCGCTGGTGAGCCTGCGTAACTTCCCGATGGCGCTGGTGCATGCGCCGGTCAGGGCCGCGATCGCGCCGCGGATAACGCGCCAGCAGCGCGCTACCTACCTGTCACTGCAGGGACTGGCCGAGCGCCTGTTTTTTGCATTGCTGCTGCTGGGTCTGGCCGCGGACCTGGAGCCGGGTGCGCCAATTAACGAACCAACGCTGCTCGGCATCCTGACTTCGACGCTGTGGATCGGGTTAGCCAGCGCGCTGCTGCTGTTCGCATTCTCCGGTAGAATTCGGCAGGCACTGGGGAGGAGCGAGGCGTGAGCCGTATCGCTATCATCGGCGCCGGCATTGCCGGGCTTACGCTGGCACGTGAATTAAATGACCGCGCCGAAGTCGTGGTGTTCGAGAAATCCCGTGGATTTGGCGGCAGGATGGCCACGCGCCAGGCCGATCCATACCAGTTCGACCACGGCGCCCAGTTTTTTACCGCCAAATCAGAGCAGTTCAGCAGGTTTCTCGAGCCCTATATCGAGCGGGGACAGGTCGCTCGCTGGGACGCCGATTTCGTCGAGATCGAGTCGCACCGGATCCTATCGGCGCGCTGCTGGGCGGACGGACCGGCGCACTACGTTTGCACGCCGCGCATGAATGCACTGGCAAAACAGATGGCATCGGGCATCGATGTCAGGCTCGCGACCCGGGTGGCCTGCATCGAGGCGAGCGCGGCGGGCTGGCGACCGTATAACCAGGCCGGGCTTAGCCTCGGAGATTACGACTGGATCGTTAGCGCAATCCCGGCAGCGCAGGCGGCCGCACTGCTGCCTGCCGATTTCAACGCGAGTCACGAGGTCGGTCTGAAGCAAATGCTCGGCTGTTACTCGTTGATGCTCGGCTTCGAGCAGAACCTGGCGCTCGACTGGCAGGCGGCTTTTGTCAGCGGTGCCGATATCAGCTGGATATCGAATGACAGCAGTAAACCCGGACGACCGGATCGCTACACCCTGCTGGTGCATTCGACCAATCGCTGGGCCGATACCAATATCGATCTGGACGATGACAGCGTGACGGCATATTTACAGCAGGAACTTGCGCGCGTAATCGGGCTGGATGTGTCGAGTGCCGAACACGTCGCGTTGCATCGCTGGCGCTATGCCAACATAGGCAGGCAACAGGGCGAGGGTTTTTTCTTAGACAGCGACCAACGACTCGCCGCGGCCGGAGACTGGTGTATTCACGGCCGCATAGAGTCGGCATACCTGAGCGCCTGTAGGCTGGCGCAACGGCTGCAGCTCGAGCTATAGCTATCGAAAGACGTAACCAGGAGTGATTGAATCACTCCGGGTAAGATTGCCCGCGTCGATCGCTAGCTATCCTCGGTGATTGGCAGTAACGACAGTTCGACGCGGCGGTTCAGGCTACGGCCTTCCGCGGTACCGTTGTCGGCAATCGGCGTGCCTTCGCCAAAACCAATGGTTTCGATGCGTGCCTCGACGACGTCCCGCGACAGCAGGTACCGCGCAACCGAGCCGGCGCGGCGTTCCGACAGGGCCTGGTTGTAGTCGTCCGAGCCGCGGCTATCGGTATGCCCGGCGACGACGATGATGGTCTTGTCGAACTCCTGCAGTACCAGGATTACCGAATCGAGCACCTCGTAAAAATCGGCGTTGAGGTCATGTCCGTCAGTTACAAAGGTTATGTTGCCGGGCATGACCAGGTTGATGTTGTCACCTTCGCGTTCGACGCTGACGCCGGTAGCGCGCAGGGTTTTCCTGAGCTTGGCTTCCTGGGTATCCATGTAATAGCCAACGCCACCGCCCGCAATTGCACCGATGCCGGCCGCCTGGAGCATGCGTTTCTTGCGTTTCTTGCTGGACTCGTCCCGGTTCGCGATATAGGCCAGCACCGCGCCGACACCGGCACCGATGCCGGCACCCTTGGCGGTATTGGAAGTTTTCTCTTCACCGGTATAGGGGTCGAAGGTCTCGCAGCCGGACAAGGTGGTCAGGCTGGTGATCATCATGATGAGCAACAACTTTTTCATTTTGATTCCCTGGGTAAATAGTAAATCGTGTTAAACAGGGCAGGAGTATAGTCAATAATAGTGAATACGAACTTAACAATTGTTCACAGATAGCGAGATGACCCCGATCATTCGGAGTCCGGAAGCCGGTAGGCTTCGAGTTCGATGGTTTTGAGATTCATCCCTTCCAGCACCAGCTTGCCCTGGTAACGCCGATCGCCGGTCGAGGAGAATTCGAACTGGTAGCTGCGCCGGAACTGCAGCCTGCCGGCGCGACTGCGCACCGGCCAGAATCCCACGATCACCATGCTCTGGTCGAGCAGCTGTAATCCCAGTTGCCGGCAATGCATGGTTGCCAGGTCTCGCGCCCGACCCTTGAACAGGCCGCTCTGCCACCAGTAGAACGCCACCAAGGCGGCCAGCACCAACCACAGCAGATTAACCAGGCTGAACACGGCGGACTAGCTCATTCGGCGCCTGCTCAGGCCTGTGGGATGGTCTCGATAATAGAATGCATTTTTTGCGCCGCGACTTCGCTGCCGTCGTCGCGCTGCCACTCGATGTACTGCGAGCAGAACGCGGCCACTTCGGCCTTGC
>JAAUYE010055548.1_pt1 | contig 12982 bp, 12 predicted proteins | sample 7278081 | NCBI WGS metagenome assembly JAAUYE01 (sample SAMN14350131, study PRJNA611818) | marine sediment metagenome | isolation source: surface marine sediment (0.6m) | place: French Polynesia: Moorea | collected 2018-08
CATTTGCTGGCGCCGATGCTCGAGGACGAGCCGCCCGATTTTCCCTTCCTGGCGCTGCTCGTGTCCGGCGGGCACACGATGCTGATCGCCGTGCGCGCGCTCGGCGACTATCAGTTACTCGGCACGACCCTCGATGACGCCGTGGGGGAAGCCTTCGACAAGACGGCGAAGTTGCTCGGCCTCGGGTACCCGGGCGGGCCCGCGCTGGCCGCTCTGGCCGAGGATGGCGATGACAGTGCCTACGCTTTTCCGCGGCCGATGTTGCAGAAACCCGGGTTCGACTTCAGCTTCAGCGGCCTCAAGACCGCTGTCATGCTGACGGTCAGGAAGGCCGAGGCCGCAGGGAGCCTGCGCCGCGAGGACATCGCGGCGTCGTTCCAGCGCGCAGCCGTTGACACGCTGATCGGTCGCGCGATCAAGGCGGCGAAATCGGAACAGCTCGATCGCATCATCGTGGCCGGTGGCGTCGGCGCCAATCGTTTGCTGCGAAAGGACATCGCTGAGCGCTTCGACGGCCAGGTTTTCTATCCGCGAATGGAGTTTTGTACCGACAATGGTGCGATGATCGCGGTTGCCGGGGCGATGCGCCTTGCGGAGGCCCGCGCGCCCGACGCAATCAAGGCGCAGCCTCGCTGGCCGCTTGCGTCCCTCGAAGCGCCCGTAAAGAAACTTAAGGAATGGAAATCGAGCAATGGACAAGATATTTCTCAGTGAGCTCAAGATCGAGACTGTCATCGGGATCTGGGAATGGGAGCGCAAGATCCGCCAGACCGTAGTCGTCGACCTCGAGATGAGCGCCGACATCGCGAAAGCGGCGGCAACCGACAGCGTCGAAGACACGCTCAATTACAAGTCCGTTGCCAAGCGCATCCAGCAGTTTGTCGAGGAATCGAGTTTCCAGCTCGTGGAGACCCTGGCCGAGAAGATCGCGGCGATCGTACGCGACGAGTTTGGCGTCCAGTGGGTCAAGGTCAGGGTCAACAAACCTGGCGCGATCCGCGGTTCCAGGGACGTCGGCGTCATCATCGAGCGTGGTGACAGGCTCGACTGACAGCCCGCAGAACCATGGCCACCATCTACCTTGGACTCGGCAGCAATATCGATGCCGAAGACAACCTCGGGCTCGCAGTTCGCGAGCTCCGCGAGCGCTACGGCGACCTCGAAACGTCGGCCGTGTATCGCAGCGCCGCGGTCGGCTTCGTCGGTGACGACTTTCTGAACCTTGTCGTGCGTCTCTGGTCCGATGACACTCCGCTGGAGATCTGCGAAGAGATCGAGCGTTTACATAATTTGTCTGGCCGTGTCAGGAGCAGTGAAAAGTGGGCATCACGCCCGCTCGATATCGACCTGCTGCTCTACAATGATCGGGTCATCGATGAACGACCGGTGCGGGTGCCGCGCAGCGATATCCTGGAGTACAGCTTCGTATTGCGGCCGCTGGCGGAACTGGCTCCGGACCTCGTGCATCCCGTGACAGGCAAGACCATGCTCAGGCACTGGCAGGAGTTCGACGTCGATAGCCATCCGCTGGAGCCGGTCGGCGTTATTTTGTAAAGGAGTTTTCATGCGCATTCTCGTTGCCTTACTGCTAATCGCGACGTTCGCCGCCTGCGATGGCGGCAACAGCATCAGCGGTCGGCCTCCGAGCGGGGAATCGGCGGCCTGCAGCGATGACGGCCAGAAGCAGTTCGTGCTCGATAATCTCTACACCTGGTACCTGTGGAACGATCTTCTGCCGGCAAACCTGAATATCGACGACTACGAGTCGCCCGAGGAGCTGGTTGCGCAGGTAACCACGACTTACGGGCCGCAGGACGCCGACGGCAATCCCGTCGACCTGTTCAGCTCGGTGGGTTCGCTGGAGGCCGATACGCAGTTCTTTGGCGAAGGCAGGTTCGAGGGTTTCGGCTTTAGCTGGCGCTTCGTCGATCCCGCGAGCACCGAGTTTCGGATCACGCGCGTGTTCTCTGGCAGCCCGGCCGCCAACGGCGGCCTCGACCGTGGGCAGCGTCTGCTGAGTCTCAACGGCCGCACGATCGAAGCGATCGAGGCGGCCGAGGGCATCAGTGCGGTCTTCGGCGATAATGACACGCTGACCTTCGAGATGGAGCGTGTTGACACGAGCGTTTTCTCGGTCACGCTCACCAAGGACATCGTGACGATCGACCCGGTCCCGCAGTGGCGACTGATCGACCGGGGTCCCGGCCTGCCGCCTGTGGGCTACGTCGAGTTCTCGACTTTCGTCAGCACCGCGAACGCGAAGCTCGATACGGTGTTTGCCGAGTTCAACAACGCCAACGTGACCGACGTCATCCTGGACCTGCGTTACAACGGCGGCGGACTCGTCAGTACGGCCGAACTGCTCGGTGACTTTCTCGGCGGCGAGATTGCCGAGAACCTCGTTTTCTCACGCACCGAGTTCAATGCGGACCGCGCGGCCGTAAACAATCGCACGACATTTTTCGCGCGCCTCCTGAACTCGATCAATCTCGATCAACTCGTCGTGATAGCCACGAACAGCACGGCGTCGGCCAGCGAGCTCGTGACCAACGGCATGATTCCGCACGCAACGGTCACGATTGTGGGCGATAACACGTTCGGCAAGCCCGTCGGGCAGATCGGCCTCGAGTTCTGCGAGAAGATCCTGAGGCCCACCTCGTTCCGTCTCGCCAATGCCGACGGCGATGGCGACTACTTTGGCGGTCTGCCCGTGGACTGTCCGGCCAGCGATGAACTGAGCATCCCCATCGGTGACGATCTCGACCCCAACATGGTCGCCGCCCTGTCGGTCCTGAACACGGGCGCTTGCCCCGTCGTTGCATTGCCCGAGGCGCAGGTCAAGCCGCAGGGCGCAGCGCAGGTACGCAGGCCGCGCGAGACGGGCAAACCGGAGCGGGATTTCGCGGCGGCTTTCTAGGCTACCAGCCGATCGAGCGGCCGCCGTCGACGGCAATGATCTGGCCCGTGACGTAGCTTGCGTCGCGCAACAGGTACAGTACGCAGCCTGCGATATCCTCGGGCTCGCCGGCGCGCTCGAGCGGCACCTGCCGGAGAATACTCTGCTGCGCGGCCTCCGACATGCCGTCTTCGGGCCACAGGATCGCGCCGGGTGATACGCCATTGACGCGAATCTCCGGGGCGAGATCCTTGGCGAGCGCTCGCGTGAGCATCGCGAGACCGGCCTTGGCGGGGCCATAGACCGCGTGATTTCGCAGCGGTCGCTGCGCGTGGATGTCGACAATATTGACGATCGCGCCGCCCGCATCGCGTAAATACGATGCCGCCGCCTGCGACAGGAACAGCGGCGCTTTCAGGTTGCTGCCCAACAGGTCGTCCCATTGTTGCTCGGTAACGTTGCCGATCGGCGTCGGGTAAAACGTCGACGCGTTGTTGACGAGACAGTCGAGCCGGCCGCCCCACTCGATCACCGCTGCCACGAGCCCCTGGATGGCGCTGACGTCGAGCAGGTCGGCCTGGAATGTAGCCGCCGAATCCGGTCGACGAGCGTTGAGCTCACCGGCAAGCGCATCGGCTTCGTCCGCCGACGAGCGGTAATGGATGGCAACCTGCGCGCCGTTGTCGTGCAGGCGTGTCACAATAGCCGCACCGATTCTCCGGGCAGCACCTGTAACGAGTACGACTCGGCCGGTCAGGCTGTCGTGTGGCATCGGGAATTCCTGGTCGAGTATCTGAAGCTCATTCTTAAAGACTTTACAAGCCACATGCAACACGACAAGCGACTGCCCGAGCCGGATTCCGTGAGCGCCGCGCACAGCGCGCGCGTCGCCGAATTCATACGCCAGCGCATTGCCGCTGCCGGGGGCAGTATCAGTTTCGCCGAGTACATGCAGCACGCGCTGTACGCGCCGGGGCTCGGGTACTACGTTGCCGGCACGTCCAAGTTCGGTGAGGCCGGGGATTTCGTAACGGCGCCGGAAATGTCGAGTGTGTTTGGCCGGGTCCTCGCGCGCCAGGCTGCCGAAGTGCTCGCGGCGACCGAAGGTGGTGCCGTGTTCGAATTCGGAGCGGGCAGTGGCCGCCTGGCCGCGGACATCCTGCGCGCCCTGCATGAGCTGGGCGAACTGCCGCTTCGCTACGATATCCTCGAAGTCTCGGCCGATCTGCGCGAGCGCCAGGAACGCTTGCTGCGCAGCGAGGTTCCGGAACTCACGCGGCTGGTCAACTGGGTTGACGCGCCGCCCGCGGAATTCCCGGGCGTCGTCATCGCCAACGAAGTGCTCGATGCGTTCCCCGTAGAGCGCTTTCGACGCACGGCTGATGGAGTGCAACAGCTCCGTGTGGCGAGTCACGGCGAGTCGTTCGAAGTCGTTGCGGCCGATGCTCCCGGAATGCTCAGGGATGCCGTTGCGGTCATCGAGCGGGATCTCGGATACGCGTTACCGCCCGGTTACGAGTCGGAGGTGTCACTGGGCCTGCGTGAATGGGTCGCTGGCCTTGGCAGCGCTCTGCGGCAGGGCGTCGCTTTCCTTTTCGACTACGGCGTGTCCCGCCGCGAGTACTATGCGCCAGGCCGCGACGGCGGGTGGCTGCGCTGCCATTTCCGTCATCACGCGCATAACGACGCGCTGGTCCTCCCGGGAATCCAGGACATCACGGCGTGGGTCGACTTTACGGCCGTTGCCGAGGCGGCCGTGGCGAACGGGCTCGAGGTTGCGGGGTTTGCGCCACAGGCCCTCTTCCTGATGGGCGGCGGCCTCGATCTCGAGCTGCAGTCCCTGGAATCGCTCCCGGCGAAGAAACAGCTCGAATTGTCGGCCCAGGTCAAAAACCTGGCGCTGCCCGGCGCGATGGGCGAGAACTTCAAGTGCATGGCGTTGCGTCGTGGCGACGTCAAGGTACCATCCGCATTCCGCCTGACAGACAGGACACACACTTTATGACCGGACTCCAGGTCGTCGTGCTCGCGATCGTCCAGGGACTGACCGAGTTTCTGCCAATTTCCAGTTCCGGGCACCTCGTGCTCGTGCCTTACCTGGTCGAATGGACCGACCAGGGACTGGCCTTTGACGTGGCCGTCCATTTCGGCTCGCTCGTGGCCGTGTGCCTGTTCTTTCGCGAGGACATCTTCGGGCTGCTGCGCGGTGGCGCGCAATTACTGGGCGGCCACGCGAGCCAGCCTCAGGCAAGAATGGCGCTGGCGATCGGGCTGGGCACCGTTCCTGCCGCTGCTGCGGGCCTGCTGTTCGCGTCCTGGATCGAGGCCAATCTGCGCGATCCGTCGATCATCGTCTACACGCTCGCGGGTTACGGCCTGCTCATGGCCGCGGCCGACCGTCTTTGCAGCAGCCGGCGAGTGATCGCCGATGTGAGGCTGCGCGATGCCATCGTTATCGGCTGCGCCCAGGCGCTGTCGCTCGTGCCCGGGACCTCGCGATCAGGAGTTACGATAACGGCGGCGCGCTTCCTGGGCTTCGAGCGCAGGGATGCCGCTCGATTCTCGTTCCTGTTGTCGGCACCCGTCATACTGCTGGCAACCGCCTACAAGGGCATCGAGCTGATTGTCGGCGACGAGCCTGTCGCATGGGGAAAACTGGCGCTTGGGGCGGCGGTTTCGGCTATTGTTGCCTACCTGAGCATCGAGTTCTTCATGCGATTCGTCAGCCGGATCGGACTTGCGCCGTTCGCGCTGTACCGTCTCGTCCTGGCGGCCGTGATTGTCTATGTACTGGTTTAGGATACTGTTGCTGATGTCACTGGGCGCACCTGCAATTGCAGGTGAGGGCTTCATCATCGGCGGCGGGATAGAGTCCGATACGGCCGATGGCCTCGCAGGTGCGGCAATCGGTGAGTTCGGTCTGACCGAGAAGACCTGGTTATCCGCTGCTGTCGCCCGCAGCACGGTCGATCGTCCCGGCAGCACGGGCATCGATTCCTGGTACGGCGACGTGGGCATCGATCATTGGTTCGAGCCGCTCGGTGTTCGGGCCGGGCTCTCCTACTGGGGCGACCAGGACACGCTCGACTCCAACGACTTCCGCGGTTCGCTTTACTGGCGTAACGAGCGCTTTTCGATCGCGGCGGACTACAAGTATCGTGACTTCGAAATCGACCTGCCACCCAATGATTTCGTCGGCGCCCGTACTCTCGGCTTTGATGCCGACGGCATTGGCCTGACGGCGCGCATCAAGATTACCGATGACATCGACTTCGGCCTGTCAGGCATGGACTACGACTACAGCGTCAACCTGAGGCTGGGTGACAATCGTCCCCTGCTCGAATACCTGGTGTTTTCGCGCCTGAGCCTGATCAACAGTCTCGTCGACTACCGCGCGTACGCGACGCTCGGCGTCGACGTCGGCAAGCGGCGTTGGGAACTCGACGTCGGCCAGTGGGAAGGCGAGGTCGACGGCGGCAAGACGACGTCCGCGACAATTCGGTTCCTGAACCCTCTTGGCGAATCGACCGACGCCGAGTTTTCCCTCGGCTTCGACGACTCCGATCTCTACGGCTCGGTAACCTTCTTCTCAGTCTTCCTGTATTTCTACGGCGGCTGAGCGGCGAAACTCGCTGATCGCGTGCTTGCGTGCGCGGCGAATCGCTCTCGGAATCTTGCTCCCCTCGTGGTCCCGGGCAATGGCGCCTGCGTCGATCGCCGCCGCCGCCGCGAACGCGCGGCGCAGGTAATCCGCCTGCGGGTAGCGTCGGTCCTCGAGGCCGGCCCGTCCCCTGGCATCCGCCTCACAGGTCTGCAGGAATCGCTCGAAGCGGCCGGGCCTGCGGAATGCATCCGTTTTCTCCAGCACTTTGAGAATCGTGCCGGCGCGCAACTCGAGCGCGCGGTGGCAATGCGTGTGGAACTCGGCCACGAGCAATGCGAGGTCACGGTGATCGTTGGGCACGGGCATGCGTTCGGCGAGGTCGCGGATCAGCTTGCAGCCGCGAATCTCGTGGCCGGGATGACTGGGCAGTTTCGACGCCGGCGTGTTGCCCTTGCCGAGATCATGCGTCAGCGCGGCGAAGCGCACGCCGACGTCGGTGCTGATGGCCTCGGCCTGTTCCAGCACCATCATCACGTGCAGTCCCGTATCGATCTCGGGGTGCCATTGTTCCGGCTGCGGGACGCCAAACAGTGCGTCGACTTCCGGAAAGAGCACGCGCAAGGCGCCGCACTCGCGCAGCACTTCGAAGTAGGTGCGAATGCTCTGTCCACCGAGCGCAGACTCCGTCTCCTTCCACACGCGGTCGGGCACGAGCGCGTCGACTTCACCATCTTCGACCATCTGTTGCATGAGCTGCATGGTCTCGGGCGCGATTTCGAATCCCAGTGAGCGGAAGCGCGCCGCGAATTTCGCGACCCGCAGTATGCGCACGGGGTCCTCGGCAAATGCGTCCGACACGTGTCTGAGCACGCGCCGCTCGATGTCGGCCACGCCGCCATGGGGATCGACGAGATTGTCGTCGGCATCTTTCGCAAGCGCGTTGATGGTCAGGTCACGGCGCAGCAAATCGTCTTCGATCGTGACGGACGTCGAGCAATCGAAATCGAAGCCGTGGTATCCCGGTGAGGTCTTTCTCTCGGTGCGCGCGAGCGCATACTCCTCGCCGGTCTCCGGGTGCAGGAACACCGGAAAATCCTTCCCGACCTGGCGATATCCGAGCTCGACAAGCTCGTCGGGGGTGGCGCCCACGACGCACCAGTCCCGCTCCTTGTGCGGGATGCCCAACTGTTCGTCGCGAACAGCGCCGCCGACCAGGTAGATCTTCATCGGGCAATACTAACCGACAGTTGACGTTGCAGTCAGGAAGGCAGCAGAGTAGTGGCATGCCGTCACGCTTCCCGTACCGGACATTACGCCTGCTGCTGACAATGCTGTTGTGTAGTGGACTGGTGGGCTGCTACTACCTGCAGGCGGCGAACGGGCAGTGGCAGGTGCTCAGGAAACGCGAGCCGATCGCCGAGATGCTCGACGACGAGACGACCCCTGCCGAGCTGGCGGAGCGCCTGCGCCTGGTGCAGGCGGCGCGCGAGTTCTCTATCGATGAGCTGGCGCTGCCCGACAATGACAGCTACCGAACGTATGCCGACATCGAGCGCGAGTTCGTCGTCTGGAACGTGTTCGCGGCGCCCGAGTTCTCGCTCGAGCCCCGGCAGTGGTGCTTCCCGGTAGCGGGTTGCGTCAGTTATCGCGGCTACTTCTCGCGCGACGCGGCCTATCGCGAGTCGGCGCGCCTCGCGAAACGAGGCTACGACGTTGCCGTCGGCGGCGTATCGGCGTACTCGACATTGGGCAATTTCGATGATCCCGTGCTGAGCTCGATGATGCGATGGGACGATATCCAGCTCGTCGCCGTGTTGTTTCACGAACTCGCGCACCAGGTGCTCTATATCAAGGGGGACTCGGCATTCAACGAGTCTTTCGCGACTGCTGTGGAAGAGTTTGGTGTCAGTCGCTGGCTGCGATCGCACGGCAACGAGGGCGACATGGACGTGTATCGCGAACGTCGCGAGCTGCGGCAGGCGCTCATGGGACTGGTCGCTTCGGCGCGCGAGGATTTGAGCGACTATTTCGAGAGCGCGTTGCCGGACGACGAAAAACGCCACCTTAAAGCCGCGCGGCTGAAGCAACTATCGTCCGATGCCGACTCGGTGCTTGTCGACGCGGGGCACGAGGGAGGTGGCTGGTTGCAAGGCGAACTCAACAATGCCCGCCTGGTATCGATGACACTTTATGAAGGGCGGCTCCCGGCATTTCGCAGGCTGTTGCAGATTTGCCGCCAGGACATACGCTGTTTCTACAGAAAAGCGGAGGGACTGTCCGAACTCGAGAAGTCGGATCGCGACGAGGCCCTAGAGAAACTAACGAGAGGCTAGCTGCAGGACGTCTCTCGCATCCTTGATCAAACGCAGCTCGTCGGATACGCGTCGGAGCTGTCCCGTCATGCGCCAGTGGAAAATTGCCTGCGCCGAGAGCACGCGTTTCACGTACTTGCGAGTCTCGTTGAACGGGATGTTTTCGATCCAGACCCGCGCGTCGAGCGAGCCGGATTCCGGCAACCATTTGTCCACGCGGTGTGGTCCGGCGTTGTACGCAGCCGTCGCGAGAACGCGGTTGCCGCTGTAACGCTCGGCCATCTGGCCAAGGTAGCTCGTGCCGAGTCTGATGTTGCTCTCCGGGTTCGTCAGGGTCGCGAGCCCGGAATAGGGCAGTCGGATCTCGCGCGCAACCTCCTTGCCTGTCGCCGGCATCAGTTGCATCAGACCTATGGCGCCGGCGCGCGAGCGAACGTCGCGCATGAACAGGCTCTCGCTGCGGGCGATGCCGTAGGCCCACGTCGGCGAGATACGCGCCGCCGAGGAGGACTGCTCGAACAGCGGCTTGTACGGCAGCGGATAGCGAATCGATAGGTCGTCGTATTCCTGCAGGCTGGCCGCGGTTGCAATCGCGCGTGAATGCCATCCCCAGCGATCCGCGAGAATCGCGGCCTGTACTTTCTGCGCGGGTGACAGGCGCCTTATCACGGCATCCCATTCGGAACGGCCGCGACCGTCCTGGCCCACGAAGAACAGCTCGCGGGCCCTGATGATCTCCGGGCGAGCCGCTATCAGGGCGATCGCTTCCTCGTCAGCGGCCAGCTCGGCATGGCTGAGCGCATACTGCTGGCCGAGCTCATCCGCGGCCAGGAAACCGTAGTAGCTGCGTTCCGCGCTCAGCTCCCTGAGCGCTGCTTTGGCGGCGAGCGCCTGGCCCGCGCGCTGTAGCGCGATAGCCCGCCAGTATCGCCATTCCTCGGACTTGCGCTCCTCGTCGGACATCGTTGCGATATCGTCGAGCAGCCGATGCCACTCGGCATTGCGCAGACTGGTGCGCGCACGCCAGCGCGCGACCTCGTCGTTCTGGGCCGCGGCAGGCAGGCCTGCCAGCAGCTCGTAAGCGCCCGGCAGGTTGTCGCGCGCGGTCCACAGCGCAATGTGACGCTCCGTGCGCAGGCGCTGTTCGACCGAGAAGCCGTGTGACCTCGAAGCGGCGCGCCAGGCCTCGAGCGCTGCTTCGGGATCGCGATACGTCAGCCGCTCAGCCGCGTAGACGAGTTGCCGGCGAGCGGACTCGGTATTGCCGTGCACGTCGTGGCGTTTCAGGAAGTCTTCGGGATTCTGCTGTGCGCTGGTCCAGTGTGCCGCCTCCTCGACGTGCTGCTCGTCGATGTTCTTTGCCAGCCAGCGTGCCAGGGCAAATTCGCGTGCCTCGATGGCGAGGTCGTAGCGCTTGCGGTACTCGAAGGGCCCGATCGCGTTTGCCCGATCGAGATAGGCGAACACGGGGTCGCATTCCCGGACCTGGCTCCTGGCGACGAGCCACAGTTCGAGTGCTCGTCGCTCGACACGCGCGTGGCGACCGGCCTCGATTTCGGCCTGCAACGACAGGCAATCGAGCTTTGCGATCTCCTGGCCCTGGTAGAACTGTTCGTAAATGCGCTGGTAGTCGCGCAGGCGACCGCTCTTGGCGAAATGCAGCGCGTACCGGTAACGAAGTTGCCTTGCGGCGCGCAGCGTGCCGTAACGCGAAAGAAACGCGTCTATCTCTATAGTATCGTCCAGCGTGGTGCGCAGGTAGGTGGCGCGCAGGTCGGGCCAAAGTACGTAGTCTTCGAGCAGCCGCCGCTCGTCCGCTCGGAGACTTTCGACGGCGCCCCAGTTGCCCAACTCGACCTGGCCGATGACGCCACGAAACAGGTGCCGCTGTTGCTCGATCGACGATTCTTCAGCCGCGAGTGAAGAGCAGCCGAGTAGCGCGATGAGAATCAGGCGGCTGGCTGCTTTTCTCGTGGTCATTGCGGCGTGTCGGCCCGTCTAAGAAAGTACATCAGGTAGATGAGCTACCTTAATGATCGGCCGACGATTCCGCAACTAACGAATCTGCAACATTAACGATCGGTCTCCGCGCTGCACGAGCAGGAAAAGAATCCGGTTGTTCGCGGCGATCGCGGCGAGATCCTCGAGTGATCGCACGACGCTGCGATTGACGGCCGTTATGACGTCACCGGCACGCAAGCCGCGCTGTGCGGCGGGACTGCCAGCTTCTACCTCGATGACCTCGATGCCCCCGCTACTCGTGGCGCTGGAGGGAGCGAAGCGTGCGCCTGCCAGGCCGGGGTGCAATTCGGCCCCGGTCGAGGCTACGGTCTGCTGTTGCCCGAGTTCGGCTGTCGTGATGCGATTTTCACTTTCGCGCACGTACTCGATCTCGACGTTGTCACCGGAACGTAACAGGCCTATCGTGTTGCGCAGTCCCGCGGCATCGTCGACTTTCTTGTCATTGACTGCAACGATAATGTCGCCGACTTCGAGGCCCGCGTCTTCGGCTGCGGATCCGGGTTCGATGTTCGTGATCAGGGCGCCACTATCCACGTTGGTGCTCAACGCTTCTGCCATCTCGGCATCGATGGTCTGGATGCGAACGCCCAGCAGTCCGCGACGCACTTCGCCGAAATCAAGGATCTGGCTCATGATCGAGCTCGCGATCTCGGTGGGCACGGCGAAGCCGATACCGACATTGCCGCCGGAGCGGCTGATGATCGCCGAGTTGATGCCGATGAGTTCGCCTTCCATGTTGACGAGCGCGCCGCCCGAGTTGCCCGGGTTGATCGATGCGTCGGTCTGGATAAAGTCCTCGTAGCCATCCCGGCTGATGCCCGTGCGCCCCAGTGCACTGATGATGCCCGAGGTCACCGTGTGCCCGAGACCGAAAGGATTGCCGATGGCAATGACGAAATCACCGACGCGTGCCCCCTCGGAATCGCCGATCGGCATCTCGACGAGGCTGTCGGCTTCGACCTTGATGACCGCTATGTCCGTCGCCGGGTCGGACCCGACCACTTCGGCGTCGAGAATCTGGCCGTCGATCAGCGAAATCTGGATAGCATCGGCTTCGCCGATGACATGGTGGTTCGTCAGGATGTAACCGCGCTCGGCATCGACAATGACACCTGACCCGGCACTCGAGACCTGGCGTTCGCCGCTCGGTGCGTCAGGAATACCGAAGAAACGTCGGAATGCGTCGTCCCCGAACGGGTTGCGTCGAGTCACCGTCTGGCTGACCCGAATATTGACGACCGCGGGCGAGACCCGCTCGACCAGCGGCGCCAGGCTCGTTACGGGTCGGTCGCCGATACTGACCGGCAATGCCGCCTGCGCGGCTGCCAGCGACAGGGCGGCAAGCAACAGGCCGGACCAGAATACGCGTGTTTTCGTCATCATGGAGTCTCTGTGTTCCGTCATATACTCAGGCTGTATTTTCCGAGATTAGTTTCACGCAGCTGAATCGCCGGTGAATGAACTGCGGCCATTATAAGGGCACAGTAACAGGATGCCCGGATGCAACACCTGGTCGCACCCGGGCTTTCGTTTGGTCCTGTTCAGGCCGCTTCGACGGCAATCCGGCGTGCCTTGATTTCCGGCAGTTTCGGAATGATGACTTCCAGAATGCCGTTGCTGCACCTGGCCGTGATGCCTTCGGCATCGGCCGTCTCGGGCAGGGTGAAACGGCGGAAGAAGCGCCCGCTGCTGCGCTCGATGCGCTGAATGCCGAGGTTCTCGCCGCGCTCTTCGGCCCGGCGCTCGCCCGACAGGTTCAGTATGCCGGCGTCCATCGATACGTCGATGTCCTCAGCGGCAACACCGGGAACGTCCGCACGCAGCACGAAGCGGTCCTTCTCCTCGAAAATGTCGACGGCCGGTACCCAGTCGGCCACGGGGCTGTCGTCCGCAGCGCGGCGCTGGCCGACGAGGCGGTCGAGGTCGCGATGCATCATGTCTACGAGGGTCCACGGTTCGAAACGAGCAATATTCATGATGTCCTCCTGGAAAATAATGATGTTCAAGACTCGTTGCTCGCTTAAGTGAGGGCCCGTTTTGCCTTTTCAAGGCCACTTTTTGCGGGTAAAAATGACCATAAATGCGCGCTCGGATCGCACTTGTCATAAGACTTTTACAGCCACTATATCTAGTGGATGGGAAATTTCA
>JAAUYE010015658.1_pt1 | contig 12959 bp, 9 predicted proteins | sample 7278081 | NCBI WGS metagenome assembly JAAUYE01 (sample SAMN14350131, study PRJNA611818) | marine sediment metagenome | isolation source: surface marine sediment (0.6m) | place: French Polynesia: Moorea | collected 2018-08
CAGGAATTCCTGGTTGGCGGTGACTTCGTAGTATTGCCAGGTGCAGTAGGCGACGGCTGCGCTGATGTGGCGCTGCAGGTAGGTGATGTCCGGCGTCCAGTGCCCCGATTTCGGGTTCAGGTGAATTCGCTGCGATTCTTCCCGGCCATCGCTGCCGCTTTGCCACGGGAACATGGCGCCCTTGAAGCCGGCTGCGCGCGCCGCCTGCCGCGCCTCGCGCAGCCGCCGGTAGCGATACCGCAGCATGGCTTTGGTCAGTAGCGGCATGCGCAGATTGAGAAGCGGCAGAATGAAGATCTCGTCCCAGAACACGTGACCGCGGTAAGCCTCGCCGTGCCAGCCGCGTGCCGGAACCCCTGCATCGGTCGCGAGCGTATTCGGCGAGATCGTCTGCAGGAGATGAAAGACGTGTACGCGGAGATTGAGCACGGTCTCGCCATCGTCCGGGAGATCGAGGCCGAAATCGAACTCGTCCCACAGCGCGCGCCAGCTCAAGGAATGCGACGCCAGGATCCGGCCAAAGCGTCCGGTCGTTGCTACGGTTCTCTCGGTCTCGTAGCCGGCCTCCGAGATGCCTCGATCACGGGACGTGCAGAACGCGACCGTTTTCTCGACCGTAAGCTCGACACCTTCGTGCACCTCGACGTCGAGTTCCTGGGCTATCCAGCTGTCTTCCTGGAGCGTGCGCGTGGTCGGCAGCACGTGATCGTCATCCCGATAGACCCGCGTCCTCGCCGCCTCGGCCACCTCGATGCGGGACTGTGTAGTGCGCGCGACCAGCTGGATCGTATCGTCGGCCAGCTCCCGCGTGGACAGGCACTCTGTATGCCGGCTGGCGAGCTTGCGGTAACGCGGTACGCCCGTATTCTGAACGGTGCCGTCGAGGCCTGAGGATATAGTCAGCCCGCCGGTCCAGTTCTCGGGTGTGATGTCGATGCGGATCGCGGCGATGTGAGGATCGTGCATGCCCACCAGCCGCTGTTCGATCCAGCGAGTGATTCGTCCGTCGCCATGGCGTGCGCGGACGTGGTGGCAGAGGATGCCGTCGCGGAGCTTCAGCTCGCGGCGGTAGGACAGCAGCTCGACCTCATCGATGGACAGCCAGTCCTCGCCTTCGGGCCGGAAACGGAGGACGAGCCAGTTCGGCCAGTTGACGAGGTCTTCGTTTTCGATGACTTCGCCGGCAATCTCGCTATCGAGCCGGTTGTACACGCCGGCGAAGTAGGTACCGGGATAGTGAACGTCGTCCGCGCGGGCGTCTGTCGTTGCGCCGCGCGTTGCAAAGTAGCCGTTCCCGAGCGTGCACAGCGTTTCGCGGAGCTTCTCCGCGGCCGGGTCGTAGTCGTCGTAGACCAGGGACCATTCGCTCATGGCACAGTTCCGCCGGCAGATGCCACAAGCCAGTCGAGGAAGCGCTGCACGTCCTCGACGTCGGCAAGCGTATGGTCGGCTGCCGTGACGCGGTTGCCCTCGTCCAGCACGATGCTGACATTTGGATCGCGCAGCACGCGAAAAACGGCCTCGTCAGTCAGGTCGTCGCCGATGTAGAACGCGAGCGAATCGTCAGCATGCATGTCGAGCGTATCGAGCAGCAGCTCGACGGCGCGACCCTTGTCCCACTGCAGCGCAGGCTTGAGCTCGAACACCTTCTTCCCGAGGCCCTTCTTGAGAGCGGACGTGCCGGCGAGCACCCGCTCGACTGCATCCTCGACGTCTGAAACCCGATCGTCGGCAACCTGTCGGTAGTGCACCGCGATGCTGAAGCGTTTTCGCTCGACGGCATGGCCGTCGACGTCAGCGAGTCTCTCTCGCAGCTCCACCTCGGCCCGGTCGAGCTCGGGCAAATAGGCCGCGGCGTGTTCCTGTACGTGATGCCAGTCATCTGGTCCCGCGAGTTCGAAACCGTGGCTACCGGAGTAGTAGACAGAGTCGAGGCCGACGAGGCGCTGGACGTCGGCAAGGTCCCGGCCGCTGATCACGGCAACGGTGCAGCGCCGCGACAGCGTGTCGAGCGTGCCGCGCATCGCATCGGACAAAAACGCCTTGCGGTAATCGTTGACGATCGGGGTCAGCGTGCCGTCGTAGTCGAGCAGCACAGCCAGGCGCCGATCGCGGAGCAGCGGCAGCAGCGCGTCCGTCTTCTGCCAGGTCGTATCGAGATTGCCGACACGCTTCTGCTCGATGCTGCCTGAATCGTCGACCCGGCACTCGCTCAGGTCCTCGACCACGAGGTTCGCACCGTGCTCGGAGAGTGCGTCGCCGTACCCGCCTCGATCGATGCCGATGACGAAGGCCGCGGCACCGTTGCGACCGGCCTCGACACCGGCGATCGCATCCTCGACGACGACACAGCGCTCGGTCGCGACACCGAGTCTTTCGGCCGATGTCCTGAGGATTGCGGGATCCGGCTTCCCGGGAAGGCCGAGCTCGGCCATGAGGCGGCCGTCGACCAGCGTGTCGAACAAGCCGGTGACGCCCGCGTTGTCCAGCACTGCCTCCTGGTTGCGGCTCGCGGAAAACGCTGCAACGGGAATACCCGCGCTGCGAAGGGCCCGCACGAACTCCAGCGTTCCCGGAAACACGCGCACGCGATTGTCGCGGAGCCAGTCGTTGAAATAGCCGTCCTTGCGATTGCCGAGACCGCAGGCGGTTTCCTGCTCGGGGGTGTCATCGGGTGTACCGAACGGCAGCGTAACTCCGCGGGACTCGAGGAAGCTCCTGACGCCGTCGTAACGCGGTTTCCCGTCGACGTAGCGGCGATAGTCGGCGTTCGCATCGAAGGGTCGGGAGTCGATGCCTGCCTGCCCGGCGTGCTCCTCGAGCCATGCGTCGAAGAGAAGCTTCCACGCGGCAGCGTGGGCCGATGCGGTATCGGTAATGACGCCGTCCGTATCGAACAACACCGCGTCAAAACGGTCCCGGCTTAGGCGCTCGGCGCTAGACATTCTCTTATCATAGCGCCGCTAGAGCACTGCGGCGATTCGAAATTGTGCGTATGCCTGAAGCTCCCAAGTAGCCGGGAATCGCCCGGATGCGATTCGTTCAATCGCTCTCACTCCGCCGAGCTTGACGGGTCTATTCGACGAATCGCAGGAATCGGGTCGGATGCCGATCCAGCGCATTATCCTCATAGCCCCGGACGCGGTCGGCTACCAGGTGCTTGGACACATAGAAATACAGCGGCGCTATCGGGTAGTCGGCGAGCACGGCATCTTCGGCTTCCTGCAACAGTCGATGCCTCTCGTTTCGGTTCTGCTCCTCGTCAGCCTGTGATAGCAAGCTGTCGTACGACAGGTTTGCATACCCAGGCAGATTCTGCGCATTGTCCGAGCGGAAGATGTCGAGAAACGTTGCCGGATCGTCGAAGTCGCCAAGCCAGCTAAAACGCATGGCCTGCCACTCTGCGGTATCTTCACGGGCCTGGAGGAAGTACATCCATTCCCTCTTGTCGAGAGTCACTTCGACGCCGAGCGTCTGTCGCCACATATCAGCGACAGCGACCGCGATGCTTTCGTGCACGCCGCCCGAATCATAAAGAATGGTCATCGAAAGCGTCCGGTCCTTGCTGAAGCCCGCCCTCGCATAGTGCGATCGGGCAAGCTCGTCGCGGGCGGCTTTTTCGAGGTCGGCCCAGTCATAGTCGGTGCCCTCATAGCCGGCGACGCCGGGCGGCACGATACCGAACGCCGGAATCTCGCCGCGTCCGAGGACACGCGCGATGGCCTGACGGTCTATGGCAAGCGAGAGCGCCTGCCGCAGATCAAGCTTGTCGAATGGCGGTTCCGAGAGGTCGAAAGCGAGGTAGTAGAGTCCCAGCATCGGCGCGATGCGGACGGCCTCCGGCATCGATTCCCGCAGTATCGCGAGCTGGTTGGGCGGAATCGCCTGGGTTAGGTCGAGTTCACCGGCGCGAAATCGATTCAGTTCGGCCAGCTCGTCGGCGATCGGGTAGTACTCGACCGCGTCGATGTTCACCGATCCCGCGGCGTGAAAGTAGGGATTCCGCGTGAGTCGGGTGACCCCGAGCGCATTGCGGCTTTCGAGCATGTAGGCGCCGTTGGTAACTGCTGCAGCATCCGGGGGGCGGGGCGATGCGATCGGCATCGTCAGGATAGACAACCAGTACGGCGCCGGACGTTCGAGCGTAATCAGCAGAGTCTCGTCGTCCGGGGCGTCGACGCCCAGGGTATCCACGCTGCCGGAACCGGCCTTGACGGCATCGAAACCGGCAATGGCGTCTACCAGGAACGCGTAGCTGGACAGTGTCCGGGGATCGGCCACGTGCTGGAATGCGCGGACGAAGTCGGCAGCAAGCACGCGATCGCCATTTGACCAACGAGCGTCACGCCGCAGAGTGAACCGGTACTGGAGTCCATCGTCGCTAACGCTCCATTGGCGGGCGACCCCCGGGATGACACGGCCGGCAGCGTCTGTTGTCACGAGACCTTCGAACAGGTCCGCAAGGATTGCGAACGCGTGAACGTCCTCGGCAAGCGCCGGGTCCAGGCTGCCCGGCTCGCCACCATTGCCCCGGCGCAGGACGGATGCTGCGGCATCCGCTGTGGCGGCGGCCGGGGCATGGGTCGGATCGCCTCCGCCACACGCTGCGAGCAGCGTCGCCATTGCCAGTAACAGTGCTAGCCGGTAGTACATAACTGCATGATTTCATGTTGAAAATAGCCTGTCGACCGGCGCGCCCGTGTGCCGGCGAGAAATTGCCCGTGGGTCTTGACATCGTTCATAGTTGGGGTAAACTGCCCCAACTATGTCAGAGGCACTGAATAAAGCACTTCGCAATGCCTGTCGGGCGCTTCTCCGGCCGATCGCGCTCGTGCTGCTGCGCGGCGGGATAACGTGGAAGGAGTTTGCTGACATCTCGAAATCAGTTTTCGTGTCGGTAGCCACCGACGAATTCGGCATCCGCGGCCGGCCAACGAACGTCTCGCGCGTGTCCATCCTGACGGGCATCTCGAGAAAGGAGGTCAAGCGCCAGCGTGACCTGCTGGAAGCCGATGACGAGCCGGCCTCCTCGAAGACGACTGATGCCACCCGGCTGCTATCCGGATGGCATCAGGACGCCGACTATCTCGATAGCGACGGCAAGCCGCTGCCGCTGCCTGCCAGCGGCCCGGCGCCCAGCTTCGCGTCGCTCTTCGCGTCCTACGGTGGCGATACCCCCGAGCAGACGCTGGTCCGCGAGCTACGCAACGCCGGTTCGATCGGCAAGAACGACAAGAGCGAGCTGATTGCACTGCGGCGCTATCACATGCCTGCTGCCATGGACGAGGGCAACGTCCGCTTCTTCGGTACGAACCTGTACGACCACGCCAACACCCTGAGCAATAACCTCGCGGCGGACGATCGACCGAAACGACTGGAGGGCTTTGCCGTCGAGGCAAACATCGATCCCGTCCACGTCGACGCCTTCCGACAGTTTATCGACCAGCGCGGCCAGGACTTGCTCGAAGAGATCGACGACTGGCTCGCCAGGCACCAGATCGAAACCAGCGACGCCAACGCGTCGACAGTTCGACTTGGCCTCGGTGTCTACGGCATCGAAGGCTCATTACCCAAAGGGACTATGTCATGAACAAGCTAAGCGTACTCACGATTCTTACCCTGCTGGCCGGGCTTGCCGGCTGTGGAGGCGGTGGCGGTGGAGGGGACCTCACGGCGAGCCCCCCACCTCCGCCGCCGCCCCCGCCAACCTCAGGCATTGGTCGGACCGGCTTTGCCTATGGACCGATCTCGAACTTCGGCTCGATCATCGTCAATGGTGTCGAATACGAGACTGGCTCGACGGTGTTCACCAACGACGACGAGCCTGGCTCCGAATCGGATCTCAAGGTGGGAGACGTGGTCGTCGTAGTTGGGACGATCGATGACAACGGCACGACTGGCACCGCCGACCAGGTGTTCTTCGATGATGCTGTGACGGGCCCGGTGCAGAGCGTCGATGTCGCCGGCAGTTCGCTCGTGGTACTCGGACAGACGGTCTTCGTTACTGCAGACACGTCGTTCGACGACAGCTTTACTCCTGCATCGCTGGACGGCGTCAATATCGATCAGATTGTCGAGGTGACCGGGCAGTTTGACGCCAACGGAGACATCGTCGCGACGCGCATAGAACCGAAGCCGGCAGGTACGCAATACGAAGTACACGGTAATGTGGCGGCGCTCGATGATGTGAACTTCACGTTCACGCTCGGCAGCCTCGTAGTCGACTACTCCAACGCAACGCTGGACGATTTCCCGGGCGGCCGGATTTCCGAAGGCGATTTTGTCGAAGCCAAGGGTACGAGTCTCTCCGGAGCAGGTGCGCTCGAAGCGACCGAAGTCGAGTTCGAGACGCTGGTTCCCGGCGCTGCTCAAGGCGATCGCCTCGAGATTCAGGGCTTCATCACACGCTTCGTCTCCCCGCAGGACTTCGACGTGGCGGGGCAGCCAGTCACTACCACGGCGAACACATTGTTCGAAGGCGGTGAAGCAGCGGACCTGGGGCTCAATATCAAGGTAGAAGTCGAAGGCGACCTCGACGCCAACGGCGTGCTGGTCGCCAGCGAGGTCGACATTCGGCGCGCCAAAGCGGTGCGAGCGACCGCCGTCATCGATTCGGTCGACTCTGGAAACGACTCCTTCGTCATCCTCGACATCACGGTCAAGGTCGACGCACTGACGCGTGTCGAGGACAAAAGTGACGCAAAGCTCGAACCATTGAATGTCAGCGACCTGAATGTTGGCGATTACGTTGAAGTTCGAGGCGATGAGTTCCCGGCGGGCAGCGGTGAGATCCTGGCAAGCATTCTCGAGCGGGAAGACCCGGACACCGAAACCATCCTGCAAGGGTTCGTGGAAGACTCTGACGGAACGTCGACATTCCTGATCCTGGGCGTAACGATCGGAACGAGTGCTGGCACGGTCTTCCGCGATGAGAACGACGCAATTATCGCGAGGGCTGACTTCTTCAATCGCCTGCAAACCGGTGATCTGGTCAAGGCCAAGGGCCTCGAGTCCGGTGATGCAACAATCACTGCCGAAGAGGTCGAGTTCGAGCTGGAGTTCTAAGGCCGCGAGTTCTGGCGCCCTGGCAGGCGGTCGCTCACTGGGCGGCCGCCTGCACTATTGTCCGGACGCCGATGATCTACTTCGGCGGCCCTTTTACTATGCGCCACACACCCACAGTGACCAGCGGCAGGAAAATAATCGCCAGGAATCCCCACGCCATCGAACCATAGCCCTTGGCGATCAAGTCGATAATGCCGAAGTAATTGGCGAGCAGGATCGACACGATCAGCAGGGTCAGGGCAACGACCGGCCTTAGCCACTGCGGCATGTGCAGCGAATGCTCCACGAAGACGTGGTCGATTCGCTCGTTGATCGCATGGATGAGTCCCGTCCCGGTCTCGACAAAGGTACCGAAGACGACGATGTAGAAAATCACCGAGATCCACAGGAAGCCGAGCCCCTGCATCATGTAGTCCGCCGGCACTGGCACCTCGAGGATTTCCGGGTAGGTTGCCACCATGCCGAGATAGAACGCGATGCCGGGGATGAAGCCGATTGGCCCCGCAACGGCACCGGCGATGAACGCGTCCTTTCGCGTCTCGAGGTGGCGAATACAGAAAAGCACCATGGGAATGGCCGTCAGCGTGTAGCCCACGAAGCGAAACGTGTTGAGTATCCAGGGACCGCTCATGTCATCGGCGGCAAGTGCCGTCGGGATCCGGTCACCAAACTTCGACAGGTAACTGAAGATCAGGATCGCGTACACCGCGTAGAGCAGGAACGACCACCCGGCCAGCGCTTTCTCGATCAAGGAGGAGCCGAAGAAGACGAGAATCCCGACGAGCGCGAGCATCGACACCGTGCCGACCAGCGGCGGCCAGCCGAGCCTCGCACTGACGAGCTCGCCGGAGGCCGCACCCAGCACCGCCAGGATCAGCACCACGAGGATCGCCCAGAGAATCTCGAACAGGATCCACCCGGGCCCGATAAGCGTTTTCAGGAATGTCCGGTAGTCGTAGGTCCGGTACATGCGCGCGAGCTCGAAGCTCAAGGCCATGCAGACACTGAAGGTCAGCGTCACGATGAGCATGCTGACGAGCCCGGCAAGCGGCCCCGAGTTCAGGAAGAACTCGACGAGCTCGCGGCCTGTGGCGTAACCGCCGCCGATGATGACTGACTGGAAGACGAAGCCGGGCAGGAACCAACGGGCAAATCGTGAATGTCCACTCATAGTCCAGGTTTCCTGGGAAAGCCTGTCGCCGGCATCAGGCGACTGGATGGTGACTCATCGCGCTTCGCGACAACGGAAGCCGCATGCTACACCATCAGGACAGGCGAGCTCCGGGCTCGCGCTGCCGTCCTAGCCTCCGGCGCGCACCGGCTGGCGCTTCGAATCGAGCTGCTCCCAGCCGTTCCCGTCGAACGGGTCGACGCCGAGCTGCTGCATGACGTAGGGGAAGTCGACCATGACCCAGTTATCAACGATCTTGCCGTCGACGACCTTCCAGAAATACATGTAGCGGATCTCGACGCGCTTGCCGGTAGGCTCGATGCCCATGAACGGGCCACTGTGCACGGCTTCCTGGCGGCCGAAGGCAGCGCACCACTGCCCCTGGGCGATGCGTGCCTCGTCAATGCATACCTTGTCGGAAAACGCCGCCTGGAACGGCCGTTGCCAGTTGTCCTGGAATTCCCGGAGGCCTTCCTTGTAGCCGCAGCCGGCATTGCCGATCCAGCGGAACGACTCGCTGAAGAATCGTCCCATGCCGTCGATGTCGTGATCATTGAGGCCATCGACCATGGCGTCGATGACGCCGAGCGTCTCTTTGGTTTTCGACAGGTCGTTGTCCTTGGTCAGCTCACTTTGTTCGGGACGCCGCATGTTCATATTCACGCTCCGGTATCAGGGGTGGAAATCACGGGGCTGCCGATCGAAGCTCACCTCGCGCATGCGCTCGAGAACATCGACGCCCAGCTGGCGCCATACGTCGAGGATATCGATCATGACCCAATTCTCGCGGAGCAGGCCGTCTTCGCAGCGCCACAGGTCGAGGCTCGCCATCGTGATTGGCTGGTTCGACGGTGCAATGCCCATCCAGCCGTCGCCGCTCACGGTCGCCCGCATGGCCGGCCAGCCACAGTAAGCCACGTAGTCGCCGTCGGCGAAGTAGCAGGCGAAGCCGCCGCCTTCGCGGTCGGCAAAGCGATCCGGCAAAGACTTGAGGAACGGAATCTGGTGCCAGTTCCGAAAGCCTGACATGCGGCGGTTGGCACCTATCCCTGCAGGGCCGTACCAGGTCATTTTCGGGTGCCAGAAACTGTCGAGCTGCATCGCCTCGGCGCCACCTGCGGCGAAGCGGTGCAAACCGTCGACCATGGCATCAACGAGCGCGAGGCTTTGTTCGCTTCGGCCGCGATCACTCTCATCCTCGACGATTCCGTCCTGCGTCGCTGGACCCGGTACGAACAGCTCGCGGCCGAGTCTCGGTGCCATGGGCCATGCGCGTGCCTGCATCATCACTGACGGGATATCCCAGAGAAGGCGCATCTCCACGATCCGGTCATCATCGATGCGGAAGTACTCGATGTAGCGCATGTGTGCGAGGTGCCGCGTGGCGGGAATATCCAGCCAGGGTGCTTCGAAGACGCCGACGTAGGTGCCGCCGCAGCCTATCCAGTGCTGGCCGTCCTGCAGGCCGCCGACGACGATGTAGTCGCGCCTTTCGAGATCGGGCATGGCCGCTAGCAGCGGCGCATAGCCTTGTTCGAATACCGCTGCCGGTCCGCTGACGTCGCCAATCGGGTGAGGCAGTTTGACGTGGCAGTCCGGGTGAACCATGGCATCGAGTTCGCGGGGCAGGGCACTCACGTCGATGTCGTAAAGGGCGGCCCGGTAATTGCGGAACCAGCGCTTACTCGTTGCGATGCTCACTTGATGAGTGTCCAGAAGAACGCCGCGTCGAATTCGGCGGCCCGTTCGCGCCGCTCTCCGGCAAAGAAGTGTTCGTCGCTGCTGTCAATGACGTAGGCTTCGAGGCGCCCGGCGGCATCCAGGTTCTTCACGAAGCTCAAGCTGTTGCTCACCGGCGTCGACGCATCGCGGATGGCGTGGTGTACGACGACGGGCCCGACCAGCGCCTCGAGTTCCGCGGCATGCTCATCGACATTCATCGTCGACCAGAACGAGGAAGCTTTCACGACGTCGCTGGCCAGGAGCACGCGTATCGATACGCTGCCACCCATTGAATGCGACCACATGAAGACGTTGTTCGTATCGGCACCGTCGACCTGGTCCAGCGCGGACAGGAGCGCAGCGACATCTTCCGCGTAGTACGCCACCGACTGCTCGTCCTGTGGATCGATGTAGTCGAAGCCATCGGACGAGTTGTGCCCTCGATAGTCCGGGACGATGGTCAGGAAGCCGCGGTTTGCGAAAAGACCGGGAACCGACTCGTAGTAGTCTCCGGGCCGGGCATTTCTGCCATCCGCGCGGATCCCGTAACGCCGTGGATCGGGCACATAGCCGTGGTTTGCAATCACGACGGGAAATCCGCTGGTCGGGTGCTCGCCGTCAGGCACGGCGATCATCGCGTAGAGCGTGAGACCGCTATGCTCATAGCGGACGAGGTACGCCGAGTAAGCAGCATCGCTCTCGAGTTGCCCGGCGCGCGAGAGCGTGACGTCGAAGTTCGCCTGCCGCAATTGATCGACAGTCAACGGTGGTGGCAGCGCCTCGTCGGCGCACGCGCTGGTGATGACGGCGCCGAGCACCAGCAACACGAGGCGCGGCGCCGCTGGCATCAAATGAACGCCTCGAAGGCGTACAGGAATGCGATCGTCAGCGCAAAGAAGACGAGCAGGTACCAGCTGACGCTGTCGACCTTGCCCGGCACGAGATACCAGCCGCCTTCTTTCTCGGGCAGGCCCTCATCCCTGAACTTCGCCTGCTGACCCGGAATCGAGTACTCCGACCAGTGCTCCTGCCTGCCGTCGATTAGCCGGCTGGCGATGAGCGCGACGATGATGTTGACGGCGCCGCCGAACAGGCAGAACCAGGGCCACGCGATGTCGGTCTTCGTCGCCAGGAACCAGATCATGATGAAGCCGACGACGACACCGACCAGGAGGCCTTTCTCTGTCGTCTGCTTCGAGAAGAAGCCCAGCCCGTACATGCTGAGCTTGGCGCCGACGAAGTAGGAGCCGATCTGCGACAGCGTGCGCAGGATCGAACCTTCACTGTTCACGTACAGCATTGCCGGCACGATGATCAGGAGGGCCCACAGAACCGTGAAGCCACGCGTGACCGTGAGGTAGTGCTCCGGCGACTCGCCGCGCCGGTAGTACTTCTCGTAGAAATCGACCGTCGAGATTGTCGCCAGCGAATTGAACGATGAATCGAGCGACGACATCGAGGCCGCGACGACAGCCGCTGCGATGATGCCCATGAGGCCCGGCAATCCGTAGTCCGTCGCAAAGTTGAGGATGATCGTATTGCCATCTTCGAATTCCTGTCCGCCGTAGTAGCCGTAAAACAGGATGCCGAGCAGGAAGAACAGGAAGTAGATGAAAAACGCCGCAAAGCCCATGAGCAGGAAGGATTTCTTCGCGTCACCGATATTCTTCGCGGCCAGCGTGCGCTGCACCATCATCTGGTTGGCGCCGTAGACCGTGACGTGAAAGATCGTCATCGCGATGATCCCGGACCAGACCGTAGCCTCCAGCTTGAGGTCGAGTGATAAATCCAGCGGATTCGTCTTGCCCTCGGCTTTCAACATGTCCAGCGTCTCGCCTAGCGGCATCGGCATGTTGTTGATCAGCGCGAAGAAGATGATCAATGCGCCGACGAACAGTACGCCCGCCTGGATGACGTCCGTCCAGATGACGGCCGTGATCCCGCCCATCATCGTGTAGACCAGGGCCACGACCGTGACGATCACGATGGCCCAGCGCACATCGATGCCCGTGATGAACTCGATGACGAGCGAGGTCGCGTACAGGATGGCTGCCGACGTGAGTGCCTGCGAGACGAGGAAGACGCCCGAGATCACCGCCCGGGACGCAGGTCCGAAGCGTTTCTCCATGTACTCGTAGATCGATGCGACGCCGGAGTTGAAGAAGAACGGCAGGAACAGGGTGATGACCAGGAAGACGACGATCGGGTAGTTGAGGTGGATCGCGATGACCGCGAGGCTCTCCGAGTACGACCACGCCGGGCCGCCCAGGAACGAGAGCGCGCTCACGTAGGTCGCGATGACCGAGATACCGATTGCCCACCAGGGCGTCGTACGCCGGCCGAGGTAGAAGTCTTCTGCCGTTTCGACCCGCTTGCTCAGCACCCAGCCGAGCAGCAGGTTCAACAGGATGTAGACCACCAGGATGGTCCAGTTCAGTGTGCCGAATTCGGACATGACTCCCCCGTCATTCTTGGTTTCTTATTGTGCTGTCCAGCCACCGTCGACCTTGAGGCTGTGCCCCGTCACCATGCCGGCAGCCGGCGAGGCGAGGTACAGGACAGCGGCAACGACGTCGTCAATCTTCGCCAGTTTTCCCATCGGGATCATGCTGAACACGAAATCGCGAAACTCCGCATTCTCGAGCATGGGCTTCGTTAGCGGCGTCTCGACGAAGGTCGGCGCCACCGCATTGACGCGAATACCGTCAGGCGCAAGCTCCACTGCCATGGCCTTGGTCAGCCCCTCGATTGCGTGCTTGGTCATGCAGTACACGCTGCGTTTGGGTGAGCCGACGTGCCCCATCTGTGACGACATGTGCACGATCGAGCCACCCTGACCGCCGCGCAGCATGGACTTTGCGGCGGCCTGCGCGACGCGAAACGCGGCGCGGACATTGAGATCGAGAATGAAATCCAGCGACTCGGTATCGACGTCGACAAACGGCTGTGGCCGGTTGCCACCCGCGTTATTGACGAGGATCGCCAGCCCGTCGAGTGCCGC
>JAAUYE010004288.1_pt1 | contig 12952 bp, 11 predicted proteins | sample 7278081 | NCBI WGS metagenome assembly JAAUYE01 (sample SAMN14350131, study PRJNA611818) | marine sediment metagenome | isolation source: surface marine sediment (0.6m) | place: French Polynesia: Moorea | collected 2018-08
CCGCCGAGGTGTGCACGGTCGACGCCGACGCCCACTTGTTGAGCGCGGGGCTGTCCGCGGCCAGTCTGAGTAACTCCCGCGCCTCGGGCTCGTCGTCGTCGGCGAAATCCATGCACTGTCGGCGGAAATTGAGCACGGCTTGCTGCACGGTGATCAGCCGTTCGAGCGCGTCCCGCGTCCAGCTCCGGTGAGGCAGGTCGCGGCAGGCCAGCAGCATAGCGCCGAGCACGGATCCCCCGATAGCTGGCGGCGGCGTGCTGGCGATGGTCCAGTCGCCGATGCCAACCGTCAACGACGGCCGCTCGACTGCTTCAAAGCGTTCGAGGTCTTCGAGACTCAGCCCGCCACCGTTGTCGCGCACGTGCTGCGATATCTTGCGAGCGAGCTCGCCGCGGTAGAAGACCTGCGCCCCCTCGTCGGCGATCGCAGTCAGCGAGTCGGCCAGGTGCGGGACAACCACGAGGCCGCCCTGCTTGAGGAGCGCGCCATCCGCATCGTGGAGCGCATCGAAGCCGTCCCGGCTGCGATCGAAAATGTGCTTGCCGGAAAATCCCAGGTAGTAGTGGCATGCCCGCGATAACGGAAAGCCCTCGCGCGTCGCGCGAATCACCGGGACAAACAGGTCCGACCAGCGGGCGCTGCCGAACAGCTGCCAGGCGCGCTCCACGGCGGCGAGCGATCCCGGCACCGCGACCGAGCCCGAGCCGACCAGCGTGGTAATGCCACCGCCGTAGTCGAGCGTGACGCTCTTCGCACCCTGGCGGCGCTCGGCCTCGGGAACGCCCTGGCCCGGCACGGCGACGTTACCGTCGATCGTGACCGGGTCGGCATCGGGTTGCCAGATCGTGATGAAGGCGCTGCCTGCCAGCGCGCAGACGCCGGGTTCGGTGTTCATCGTCGTGAGGGCGGCCGCGAGCGCGCAGTCGACCGCGTTGCCGCCGAGCTCGGCGACTTCGTTGGCGCCGTCAGCAGCCAGCTGCGACGTCGTTGCTACGGCGACCCTGGTCACACGCTGCTTCCGCCGCCAGGCGACCGGCGGCTAGTAATGAATAACGGATCGAATGCTCTTGCCTTCATGCATCAGGTCAAAGGCGCGATTGATGTCCTCGAGCGGCATCGTATAGGTGATGAACTCGTCGATCTTGATCTCGCCGTCCATGTACTGGTCGACCATGCCGGGCAGTTGCGAGCGACCCTTGCAACCGCCGAAGGCCGTGCCGCGCCAGACGCGGCCGGTCACGAGCTGGAATGGTCGTGTCGCGATTTCCTGGCCGGCCCCTGCGACGCCGACGATCGTGGACTCGCCCCAGCCCTTGTGGCAGCACTCGAGCGCGGCGCGCATCAGCCCGACATTGCCGACGCACTCGAACGAGTAGTCGACGCCGCCGTCGGTCAGTTCGACGATGACCTCCTGGATCGGATCGGAATAGTCTTTCGGGTTGACCGTGTCGGTCGCACCGAGCTGGGTGGCGAGTTCGAACTTGTCGGGGTTGATGTCAATCGCGAGAATGCGGCCGGCTTGTGCCATGACCGCGCCCTGGATCGCACTGAGCCCGACACCGCCGAGACCGAACACGGCAACTGACGCACCGGGCTCGACCCTGGCCGTGTTGAGGACGGCGCCGATACCTGTCGTGATGCCGCAACCGAGCAGGCAGACCTTCTCGAGCGGCGCCGCCTCGCTGATCTTGGCGACGGAAATCTCGGGCAGCACCGTGTACTCGCTAAAGGTCGACGTGCCCATGTAGTGATAAACGGGTTTGCCGTTGAGCGAGAAACGGGACGTGCCGTCCGGCATCAGGCCCTGGCCCTGAGTGACGCGAATCTTCTGACACAGGTTGGTCTTGCCCGACGTGCAAAAATTACACTCGCCGCATTCCGGGGTGTACAGAGGAATCACGTGGTCACCGACCTTGACCGAGGTGACGCCCTCGCCGACCTCCTCGACGATCGCCCCGCCCTCATGGCCGAGTACGGCCGGAAAGATGCCTTCCGGGTCTTCGCCCGACAGCGTGAATGCGTCGGTATGACACACGCCCGTTGCGACATTGCGGATCAGGACCTCACCAGCCTGCGGCCCATCCAGGTCGAGCATCTCAATCTCGAGGGGTTTGCCCGCTTCCCAGGCAACAGCAGCGCGTGTCTTCATCGTAGTCTGGCTCCGCTCTATTTATTGTTGTTCCGGACGGCGATATTCGCACGATTGCCGGCTCTCCGACAACGCGATGTCGCTTGCTCCGTCGCGTAGGTCTCCTGTAAAACGGCAGGCATGAGTCTCGAAGACCTTCGTAAACAGCTGACCGCCGTCGACGAGCAGATCGTCGACCTGATTGCCGAGCGGCAACGCATCGTCGGCGACATCGGCCGCAACAAGCAGTCGACCGGCGTCGGCACGCGAGACTATGCACGGGAAAAGGACGTCCTCGACATGGGCCGGCTGCGCGCCGAGCAGGTCGGCATCGACCCCGACCTGGCCGAGGAGGTCCTGCGCAAGCTGATTCGTTCTTCGCTGGCCAGCCAGGAACGCGAGCGAGTCATCGCCGAAGGCAAGGGCAGCGGGCAGCGGGCGCTGATCATCGGCGGCGCCGGCAAGATGGGCGGCTGGTTCGTGGATTTCTTCGTCTCGCAGGGGTTCGATACGACGATCGCCGATCGCGATGTCGACGACGGACCCGGGCAGTTCAGTAACTGGACCGATGCCGGCGTCGACTACGACGTAATCGTCGTCGCGGCGCCGCTCGCCGTGTCCGGTCGCATTCTTGCCCAGCTTGCGGTGCTCAAGCCGCAGGGGCTCGTGTTCGATATCGGGTCGCTCAAGTCACCCCTGATCGACGGCCTGGCGGAGCTGCGCGATGCCGGGTGCCGGGTAACCTCGCTGCACCCGATGTTCGGACCCGAAACGCGCCTCCTGTCCGGGCATCACCTGATCTTCTGCGATGCGGGCGTGCCGGAGGCAACGGCAGCGGCGAAAGAGTTGTTCGGTTCGACGATGGTCGAGCAGATCGACATGGGTCTCGACGACCATGATCGCCTGATCGCCTACGTCCTCGGCCTGTCGCACGCGCTGAACATCGCATTCTTCACGGCCCTTGCGGAGAGCGGCGAAGCGGCGCCCCGGCTGGCCACGATGTCGTCGACGACGTTTGATGCACAGTTACTGGTTTCCGCCGCGGTCGCCCGCGATAATCCGCACCTGTATTTCGAAATCCAGAATCTCAACAAGTTCGGTCTGGGACCGCTGGATGCGTTGTGCGAGGCGGCCAACCGGATTCGTGAAGCCGTGGCCGGGAGCGATGAACAGGGATTCGTCGAGCTCATGGAGAAGGGCAGGCAATACATGGCATTAAGGAGCTGATGCAACAAGCCGAAGACCTACGCGTGAGGCTGAGAACAGCCGAGCAGGCGCTCGCGGACCTGAAGGCCGAGGTCGAGCGTAACGATGCGAAAATGCATCGCACGCAGCAGCGCGAGCTGCGCCTGCTGCACTCCGAAGACCTGCAAACTCTGCTGCACGAACTGATCGAAGGGCTGCAACGCAATCACGAGCTGCAGCATGTGACCGTCGTGCTGTGCGATCCCGATCACGATATCCGGCACCTGCTGCTGGCGGCCGGGACACCTGCCGAAACTTTTGACGGGCTGATCATGGTCGAATCGCTGACCGGACTCGCGCCGCAGTACGTGGCGCTGCGGCAACCGTGGCTTGGAGCTTTCGCCGCGTGCGATCATCAGCTGATCTTCCCGCAGTCCAAAGGCCTCGCCAGCGTCGCCATGATTCCGCTGACGCACCGGCGCAAGCTGATCGGCAGCCTCAACCTCGGCAGCGTCGACAAGAAACGCTTCACGCGAGAGCATTCGGCGGACTTCCTTGCCCACCTCGGCGTGATTGCGTCTTACTGCATCGACAACACGGTCAACCGGGCCCGGCTGCTGAGGAGTGGTTTTACCGACGTGCTGACTGGCTGGCACAACCGCCGCTACCTGCAGGTGCGCCTGCACGAGGAGCTGGCGCGCGCACGGCGCGACCAGGCGCATATCGCCTGCCTGATACTGGACGTCGATCACTTCAAGAGCGTCAACGACACGTTCGGCCACGCGGCCGGGGATGCCGTGTTGCAGGAGATCGCCAATCGCATCGACGCGCAGGTGCGCAAGAGTGACGTTGCGGCGCGCTACGGCGGCGAGGAGTTCGTGGTGCTGCTGCCCGATACGTCGATCGAGGATGCAACGACGCTCGCCGAGCGCATTCGCGGCGCCGTCGCCAGCGCGCCTTACGAGATGCCGGGCGGGAAATCGCGAGAGATTACGGCGTCGATCGGGATTGCCGGCATCACGCCCGACCAGGACGTGGACGATCTCAAGACGCTGGGCGAAGCTCTGATTGCACACGCCGACGTGGCGCTCTATGAAGCGAAGTCTGCCGGTCGTAATCGCGTTGCCGTGGACGGTGGATCGTGAAGCGATTCCTGATACTGCTGCTTCTCGCTGGATGTTCGGCGGACGAACCGGCCGTGCAGGAAGCACAGGACCCCGTTGTCGTCTATGTGTCTTACGCCGACAAGACCTACCTGCCGGGCCAGCTCAGTCGGTTCACTGACGAAACCGGGATCGTCGTCATCGTGCGGCATGCCGGCCGCGAGGAGATTGTCGATGATCTGATTGCCGACGAGATTGTTCCCCCCGCGGATGTCATCGTTACCCAGTCCGTGCGTGGCATTACCCGGTCCGCTGACGAGGGCTGGTTGCGGCCCCTGCCCACCGGTACCGTGCCCGAGAGCATCCCGCAGAGTCTTGTGGACAACGACGGTTTCTGGGTGGCGCTGGCTTACCGGGTGCCCGTTATCGTCCGCGACACGCGGATCGGGAATCTGCCAGCGCCCGCGACGCTCGATGAGCTCGCCCATGAGCGCTACCGCGGGCGGCTGTGCCTCGCCAGCTCCAGGGAGCTTGTCAATCGCACGGTCATTGCGGCCCTGATCAACGAACGCGGCGTCCGGCCGACTGAACTGCTGGTACGCGGTTGGGCTGCGAACTTCGCGACGACGCCGCTGAAGCGCGAAGCAGAATTGCTCCGGGCTATCGAGCAAAGGCGCTGCGCGGTCGGGGTCGCCAGTTCGACGGCCTTCCTGAACGTCACGGCCACGAATGCCGATATCGACATCGAGGCTCACGCGCCGGCCGGAGCGGGGATCGACGTCGAAGCCGCAGGGATCGGGCGACATGCCCGCAACCCGGATGGGGCGGCCCGGCTGATTGCGTGGATGCTCGAGGACGAATTCCAACGGGAACACAGCCTCGCGACCTTGCAGTCGCCGGCCAGCGAGGGCGTTCCCGACCGCAATGCCGAACTCGTGCACTTCGACCGCACGTCGATTGGCGGCGGCAGCGTCAACGTGGCCTGGGCTGATGAAGATGCGCTGCGGCTGGCCGAGCGCGCGCGCTTTCCCTAGTTCGTTCCCGCAGGGCTTCGGCTGCGGCTCATCAGGATCAGGAACAGCGGCACGCCGATGGCCGCCGTGAGGGCTCCCACGGGTAACTGCCGTGGCGCCATGATCGTGCGGGCCAGGGTGTCGGCGATGACGAGCAAGCTACCTCCGGCGAGTGCCGACGCAGGCACGACGACCCGGTGATCGGAACCCATGACCAGTCGGACCAGGTGTGGAACGACGAGACCGATAAACCCGATCACGCCGACAGTGGTGACCGACAAAGCGGTCGCCAGCGACGCGGCGGCAAACACGATGTAGCGAAACGACCGGACCGGCATGCCGACAATGGCGGCCTGCAGTTCGCCGCGTGACAGGACATTGAGGTGCCGCGCCGCGAGCGTGCCGGCAACCGCCAGAACGAGCAGCAGCCACAGCACACGCCCCGGTTCGTAAGCAAAGCTCAGGTCACCCATGAGCCAGAACAGCATGCCGCGCAGGTTCTGCTCCGGTGTCAGCGCAAGCAGCAGCGTGGTTGCGGCGCTGAATCCCGCCGCAAGCACCACGCCGGTCAGCAACAGGCGCGCCGGCGCCCAGCTGCCGGTGCCGTGGGCGATCGAAAACACGAGCAGGGTTGCGGCCATCGCGCCGGCAAACGCAGCGATATCGATAGCCAGGCTGCCGAGACCGAGAATCATGACCAGCAGCGCCGCGACGGCGGCGCCGCCGGAACTTCCGAGAATATACGGCTCGGCCAGTGGGTTGCGCAGCAGGACCTGCATCAGGACGCCGGCTATGGCGAGCAATCCGCCAACCGAGAATGCCGTCAAAGCGCGCGGCAGCCGCAATTCGGTTACGAGCGACCGGGCGGATTCGGACCCCGAACCCGCGAGTGCGCCGATGGCGTCGGCGAAGCCGATCTCGGCACTTCCCGAGGCCAGGGCGAACAGCATCGAGAGCAACGCTATGCCGGCAAGTGCCGCAAATCCGACGATGTGGCGTCCTGCGAGCAACGCTTGCCCCCCTGTGACCCGAGTCGCCGACAATGCCTCTATTTGGTGTAAAGTTAAAGGCAGTTAGAGTTTTTGTATCGGTTGCCATGAGCAACGATTGGATAGACGCTGAAGGATTCCGCGCGAATGTCGGCATCATCCTGATCAACGGCGACGGCAAGCTCCTGCTGGGTGGTCGGGCCGGCAGCAAGGGCTGGCAGTTTCCGCAGGGCGGCATGCTGGTTGGCGAGGATCCGGAAGAAGCGATGTACCGCGAGCTGCGCGAGGAAGTCGGCCTCGATCGCGGTGATGTCGAATTGCTGGGCGTGACCTCGGACTGGTTGCGCTACCGCCTTCCCGACAAATTTGTGCGCCGCAACAGCATGCCGCTCTGCATTGGCCAGAAGCAGCGCTGGTTCATGCTGCGCTTCGTGTCCTCCGACGACCGGCTGCGCTTCGATCTGGCCGAACAGCCGGAATTCGATCGCGTACGCTGGGTCGATTTCTGGCGGCCCGTCAACGAGGTCATCTATTTCAAGCGCCGTGTGTATGCGCGGGCGTTGCACGAGCTGGGCTCGACGGTCTATCCGCAGGGCCTGCCGCCGCGGCCCCGCTGGTGGCCGAAACGCTGGCGTAACGTCTTCGACAAGGACATCGCCGCGGTCAAATCGTGACGTGGCGCACTTCTCCGCGCCCGGTTCACCGCGTAACATAATATCCATGGCCCAGCATTCTCCATTGCAGTTGCACAGCCGCGGCCGCGTGTTGGCTACCCGCCTCGCGCTGCTCGCGCTCGTTGCAGTGGTCGGCTACCTCGTCTACGAGTTCGGCCGAATCCAGGCCAATTACAATATCGTCGACGCCACTCACGAGCGGCAGGCATACGAGGATCGGATCGAAGGCCTCGAGCAGGAGATCGTCGGCCTCAAGGAAGAGATCGCGCTGCTCGAGACACACCGGGACATCGATCGCGAGGCCTACAAGGAAGTCGAGGCCAGTCTCACGGCATTGCAGGCCAAGATCCAGGAACAAACCGATGCCATCGCGTTCTACCGTGGCATCGTGTCTCCCGCCGATGGCGCTGCCGGACTCAAGGTGCAGGACCTCAAGCTGACCCGGGGCCAGGAAGAGCGCGCGTACAATGTGCGCCTGGTCCTGGTGCAGTCGCTCAAGCACGATCGCAAGGTGAGCGGCGACGTTAACCTGGTCGTGGAGGGCGAGCAGGGCGGAGCAGCGACGACTTACGAGTTCTCGCAGCTGCTGCGAGAAGACGAGGCGGGAAGCTGGCCGTTCTCGTTCCGGTACTTCCAGGACTTCGATCGCGAGATCGTATTACCGGACGGATTCACACCCGAGCGCATCACGATTGAGGTGCGGTCGAAGACACGCTCGATATCGAGCATTGAAGAGAGTTTTTCCTGGGCAACGAGCCTGGGTTGAGAAATTGACGGCCCGGCAGGGCGCACAGGAGATAGGGATGTTTGGTCGAAAGCAACGCGCACACACAGTCGTGGATACCCTGGTCGGCAGCAATACCAAGGTCAACGGTGACCTGAATTTCGACGGTGGTTGCCATGTTGACGGCACCGTTAAAGGCAACGTTACCGCCGACCCGGAGAGCAGCTCGGCGTTGAGCGTGAGCGAGGACGGGACCGTCGAGGGCGGCGTGACCGTGCCTTATGTCGTCCTGCACGGCATCGTCCGCGGCGACGTCTGCGCATCGCAGCGCGTGGAACTCGGGCCGACGGCGCGGGTCATTGGAAATGTGTATTACAATCTCATCGAGATGGCCATCGGCGCCGAAATAAACGGTAAACTCGTGCACCAGCCCGAAGGCCAGGTGCCGCTGCTGGAGCAGACCTCCCGCATCGACGAATCAGCTGCCGTGGCCGCAGAGTCCTAGGAAAGAGACCATGCAGACAGATAGCCAGAATACGGCGCCAGCCGCGCCGCCGCCCGTCGTCTTCACCGACGCCGCGGCGACCAAGGTTGGCGAACTCATCAGGGAAGAGCAGAACCCGGACCTCAAGTTGCGGGTGTTTATCTCCGGGGGCGGCTGTTCCGGCTTCCAGTACGGCTTTACGTTCGATGAGAGCACCGAGGACGGCGACGCCGAAGTCGTCAACCAGGGTGTGACGCTTGTCATCGATCCGATGAGCGTCCAGTATCTGATGGGCGCAGAAATCGACTACAAGGAAGACCTGCAGGGTGCGCAATTCATCATCCGCAACCCCAACGCAACCACAACCTGCGGGTGTGGATCGTCCTTCAGCGCCTGACCCCGATCCCGAGGTCATCGCAGGCGTAGACCTCGGCTCCAACAGTTTCCACATGGTCGTCGGCGAGCTGCGCCACGGCCAGCTCATCATTATCGACCGCATTCGCGAGACCGTGCGTCTTGCCGAGGGCCTGTCCGAGACCGGCGATATTTCTCCTGAGGCCCGCGCCCGCGCCATCGAGTGCCTGGCGCGATTCGGCGAGCGCCTGCGCGACATGCACGCGGCCAAGGTCCGCGCGGCGGGAACGAGCACGATACGCCGGGCCCGCGAGGACACGGGCTTCATGGCCGAGGCCGAGGCGGCGCTGGGCCACCCGATCGAAATCATCTCGGGCCTGGAAGAAGCACGGCTGATTTACCAGGGCGTCGCGCACAGCCTGCCGTCCAGCGACGGGCTGCGCCTGGTCATGGATATTGGCGGCGGCAGTACCGAGCTGATTCTCGGTCAGGGCCCCGAGCCCCGCGCGCTGGAGAGCGTGCATCTCGGCTGCGTCTCGATGACCGAGCGTTTCTTCAGCGACGGGCAGATCACGGCTGAAGCATTCGAAAAGGCCAGGGTTGCGGCCCGCCTGGAGTTACGGCCCGTCAAGGCGTTCTTTCGCGGCGCCGACAACATCGAGTCCATCGGCACGTCAGGCACGATCCGTGCGACCGAACTGGTCGCCAGTGAACTCGGTCTCATCGACACGAGCGGCCTGACGCTGGCGGCCGTCGAGCAGCTCATCGACCGTGTCATTGAGACCGGACGTATCGACAAGTTGTCGCTGCCCGGATTGTCCGAGCGCCGCGCCCAGGTCTGGCCCGGTGGTCTCGCGATCCTCGCCGAGCTGCTGGGAGTGCTACGCGTCGCCGGGCTCAAGGTTTCGGACGGGGCGCTGCGCGAAGGGCTGCTCTACAGCCTGCTCGGGCGGCTGCAGCAGATCGATGCTCGTGAGCGCACGGTCCGGGCGATGGCGGCCCGCTACAACGTGGACAGGAAACAGGCCAGGCGCGTGGCGCGTACGGCCGGCATGCTGCTGCAACAGTGCGCGAAACAGTGGGGTCTGGATGGTCCGCTCAGCGGCAGCATTCTCGAGTGGTCCGCGCGCCTGCACGAAATCGGACTCGACATCTCTCACGACGGCTACCAGCGCCACGGCGCCTACATTGCCGAGAACGCCGATCTGCCCGGATTCCCGCGGGCCGAGCAGCGGTTTCTCGCATTTCTCATTGGCAGCCAGCGGTACTCGATCAATACCAGGTTCCTCGGCATACTGCCGCGGGCCTGGCGCGAGTCAGCGCTGCGGCTGGCGCTGTTGCTGCGATTGGCCGTGCTGCTGAATCGGAGCCGCAGCGCGTTAGAAATCCCCGACATTGGCGTCTCGGTCGGTCAGCACTCCATAGACCTGCAGTTCGACAGCGAGTGGCTGCAGGCCAATCCGCTGACGATTGCCGACCTCGATCGCGAGATCGATTACGCGAAAAACGTGGATTACACCCTGACGTTCAGCTAGGCACTGTTAGCTGTTCGAGGAAGGTCTCCTGGGCTGAGACGCGCTCCTGGCCCTTGGCCGGCGAGAGACGCTCGTAGCTGCCGTCGCCGTGCAGCACCCAGGCCTGGCAGTTGTCCGCCAGGAACAGCTCCAGGTCGCCGCGAATCTGTTCCTTCATTTGCTTCTGGCGAATCTCGAAACACGATTCGTTGCGCCGCAGCAGGTTGCGCTCCATCCAGTCCGCGCTGCCGCAGTAGAACTCCTCGTCACCGTCGTTGAGGAAGTAATAGACGCGCGAGTGCTCGAGGAAACGGCCGACGATCGAGCGCACGTGAATGTTGTCTGACAGGCCGGGCACGCCGGGTCGCAGCGAACAGATACCGCGCACGATCAGGTCGATCTTCACACCGGCCTGCGACGCTTCGTAGAGCGCATCGATCATGCCCTGCTCATTGAGCGAATTGATCTTGGCGATGATCCGAGCCGGCTTGCCGGCTTTCGCATTGTCGGCCTCACGCTCGATCTTGCTGAGCAGCGACGGGTACAGGTTGAACGGCGCGGCGAGCATGCGCGACATGTCCTTCGACTCGGTCAGGCTTGTCAGCTGCATGAACAGCTGATGCACGTCCTCGCCGAGGCGCCGGCTGCTGCTCATGTAACCGTAGTCGGTGTAGACCCGGGTCGTTGCGTGGTGGTAGTTGCCGGTACCGAGATGCACATAGCGGACGAGCTTGCCGGACTCGCGGCGCACGACCAGCGTCATCTTGGCGTGCGTCTTGTAGCCGACAAGACCGTACACGACATGTGCGCCGGCCTCCTGCAGGCGATTTGCAAGGGAGATGTTGGCGGCCTCGTCGAAGCGCGCCATCAGCTCGATGATGACCGTAACTTCCTTGCCCGCGCGTGCGGCGTTGACCAGCAGATCCACGATCGGTGACTCGGCACCGGTTCGATACAGCGTGATCTTGATCGCGAGCACGTCCTTATCCGTCGACGCCGACTTGATGAAGTCGATCGTCGGCGCAAACGACTGGTACGGATGGTGCAGCAGGACGTTCTTGTTGGCGAGCAGGGAGAAGATATTCTCGCTCTTGAGAAGTTCGTCCGGCAGCCCCTGCGTGAACGGCGGGTACAGTAACTCCGGCCGGTCTTCGATGTCACAAATCGTCGACAGCCGGTTGAGATTGACGGGGCCGTCTACAAGGTACATGTCGTGGTCGGCCAGGCCGAAGTGATCCAGCAGGAACTCCTGCAGATCGGGCGGGCACTCATGGCTGACCTCCAAACGCACGGCGGCGCCGTGCCGGCTCGCCTGCAGCTGGCCCTCGAGAGCGTGGACGAGATCGGAGATTTCCTCCTCGTCGACATACAGGTTCGAATTGCGCGTCACGCGGAACTGGTAGCAGCCATCGACGCTCAGCCCCGGAAACAGTTCAGCGACATGGACACGAATGATGGACGACAGGAACACGTAGTGGTGCTGGCCCGGGCTACTCAGGTGCTCCGGCAGCCGGATGATGCGCGGCAGCGACCGCGGCGCCTGCACCATGCCGCGATTGCGGCTGCGCCCGAAGGCGTCTTTGCCACGCAGTCGCACGATAAAGTTGAGGCTCTTGTTGAGTACGCGCGGGAACGGTCGTGACGGATCGAACGTCAGGGGCGTCAGTACCGGGACGACCTGCTCGCGAAAATACTCGGTGAGCCACGCGCTTTGTTCCTCATTCCACTCATGTGACTGGAGGAAGACCACGCCGGCCTTGGTGAGCTCCGGAAACATCACGTCGTTGAGCAGCTTGTACTGTTGATCGACGACGCCGAGCATGCGGTGCCGGATCGCGTCGAAAATCTGCTGCGCCGAGAGTTTTTCCGGACCCTGGGCCGGCGCGCCAATCTCGATGCGCTGCTTGAGCGCGGCGACCCGGATCTCGAAGAACTCGTCGAGGTTGGTGCAGGTGATGCACAGGAAACGCAGTCTCTCCAGCAGCGGGATGGACGGATCGAGCGCCTGCGCCAATACACGCTTGTTGAACTCGAGCTGGCTCAGTTCACGATTGATGTACAGGTCTGCGGGTGGCAGGGCCGGCGCGTCCACGTCTGTCTCCGGTAGCTGGCCGACCAGTATAGCAACGACTATGTTTCGAGACCTTTAACGGGTCGACAATTCAGCGCGGGCGGTGCACGGACCCGAGCACCGCGTGCGCGGCGGCGCCGGTCACCGATGGCAGATTGCCGGGAAGGCCCTGCCGGGTGCGCATCGCCAGCCAGGCGAAGGCGACAGCCTCCACCCAGTCCGGGTCCAGGCCCGCGGAAGCCGTTGACTCGACAGTGGTGCCGGGCAGCGCGGCGGCGAGCCGCCCCATCAGGTCGCTGTTGTGGATGCCACCGCCGCATACCAGCACTTCCGCGGCGTCGGGCGCAACCGACCGAACGGCATCGGCGATTGACCGCGCGGTGAGCTGGCACAGCGTGGACTGAATGTCAGTGGCGTCGTGGTCGTCGGTGAGCGCCGCCGCCAACCAGTCGAGATTGAAATATTCGAACCCTGTGCTCTTCGGTGCCGGCGCTGCGAAATAGGGGTCGGCGAGCAGCGTGGCAAGCAGTTCGTCGATGACGCTGCCGGAGGCGCCCCAGTCGCCGTCGGCGTCGTACGCCGCCAGGCCCTGCTTGCGGATCCAGGCGTCGAGCAGCGTGTTGCCCGGGCCCGTGTCGAATCCTGTTGTCGGCCGGCCATCTGCATGGAGGACCGTGATGTTGGCGATTCCGCCGATATTGAGCACGACGCGC